>SDBT01006622.1_pt1 | contig 19162 bp, 37 predicted proteins | sample 2277101 | NCBI WGS metagenome assembly SDBT01 (sample SAMN10404973, study PRJNA504765) | marine sediment metagenome | isolation source: marine sediment core GS10_PC15, 103 cmbsf | place: Arctic Ocean: Southern Knipovich Ridge | collected 2010 | reverse complement strand
TGACTAAGCTTCAACTGCGGGCAACGGTCGCGGTCAACTTCGATGACCCGGTCCACGTCCTACTGGAAGACGCCACGAGCATCACAGACTATGGCCACCGCGTAGGGCAGATCAACGCCCGATATATCCGCGAATTCTCGCTGGCTGCAGCGCAGATGGCGTCCCGGCTGGACAAGCGGAAAGACCCACGGACCCGGCTACAGTTGACGTTGAACGGCGGTTCCAAAGCCACTATGCGATCGATGATCCAACGACGGATTAGCGATTCGGTCGCAGTCGTATATTCGGATATGGGGATCAGCGAAAATTTCTTCATAGATTCGGAATCATGGCGCATCGTTGGGGACCAGGGCGGGCGGGTATTCACACAAAGCGTGGGTCTGACAGGCCACGGGTCAGGCCCGTTCAACACTGGTTGGCAGAACGGAAACACCACGTCCAACGACTACCCGGAAATAGTAGGCGGGATCGACTGGTCGGACACCGTCAACTGTCTGCTCGAGGACGGTTCGTTTGCAACAGCGGTGCTTGCGAATGATGAGCAGACGACCAGGATGGCGACCATCCGTTTCCTGGGTTTGGACCTGCCTGTCACGATGACGGTGGTGGGTCTAGAACTAAGGGCAAAGGGGAAAAGTTCCGCTGGCAGCGGGTTCTGGAATGGCGTCGGCTTTGCGATAGGCGGGCCGCCTGTGGTCCTGGGTGTCAGGCAAATCCATCCTACCTCTGGCGGGGGTCTGGGCGTAAATTCAAACAACGAGTTTCGGGTTTGGGGCAGTCCGACCGACCTCTGGGGATTCACGCCAACCAGGTCGGATGTCCTTGATAATGACTTCGGCGCCACTGTAACGATGGGCGTCGCAGTAGGGCAGACCATGAGTGTCGACGTTATTCAGATAAAGGTGTGGTACACGGTCCCGTAGGGGGGAAACATGGAAGGCATACCCGGTGAATTCGTCGGCCTGGGCGGCGGCGCTGGTGCCGTGCTATTCGGCGCCGTCATCTGGTTTTCGACCAAATGGCTGGGCCGTTGGACCAGGACGCAGGACCAGACGTTGCTGACACTGCAGTCGATCGAAAAGGCGATGGTATCCCACAACGACGAAAGCGCATCAATCATGGCCGAATTACGCGACCAACGGGCCGAACGGACCAGCAATACGAAGGCGTTGACAACCCTGGTCGAACGATCGCGACATTGGGGCATAGCAGCACCAGTGGTGGATGGTGACTAGCTGACGTGATTGCTGTTGATGGTTACGGCTACATTTGCTACTATGACGGGGTCAGGTGAATCACACACCTGGCCCCGATTCATTTCTAGCAGGAAGGAACTAACGACGTGATGCAAACATATGCGGTCATCAGGATCACACTGGACCCTGTGGCTGAATACGATTGTGAATCCGATAAGGAAATGGAGGTATTGGCGGACAAAGTTGACGTTCTAATTGCGGCCCTTGAAACTGTTCTGCCGCAGCTAGACAAGGATTTTCACTTCGACGTCAGCACGTAGCCGGAATTTAGCAGGAAGAGGGAACTCATGGCCGATTCAGACATTGAAAAGAAAACGATAATCGGCAAGATCACAAAGGGGCCGACGCAGGACGGCAATGAAAAGAACACGTGGATCGATGTCGAATTACTCGAGCCAGGTCAAAGCCAGTCTTTCAAGTGGCGGGCCTTCGAACACCAGAACACGATCCGGGAAAAGGCGATCTGGGGCAAAGCCTACAACTGGCATGTCGAACTTAAACAGGTCGAAGGTAAAAAATGGCCATATAGGAACATCGTCGGCATCGGTGAGGAGGTCGAATTCCCTGATGTAGCACCCCAGGCGGCCCAGGCGCGAACGAACGGGGGATCGTACGCATCCGAGGACCCCAACACCCGGCGCGTGTCCATAGAACGCCAGAAGGCAGCGGACCTGGCGCTGCAGTCGTTCGATGTAGGCGCCCGGATGTCCGACAGGTCACAAGCCAACGACCCCATGTTCGTAGGTGGCGCGCCGCTGGACCCATTGTTCACGAAGTCATTCCCGGAACGCCTCGAATACATCCATGCGGCGATCGTAGGCAGCCCCATCCAGCAGGACCCCCATACCCACGAAACAGGGGGGGCCACCCCGCAAAACGGTAGACCGGCTGACACACCGGCGTCGGAACATATGTCTATCGAAACGATCAATGGGGTCAGCGACCTAATGCAATATGCGCGGCAGCAACGGTGGCCAAAGGCATCATATGACTATGTACTGGAAAAGACTGACTACAGCGATGGGCAAGGGTGGGACGCGATCCGCAAAGGCTTCGTGGCCTATCAGGAACGGACGAAATGCACCTGGCGTGAACTGGCGACAAAGATGGCCAGGGCGGAAGACGACGCAGCCGTCTGGGCTGAACGAACGCCTGACAATGCAGATACAGGGGGAACCGATGGAAGCTGACAACCCACAAATACATATGACCCCCGAAGACTTGGACACCTTCGTCCGAGAAGCCGTCATGCGCATGTGCGCGGAGGCGGGCCATACCCTGGTGCCCAGACTGACCGCGATGTTCGAAGCCGAAAACCACAAGATGGAAAGTTTCATCACCAGCGAGTTCATGCCGTCCGACATCGATCCCGCGGAAATGGCGCCGTTTACAGATCGTGAAGGGCTAATCATCAGCGCCGCGGTCACCTTCACCCTGGCCATGATCTTGGATATGCCGACGTGGGTGGCCTCGATGGAGGACCAAGGATTCACTGTCAACCTAGATGTGGATAACCCTGTGGATAAGTCGCCCGGCAGCAACGGCCACGGGTCTGACCTGCCCGGCGCGGGCGGACCTTATACCCCGCATCCGTGAGGTTATGCACAATATGGGGGTGAGTTATGCACAGGCCGGCAGGGCGGTTTCGGGTCTATAGGCTAGCAGCTTGAAAAGTTATACACGATATGCACGTCATTAGAGATTACGGTTATACGCCCTAATCAACTGGAATTGATAGGTAGTCAATAATAACGGAGGTGTGGACAAGTGGAGAAAATCTACTTTCGAATTAGGATGTTTCTGACGCGGTCCGTCGAATCACTGCTGCTGCTTTCGGTCGTTGGATCGATCGCTGGCGCGGTCGCGTTCCTAGTCATGGCTATGAAGGAAGCGGACCCGGACAGGGGGTTCATCTTCATGCTGGCTGCGTCATCATGCGCGATATATTTCACGGTCCAGGTGTGGATCGGAAGGGATCGTTACAGATGGTAGACGGTAAAACAAAGGTCGGAATGGCCATCTGGTCGTTGGTCGTTGGGCTGGTGATCGGGGTCGTGATCCTTGACAAGATGGGGGGTGGATTCGCATGGTAGACGACGCGGTGGACCCGGCGAAGCTGAAAGCGTTCAGGGTGTCAGAAGCCGATTTCCAGAACCAGATTCTATATCTGGCGAAAGTCCTGGGGTGGGACTGGTATCACACCTACGACAGTCGGAAGTCTGTGAAGGGCTTCCCGGACCTGGTCCTGGTGCGAGAAGTGATCCTATACCTTGAACTGAAAAAGGAAGGCGAAAAGCTGACCAGCGAACAGCGCCACTGGGCCACCATCATCCCGGCTGCAGGTGGGAATTATATGGCGGCCTGGCCGTCACATTTCAGCGACATCGCGGAACTGCTAGGCGACCCGGTGAAGAAAATCGCATCATGGGACGCCGATGCTACATCTGCTACAATGGCGACGGAAGATCAGGAAGGGGGTCAGAATGGGAAAGGCTCAGTGTGACGCCTGCGGGAAGCCCATATCGGACTGTAAGGATCACTACACGGTCCTGAATCTTCGGTATGTGCCGAACACGCAGGCGAACGAAATCAGGGCCGCGGCTGCCATGGCTGGCAAACCCATGGTGGCGTTCGTGGTCGACACCGTTATGGACGCGATCAAACGGACCGCAGCAGCGTAAGCGCCTGGCCCGTCCTGCCGGACTCGCCTCCTCAGGACAATGGGCCGGGCCCATTTGGATGACCCCTGCCGTCAACCAACGGCAGGGGTCTTTTTTTTGCCCGTAGAACAGCGCAGAAACAGGGCCACCAGGCCGCTCCGGGACGTTTGGGGGAATTGCTTCAAGATTGCTTCAAAGATGACGGTAAACATGTGACATTCTACGGCTACAACGGCTACACTATAGTTGTCCAGGAACACACAGCAATATGTAGCAGGAAGGAAATCAGATGCAATACACAATCAAGAATATCGAGCCAGTTAGAACAGGGGATGAGGTTAAGCGTTGGGAGATTTATCGCAACGGCGAGTACATCGGAACGAAGCACACAATCGTCGTGGGACATCCAGCCCTTGGTATGTTCAAGTCCGAGGCAATCTAGTCATGAGATTAACGCGTCGTATTCTTGACGCAATTTCAGAAATGTCGGCGATGGTCGAAGCGGGAAGTGTCCCCGACCAAGGAGACGGCAGCAATTCCGATGAAAATGCAGCCCTTTATTGGGCGTCTGTTGACGCTGGCCAATGGGCACGCCTTTTACGACGGAAACGTGGTTATCCCCAGACCTAATCATTAGCAGGAAAGGATTTTCACAATGGCATTCACTGAAGGGCAGCACCAGCCAACGGCGGCATATTATACGGAATCCGAGACTCGGGCCGAACAAAGGAAATGCGATTTCGGGCACGACCTGGAAGGCCACCGGGTCAAGCTATACCGGGTGAAGGGCCAGCCTGAATGGGACGTTTGCTACATCACCTACGCCGGGTTCGATGATTCGCAGACCGGCTTTTCGCAATGGCTGGTCAAGACGGTCGACGGCGACACTGAAATGATGCGGGCGGGCGTGGAGCAACTGGGACCATACCTGATCCACAACACACCGACCGCGCCGGAATGGCGATATGAACAAGGGACTGCGCGCCTGGGGCAGGGCGAGAAGGTCCACCACGCAACGGCGATCTATTCCATCCGATATGACGGGGCCGAGACGTTCCAAAGCTACATGGTCAAATGCCGAACGGGGGACGGGCAAAGGTCCATGCTCAATAAACGTGATTTCATCGCCGACACGGACAACGGCGAAGGGCGCCGGGCAGTCACGTGCGGCGCCTGCAGGCCGCAACCGCGACGGACGGAAGAATTCTACAAGTTGTTTCCCTTCCCGGACGGACGGGACCGGCGCGTCGGCTTTTCAGCCTGCAGGGCGCACACACGCAAGCTCACCGGCATGTTGGGCGAAATGAACGGCGCTACGTTGGACTATGACGAATACACCAGGCGGGACGAAATGGACCCCTGCATCATCTGTGAAGCTGGCGAACAGATTGGCACGGCGGGACTGGTCGGTCTGCTGGCGCATCGGATCATCTGGACCGGAACGACCCTGAGCGACACAACGGATTTCTAGGTGTTGCCAAAATGGCAACACGGCCAAAACTCTATAGCAGGAGGGACGTCACCATGTACGACATCATCGAAGCGATCACGGAAGCTGAACGCGTCTACGGCCCTGGCGCAGACGACATTGCACTGGACATACCAGTGGACATCCAGGCAGAAATCGAAAGTCTAACGGAGGTGGCGCAGTCATGATCAGCATCATCGAACGGGCCATGGCGGAACATCAGCGGAAGGCGTGGAACAGCCTGGCCCGGTATAAATTCTACATGTTCGGCTACCACGCAGCCGCCTGGGTGACACTGAAAAACCTGTCGCCCACGGGTGTCCAGAATCCGCCTAATCCTTTCAGCGAACTGGTCAAGATGGCGCAGAGGATGTTCGAAACCGCTGGCGTCCCGATCGAAGACGGCATAGCGCAGGCCAGCCACGTCAGCCAAACTATTCGGGACGCGACAGAAGAACATCTGCACCCGTCAGACCTGTCCGGTCAACTGGCCCATTCGCTGCGCAAGTTCGTCATGCCTGACGGCCACAGTCAACACTGCCCCAACGAAGGAACACGGCGCGATTTCGGGATGGACCACGGATGCGAAATGAAGTGTGTCGACCTGCGCGCTGCGCTGGCCGTATATGACGGTGAGGCGTATTGATGGCGACAGTAAAAGGCGGCCTGGTCCACTACCAGGCATATTGCAAGGATTGCGAATGGACAGCATTCAGCAGGAACGTCATGGGCATATCGGCGCTGCATGCAACGCGACTGGGCCACACTGTCGAAGTCGAAACCGGGCACGCCTACGTCATCAGCCCATAACATGGCCGAATTCCTATAGCTCCAACGTGCTACAACGGCTACACTGATTTAGTTGAACCAAATTAGCAGGAGGGACACATTGGCAAAGACAGACAGCCCAGAAAAGGAAGGGGACAAGACACCGGACGACCTGGTGCAGACCGCGGGCGATGACGGGGTCGTCAGCACCAACAACGACGGGACGCGGAACCTTCACCGGCCACCCACGAAGCAGGACCAGATCGTCGCTGCAGCCGTGGAAATCTACCAGGTCAGGGGCGAACTGGACCACCTGGTCACGCGCATGGATCGGGCGCTGCAGAAATTGACAGTCGGCATGTCAGCGGTGGCCCTTGAACGATACATGGCAGAGACGATCGAAAAGGAGTTTGGCGGTGAATAACAACTGCGTCGACTGCGGCGTCGAAATTGTCGAATGTGGTGGGGACGAATTCGTCGGAACTGACATGGCCGCTGTCATCTGTACACATGAACGTTGCCTGGCATGCGAAAACAAGTTCATATTCGGGCAGGGCATCGCGTTCCCCAACACGATCCAAATCCAACTGGGGATCAAAAAAAGCTATTACAGCAGTCCAGAGCGCCCAGACGATGAAGGCATGCAGACCAGGATGGACGTCGAAGGCGATGACTTCATGCACGTCAACGAACTGAACGTTCGATTTGATCCCATGACAGGCAACCGCGAACCGTATGAAAGCGAAGCTGGGCGATGGGTTAGCAACGACGAAGACCGGCACCGTCGTGACGCGGAATAGCGGGCTGGTGCGATGAACTACGTCTGGTTTGATGAACTGATCCAAATGCAGCAGGAGGGAATCATGCTTGAACAGACGACAGGACAGCCACCCAGGCAGCTAGGAAGCGCCGAACGGATCACCTACAAAGGCTACGCGTCAGGATCGAAGAACGCGCCGCTGACGGTAGGCCCGGACTGGGCCGTCTGGTGGCATCGGGAACGTTTCGTGGAAACGGGCGAAACTGAACATTGGGGAGGAACATCGAGACTCCAAAAGGAATGGCATGACGTCGACGGTGGCGTCCTGGACCCGGCGCCATCACGTGCGATCTACGACCACAGCCCTGACGGCTTTTCGTGGGGATACGGCGGCAGCGGTCCTACTCAGCTAGCAATAGGTCTGCTAATTCAGGCAGGTGCGACCAGAAGTGAAATTGAAGGTGACGGTTTCAAGGTCAAATTCGTTGCCGACGTCGTTGGCCGCTGGCCTATGAAGGGCGACTGGGAAATGTCAGCGGAAACCCTGGCCGCGTTCCTGCGGGTGTATCGATACAGTGCAAGGCTGACGGAGGCGTTGAACCATGCCTAATCCACTGGTTAAATATGAATGCTGCGACAATTTCGAATTCGTCCGGGTGATCGGCCCCGATCGCCGGGCGCTGGTGGAATGCAACGGGGCCAGGGCCCACCTGATGATCAAATGGATCGTGCGGGCCGATGACGGTTCTGTCATGTCCGTCATCCGTTGACCGGGTTCGTCCAGATGTTCTAAAATGGCTGTGAAGGGTCCAACCGGCCAGCCGGGGAATCCTTCCTGCTATGCGAAACGTCCCCAGGTGACCCAAACCGCCTGGGGCGTTTTGTATTCTGGGCATGCTACAATGGCTACTGCGTCTGGCCGCCACGTTTCCTCGGTTTTCAGATTCCGACGAGTTGTGTAATTCGTGGCGGGCAGGCCAAACCCGATAGCAGGGGGGATCATGCAGCCCACGCACTACCGCAAATGACACAGCCGCTTCGTCTGGAATACATCAACGCCGGGCAAGTTGCCGGATTGCGCCTTCACGACATCGCGGTTCAACACCTGTTATCACAGCAGCTTCCCTTCTGTCGACACGCACACACGGCTAGGCGCACGTCGAAGGCGCACGAATACATCAACGCATTTAGAAAGGACGGCAAGAGATGAAGACATTAAGCCTCGGTTGGGGAGTCCAGTCATTTACTTTGGCTGCGATGATGGCCCTCGATGAAATGCCCAGAGCAGATTGGCTGATTCACGCAGATACGGGTCACGAACGGGAAGCAACATATGATTTCGCACGACGCTGGACCCCGTGGCTAGGTGAACACGGGCTAACCGTCGTAACGGTCCATGGAAAGCGGACGGAAGTAGTAGTCGAAGATTGGTCTAATTCAGTCATGATTCCTGCATTCACGAAGGATAGGGAAACGGGAAGCCGTGGAGAGATGAGGCGTCAATGCACCCATGATTGGAAAATTGCTCCTATTCGTTCATTCATACGGGGAGAGTTAAGACGGCAGGGGCTACACATGTCTGACGGGATCGTGGAATCGTGGCAGGGGATCAGCCTGGATGAATTCCAAAGAATGCGGGGCAGCGATGTGAAGTACATCCGCAACGTTTACCCACTAGTCGATCGTCGGATTAGCAGGGCTGATTGCACCGCGTGGTTACAGGCACACAATATTGAAACGCCGCCCAAATCTTCATGCACTTTCTGTCCGTATCGCAGCTTGACATCGTGGAAGGAACTGAAAAGATCAGGTGACGCTGATTGGGCGGAGGCTATTAAGGTGGACGCTGCCATTAGGCAAAAACGTCCGAAAGCAGACCTTTTCGTACATCCATATAGAATCCCTCTTTCCGAAGCCGTAAGAATTCCAGAGGATGAAGGGGCCGCGCAGTTAGCGTTGGAGTTGGAACTAGAACAGCCCTGTGACAGCGGGACATGTTGGACCTGAAAGCGAGGCAAGGCATGAAAGTTCCACCACGCCGTCGCGGCTGGGGTATCCCGCATACGCGATCCCTGGCGAAGTATCACTACTTCCGGGACGGGCGATCGCTGTGTCAAAGGCATATAGATTACGGCGCCATCCACTTGCTGCTGTGGGGAACCTATGAACTGGTCAAGGAATTGGAAGGCCAGGGGAAGAAACTAACCGAGGAGGCGTGTCAAAAATGTCGCAAGATACCATAGGCGAAAAAACGAACCCGGACGACCCTGACGATCCCGTGACCCTTGAATGGCTGCTGAACCAAAAAGACGACCTGTGGATGAAGGTCATCGAAAGCCAGGACCGTATCATCAAGGAATCGTTCGAACGTCTTGAAGCCAGGATGGGGACCGCCCTGGGCGACATTCGGCAGGCTAATGCCAGGGTGGCCAGTCAGATGAGAGCCGTTGTGAACCGTATGGGTGGCCTGGAAATACGGCTGCAGAGGGCAGAGGCGCACGCCCAGGAACTGCTGCAGCAGATCATCGAACTGGAAAAACACGAAGCGGGGGTGAACTGATGAACCGTGTATGGGCTGACGTGGACATGGCGACCGTAGTGGCGACACTGAGGGAAACAAAGGGCCTGATCTTCATGGCGGCGTCAAAGCTGGGCTGTACGGCGAAGGTGCTGCAGGATATGGTCGACCAGTACGATGAACTGCGCGAAGTGGTCGAACAGCAGCGGGGTGAAATCGCTGACGCCGCTGAACTGGTCATCTATTCGGCGATCGTGGCGCGTGAACCCTGGGCGGTCAAATACTACCTGGAAACCAGGGCGCAGGACCGCGGATACTTCATCGACAGGTTCGATTCCAACCGTCTACCAGTGGACGAAAGACCGGCCACGAACCAGATGTAAAGGCCCTGGTACGGTCAAAACTACGGTCATTCATAGCAGGAGGACCACCGTGGACCCGAATGAAGTTTTGCGCTCACACCGCGACAATCCACCGCCACGCATGTCATGGCGTATGGCGGACCTGGAAAAACAACATGGCAAAGACATCAGGGAAATACTGCAGGCGACGTTCAACAAATATGGTAATTCGAAAGAGGCCGCAGACCACCTTGGGGTAAGCACGGGCAGGTTTCACAACTGGTATGTCAGGCTAGGTTTGCGAATCGAAAGCGTCCTGCTACTCCCGAATCAACGGTTGGAGATAGGGACGGATGACCCTGCCCGAACAGCCGATCTGGGCGCAGACCCCGAATGAAACCACCAGTCAGTACCACGCATTCAGCCATTACCGCGATCTAGGTCCCTTACGATCCATTCAAAAGGCATACGACCTTCATCGGTCTGACTGCATTTCTGAGCGGCAAACGAGCAGCATTAGAGCGGCAAAGGCGGATATTCCCAGGCGTTGGTTCACCTGGTCATCGGACAACCAGTGGGTTGCCCGCGTACAGGCGTTCGACAGCTACCGCGATGCGGACAAGCTGCAAACGTTGATGACGCGGATGGACGCCGCGAAGGAATTCCAGTTCACGCTGGGCCGGGACTTGCTCAACTTTGCCGCGAAGGTGCTGGCAGGCATGGACCCGGAACACTTCCCCAGACATCTGCTACGGGGCCTGATAGATGTTGGCATGCGCACCATGGACGCGTCGTTCGAAATCCCTGAACGGGCCTTCGGCGGACCTACGACGGACCCGGTCGAAACACCTGAACCGCAGGAGGAATGGACAGATGTGCAGGTTGATGAAGCGTTGGAATATGCCGCGTCGGTGGGCCTGATAATTGACCTCGAAGGCAGTCCAACGGTGGACCCGCAGGACGGCGATCCCGCAGATATTCAATCCGAACCTACCGCGTGAATTCGTAAGCCACCAGCCGACCATAAAGCAGCGCGTCTATTTGTGTTCGACAATAGATGAGGCCCTTTATGGTGGCGCCGCTGGCGGTGGCAAGTCTGACGCGTTGCTGATGGGCGCGCTTCAGTTCGTACACATCCCTGGTTATGCGGCGATCCTGTTCAGGCGATCGTTCACAGACCTGTCGCTGCCGGAAGCGTTGATGTCACGTGGCCAGGAATGGCTGGGGCGCACCGTGGCGCGCTGGCGGGACGTGACAAAGACGTGGCATTTTCCATCTGGGGCAACCCTTACTTTCGCCTATCTGGCGTCCGATGCGGACAAATATCGATATCAGTCCGCGGCGTTCCAATTCATCGGATTCGACGAACTGACGCAATTCCCTGAGGCGCAATATATATATCTGTTTTCGCGACTTCGCCGTCCCATTGGAATGCGCGGGGTCGTGCCGTTGCGAATGCGCGCTGCCTCCAACCCTGGCGGCATAGGCCATCAATGGGTCAAAAACAGGTTCATCGACGTGAAGAACACGCACCCAGACCGCCGTTTCTTTCCTGCCGGCCTGGCTGATAATCCCCACCTGGACGCGGAAGCCTACACGAAGGCGATGATGAACCTTGACCCGGTCACGCGGGCGCAGCTACTCGAGGGCGACTGGACCGTCCGGGCAACTGGCGGAAAGTTCCTGCAGGAATGGTTCATCGTGATCGACGCGATCCCGGACAACGTGACCACCTGGGTTCGCTTTTGGGACATGGCTGCCACACGACCGCGACCTGGTCATGAACCTGACTGGACTGCAGGCTGCTTGATGGGCCTGACGTCAGACAATCGGATCGTCATCGCCGACATGCGCCGATTCCAGGAAATTCCCGCCGAAACCGAGCGGATCATCAAGGAAGTGGCCGAATATGACCGGCGTCGTGTGGGCACAGTGTCGATCCGAATGGAACTGGAGCCGGGGTCATCTGGCCTGATTGCCATCGACGCATACGCACGCGGCGTCCTGCGCGGATATGACTTTCAGGGTGAGCGGTCGACAGGCGATAAAGTGACCAGGGCGAACCCGTTATCGGCGGCGGTCTACAACCGGCAGGTCAGCATCATTTCCGGCGCGTGGCTGCCAGACTTCATCAGTGAAGCCGAGGCGTTCTGGCAACCAGGCGTTAACGATGACCAGATCGACGCTGCCAGCGGGGCGTTTAGCTTCCTCAGTGAAGACGTTTTCATGTTCCACGTTTAGGCTACATCTGCTACAGTGGCAACATGACGAGACGCACTAGGTGGCCCGTAGGGGCGCATTAGTCGATGTAGCCGTGCCTGTAGACCTACAGAGTGTAGAACACAGTTGCCCATGCCACAGGCACGCAGCGGGAGCGATTTAGAACATGGATTCAACCGATTCGGACCGGATTAGGGACCGATTGAATGAAAGGCGAAGGCGAACCCGATCACAAACTACACCTGCAACAACTGCGCGCACTATCCAGAAGATCATCACAACAGCCCTGGGGGGGCCTGGTGTTCGATCTGCCAGGCGCGATGTGGAACGATGAAGGTTGTATTTACTGACGGGGTCATCAGGTTCGGCCACAGGTGGCGGAACGGATTCTGCGCCTGCGGATTGGATCGGGCGACGGCGACGGCGATGGAAGGAATGCAGATATGAGACATTCGGTATCGCTCAGGCCACGGGGCGCCGGTTCGCAGTGTGCCTGCGGGCAGACGTTTGAAGGCCGGGAACACAACCAGTACGCCTACGAACACGCGATGGCGGAAGCGGCAGTGGATAAGCAGTGTCCCGATCCGAAATGTGGCCACTGGGAATCCAGCCACGACATGCAGCCGTCAAACGACCGGCTGGATGATGGGGTGTCTATCTGCTACGAATGCCAGGCGCCATGTGCGATGGACGGATCATGAGGCCCACAGTCTTGGATTTATGTTGCGGGCTTGGAGGCTGGGCAGAAGCCTTTATCGACGTTGGATATGACGTGATCGGATTCGATATAGAAGTGCTCGTATATCCAGGCCAGTTGGTCCTACAGGACATCCGGAGTGTAGATGGGACCAAACACCAAAACGTGGATGTAGTGGTCGCAAGTCCGCCATGTGAGGAATTCTCCCGTCATGACCAGCCCTGGACTAAACAACTGAACCCGCCAGCTCCGGACCTTAGTATCGTCGAGGCGTGCTATCGAATACGAGATGAAGCGAAGCCACGAATATTCATCCTGGAGAACGTTCGGGGGGCCCAGAAGTGGTTGGGGCAGGCCATCTTACACCGCCGTGGCATTTATCTCTGGGGCGACGTGCCGCCTCTATCTCCAATGTCTGACGAGGTACTGGGCAGGCAGAAACAATCGTACAGCGGTTCAAATAGAGCGATGCGAGCGAAGATTCCTTACGTGCTGGCTAGGCAAATCGCGGATTGGTGTGCACTGTCGTCATCTGCTACGACTGCCAAAAGGAATGCGCGATGGAGGGACCATGAAAGTCAAGATCGGCGACATCATATACGACGGGGAAGATCAGATGGTCATGGTCATCCTGTCGGACAAGGACAAGTACAACATCGCCCACATGGCGCCTGAAGCCCATTCCTACGCTGCGGCGCCGGAAGGGACACCATGGACGGACCTGGTGGACTGGATGGTTTACAGCGACGTCGGGACTGTCGGAGACGCCGCGATCATCGCGCAGGGTGGGATCACTGGGGGTGGCGATGATCGCGAAAACTGATACCGAAAAAGTCGGATTGCCGACAATGCAAAAGCTGGCCGCCGTGCTGACGGACCTGCTAGAGCCGGTCTGTGATCGCGTGGAAATTGCCGGTTCAGTCCGCCGCATGGTGCCCTGGGTGTCAGACCTGGAATTGCTGGTCATTCCGCGACTGGACTATGACACCGACATGCTGGGCGAGATAGTGAACGAACGCAGCCATTTAGATGACCTGATCCTGCGTTGCATAGAAGATGGACAGATGACGGTCCGGGCCGGCAACGGCCGTAGAAACAAAATGCTGGTCTACCACGACGGCATCGACGCGCTACCAATCGATATATTCGTCAGCACCTTCGACAACTGGGGGATGTCGATGGTCGTCAGGACCGGCCCTGCAGCGTTCATTCGGGGCATGATGGCCCGTCTGTTGCGCCTGGGCCACAAGGGTCACGCTTATGGCGTGGCTGGCTACTGTAATGTGAGTCACGCGAGTCATACGAAGTCGTGCGGTCTGGTCGAAATACCGTCAAGTGTGACGCTTCACAGGGCCCGGACGGACAGGCGTGAAGTCCTATGTCGGACGGAAGCGGAAGTGTTCGAACTGGCGAACATGCACTACCTTGACCCGCAGTATAGGAAGTGAAATGAACGACGTGATTCCGCTCTGCCAAGATAAACCTATTTGTTGGAAAGGAAGCCGATATATCCACAGCACAGATAGCGACTTCGGGAAGTTGCTGTGCGGGGAACATCACAAGAAGGTGAAACTTTCTGGGAGGTCGTGGGCTGGGGGGTGCAATGAAAACTGCAGCCATCTGATTCTGATCCCACCACCCAAGATTTATGGATGCTGTCAGGATTATCGGACAATTATCCAATGCAATGATTGCCGTCAGGTCTTCTGTTTTGAACACTGGATTGACCACTGGCATGATTTCATATACGAATAATTGCGTGACGAATTCATTCGGGGATACAGACGAATTCGATCCGGGATCGCCGCGCCAGCAGGTGGGTTTCCCACATCTGTCCACCAGGAAAATGACAACATTCCACCATCTGACTAATTGCGCAAAATAGTGAAGAGTCGGGAAATCGTGAAATACCTGGAATACTTGAAAAGGGGGAAATATGCGACGGACCATTCATTGCAAACATTGTGGGCAGGAACGGATGCAGAGCGACACTGCAGGGCTGTGTCAGGAATGTGAACCGAAGGTCGTCCACCAGGGAAGCCGACCGAAAGCCAGGCCATATGAGCCGGTCCACCACGTGGCCAGGCCAGGGCGGAAGGTGTCGCCGACCAGGATAGTTGTTTCGGTCGCGCTGTTCACAGTCGCGGCTGCGTCGTTCATCGGGTTTATTGCAATGGGCCGGATCATGGGGGTGTTCTGATGGTCATGGGTATAGCCGAACAACTCAAAACTCAGATGGCTGAAATGAATAAGGAACTGACAGACGCCCTGTGGAAGCTGAAACAGTGACGGCGCGATCTTGACCGCGGGCGTGGCCTGCTGCGGATCGCCAGGGCTGACCTACGAATAGCAGAACGGGGGTATCAGAATGGATCACAAGTGCCCAAAGGATAATTGCGGTGAACAGATCCCGTCCCACCTACTGGCCTGTAGCCCACACTGGTACGACATCCCGAAGCCGATCCGGGACGAAGTGAACAAGTCCTGGCGGGCCTACAACAAATATCCGGGACGTAGCAACAGCACGAAACTGCGCCGGTACATAGCTGCCAGGGAAGCCGCCGTGACATGCTTGAACGGGTAAGCCTGCAGGACCGGCTGGCGATCGGAAGAACTACGGGGAGGAAAGAGCGTGAGTAAAGGCAGCAGCGTCATACGGGCGACGAATCGCTGGTATTCAACGGACCCCGATAAGGCAGCCATGAAATACTGGCGGCGACCGCGGGAACAACTGGACGGCATGAAGGATTTCACCCTGCGCCAGATGTTCTATGTTGCCAGCGATGGCGGAAACCTATTTTATTCATTCATATTGTTCCTGGATGCCCATGGGCTTCTGGATGATGCCCTGCCGGTTGCTGAAGCCCTAGACGTGTATAAAATCGACATTATCGAACATGAAAGCGAGGAATCAGATGGCGAAAATCCAACGACTGCCGGGTGAAATGATGACGGAAATCTGCGAAGCCCTGGGCATAGAAGCGGTCCTGGTAGGGCGCCTGGAAATTGATATTAAGCCGGACAGAATCCAGGTTGTGGCGACGGTCCATCGTACCGACGCGCTGGGCCATCCCTTTACCGAACTGATGACGTCTACCGACTGGCGACGGCAGAGCAAACACAACCACCATGCGTTCAATCCGACCCGTTGCGACCTATATGGTGGACAGGTCGGCGCCCCTGCGCACGCCAATAAAGTACATGCCACGCCGGAAATCGATGACGGGTTCCCCACAGCGACCTGCAGCGCGCCTGGCCAGCCACATCCCGCCCAGATAGGCAGTCGGGGCGTCTGCACCTGCGGGCATACTAAGGATTCAGACTGTCATGTCTGAACATTTCAAAATAAGCGGCGCCCATGGTCGGCGCCACATCCTTTACGCCATACATCTGGGCAACGACGTCTGTGGTCCGCCCCATTATTGGGAAGCGTCCACCAACGGCGTCCGGTTCATCAAGTTCGCCAAATGTCAATTCGTCCTCCTGACCGACACGTCCATGCCGATCGTAGGCAAAATCAACCTGCTGCCGTTGGTTGCAAAGTTCCACCATAATCACCACCGCCAGACTGGTCCGAAGCATGGGCCGTGGACTGTCACGATGCGGGTCCAGCCTGGCCGCAATCCCATGGTTAGATTGGCATGCACGGGCGTGAGGATCGGCTAATCCCGATTGACGGAACCTGCGCAACCGAGTAACAATGGTGCGGAAGGGGGACAGATCGATCGGGCCGGACTCCGGCGCCTGGTCGATCACCCCCCGATGAAGGGGAACGCGCCATGGATATGACCGTCACGATCGGATCGCATTCGTTCAAGGTTCCAATCCCGTCCGTATCGTTCAGACAGAATCCCACCATCGCCGTCGATTACAGCCCGTCACAGCAAGCCGCAGGGGTGGCCGCTGACTGGGCGCCGCAGGTCTACGGCGATTATTACCCCACATCCGTTCCAATCTACGCCGCTATCAAGCTGCGGGCTGACACGATCGCCCAGGTTCCGCTGCGCATCATGCGGGACAGCCCAGACGGCGCGTCTGAATGGATTGGCCAGGACCACCCACGCCAGCAACTTCTGAACCGGGTCAATCCCTGGTGGACCCGTGGCGACCTGTGGCGGGCGACCGAAACGTATCTTGGCCTGTGGGGGTCAGCGTTCTGGTACTTGCTGCGTGGCGCAAATGGTGAAGTTCAGGAAATCTGGCCGCTGCGCCCTGACAAGATGCGCATACTGCCCCACCCGACCGAATATATAAAGGGCTTCGTCTATTCCGGCAACCAGGGCAAGCTGGAAGCCTTCCTGCCGGATGAAATCCTGTGGATGCGGTATTTCAACCCAAAGGACGAATATGCTGGCCTGTCGCCGATTGCGCCCCTGCGATTGTCTGCAGACATGGGCGCCGAAGCCCTGCAATTCAATAGATCATCGCTGGCGAACGACACCAATCCGGGTGTCATGTTCGGATTTGACCGAAGCCTGACACCTGACATGGCGGAACACTTCTGGGCACTGTGGGAAAAACGTCACAAGGGGCCGAAAAAGGCCAGGCGCCCGGCCCTGCTACCAGGTGGGGCAACGCCGCACAACCTGGGATTCAGCGCCAAAGACATCGAACTGATCGGCATGCTGCGCTGGTCGTTGGAAGACGTCGCCCGGACCTACAACGTGCCGAAGGGGATGTTGCACGACATCGAACGGGCCACCTACGCGAACTACGAAACCATGTTCAAAATCTTCCTGTTGACCTGCATCGAACCGCAGCTAACGTTCTACCAGGAAGAACTGGCCGAAAAATCCGGGCTGTTCGAATCAGCAGGCGAACGCCTCAGGCCGGAATTCGACACCCGAAACGTGAAGATGTTCCAAGAGGCGGAAAAGGACAAGGGCGAACGGCTGACGAAACTGGTCCAGGGTGGCATCATCACGCCGAACGAAGCCAGGAAGGATATGGGCTTCGACGTGTTCGAAGGTGGTGCGGCAGACGACCTGAAATCCGGTTCGGCTGGCGGTGGCGGCGCGCCTGGTGGGGCCGCCCTGGTGGACGCTGATGGACAGCCATTGGCACTGCCGGCTCCTCGATCGACGCCCAGCAAAATGAATGGCGAACTGGCCAACACGGCAGCGCGGGCATTCTTCGAAAACGTCAAATCCCGTGAAGGTGAACTGCAGCGGTTGATGCGGAAGACGTTCAAGCGTCAGATGGACGACATCCTGCGGCGACTGGGGGAATTCAGGGAAGCCCACTATTTCAAACGCGACCTGGCCGAAGTCGTCATGGAACAACTGGCGGTCATACTCGAGGGCGCTGAAATGTTGGCGCTGACCGGCGTTGGCGCAAGGGTCGGCCCTGATGATCCTGCCGACACAGGTGGGCTGAACCTGTTCAACCCGTCCGAATGGAATGACGAAATGGAAGTCGAAATCCGTCCGCGTGTCGAAGATTCGATGGTATCCAGTGCAAGGCGTCAAAATGCGCTGTTCAATCTAGGCATCGATTTCCAGGTGACCAATCCGCTGACACAAAGATGGCTGGACGACAGGGCCGCGTTCATCGCCAGCCGTACTAACATCACCACAGGCGAACAAATCCTGCGCCAGCTACGCCTGGCCAACGAAGCCGGGGAATCGATCCCGCAGATCGCTGAACGTATCCGGGTGGTTGACAGGACCATCCAGGTCAACAGGTCGTTCCTGATCGGCAGGACTGAAAACGTCATAGCTGGCAATGAAGGCCATCTGCAGGCATACGAACAGGCGGACATCGCCGAAAAGCAGTGGTGGACGTCGCAGGATGAACGGGTCCGCGGGACCGACCCTGACGACCGATTCAACCACGTCGAAGCGCACGAACAGATCAGGGACATCCGGGCAGAATTCCTGGTGTCTGGGGAACTGCTAAGGGCGCCGGGCCAGGGGGGCAGCGCTGGCAACGTTATTAACTGCAGGTGCAATACCCTGCCGGTGGTGTGATGACATTGATCGAGAAGTTCAAGGAAGCCCAGGCGATAGCTGATCGCAATTCGTTACGCCTGTATGGTAGCAACAGATACGCCGTCAACATCTGCCAGGTCACCAACCGATCGCCTGAAATGCTAGCTGCAATCGGCGCCCTGGCCGCTGCAGCGATCGTGAAGTGGGAATACCCGTGGCGGTGGTCCGATGACTAAGCAGGAATTGTGTCCGTCGTGCCGTCGCCCACTCTCAGAACCCAGATGCCCCACCAGTGCGCATGAATGACTAAGCGGGAATTCTGGCTGATCGTATCGTTCCTGATCGCCCGGCTGGCTGGCATGATGTATATGGGCGGGCTGACAACCTTCCTGTTGTTCAAGCTGGTTGACGCCCTGGGCAACGACACGAACGACGCGCTTACCGCGCTACTGGGCGCGGCAATGTTGGCCATAGGTGGCGGGGCGACGATATTGGCCAACGCCCTGGGCAGGGACATTACCGAACACATCGAACGGATGCACCG
>SDBT01006621.1_pt1 | contig 19162 bp, 35 predicted proteins | sample 2277101 | NCBI WGS metagenome assembly SDBT01 (sample SAMN10404973, study PRJNA504765) | marine sediment metagenome | isolation source: marine sediment core GS10_PC15, 103 cmbsf | place: Arctic Ocean: Southern Knipovich Ridge | collected 2010 | reverse complement strand
CGCATTTGTATTCATATTAATGCCACCAGCCATTGTTCCGCCTGCGAGTGGAAGATGACCTACTTGTGAATAATCATAAGCTGTTCCTAAATTTGTTCTTTCTCCATCAGTAATAATTAGTCCGCTTCCTGCATTTGAAACATCTGAGTGAATTGTTACTACTCCATCAACTCCAGAGTGGCTTGTTCCACTAGATGTGACATGGAAATAGGCTAACCATGCGTTGGCTACTGTTAATGAATATGTGCCGTCTGAAAGGTTGCCTGTTGTTGTAATGCTTCCACTACCAGTGTCTAAAGTTGCATTGTTTGGATGAGTAACTGCTCCGCTTGCAATTAAAACATCTATTTGTCCAAAGCCAATTGCACAACTTGAGTCTGTCGAATTCGTAAAACTTTCTCCAAAAACTAGAACGTTATTATTTGTTGTTGCTTGAACATCTTGTCCAAGAGCTATGCTACCATTACCTGTTGCTTGTAATGTATTATTTGCTGAAGCATATCCCATTGCAATACTTCCACTTCCAAGAGAAAATAAATTTCCATTAATATTATATCCTGCCACAAGACTTCCATTCCCATAAGAATGAGTTTGTGAACCCGGAGAACTACCCACACTATATCCTAATACGATAGCTCCCGGACCATCTGCTATCATGTCTGAATCTCCTGCATTATAACCTATTACACAGTCTCCTTGAGCAAGTGCTTGTATAGAACCAGTTTCAGCAGAACCTATAGAAGAATGCCCGATTATACAACTACCCAAACCAGCCGCTGTTAGTGTAGAGTTACCACTTGAAAATGCTCTATTACTTGCAAATATCATACTTCCATTACCACTTGCAACTTTTATAGCAGTATTTCCTGTAGAATGGTTATGTCCTAATATTACACTTCCATCACCACTTGCGGTGCTTGTAGCCGTTCCACCACCACTTTCTAAATTATGTCCCAAAGCAATAGCATTTGTACCAGTTACTATGCTTCCAGTTGCAGAAATTGACGCTATATTAGAAATTGAATTGGTGCCCATGTCAAGGTCGCCGGACATTGTGTCACCTGCTACTTGAACATAGCGGTCGTCAAAGGCTAAGAAATGTGTCTGTACATCAATTCTTGTTGCAGTTGTTCCTTCCATGTAAATCGTTGCGGTTGCATCTCCTCCAGCCCCTGTGTCTTGGTTACCGTAAACTTTGAAGACAAGCCTGTCGTCTGACAGAATCGTTTGGTCTGTTGTCAAGCTACCGTGGATTGCGTAATGCGTGTTAGTATTTGTCAACACTGCGCTTTCTTCGCTTGTTATAAGCAATGTTTCTGCTCCACCAGCCGCTCGCTTTGAAAGAGTCCAATAAACCTTAGTGTCTTTTTTACCAGCAGTTGTTGCGGAAAGATGCAGTTGTCCTGCATACACTCCTGCTGACAAACTCGTAAATGTTGGCTGGTCTGATTCTGTGATAAATGCTTTTATGAGAGTGTCGTTTGCTGTGATATCAACGACTATTGTTGATTCTGCTTCGCCTGTGTCTTCGTCAAACATTATGTTGTAGCCGGCTATTACGCCGTCTGCTGTGTCTGATGGGTGAAAGGAAAAGGCAGCACCTTCAATTAGTTCAAGTACCTCTGTGTGAGTAAAGTACCTTGCGTCGTGGTCTGTATTTGTTCCTCCAGCATCAGGCATGTCGCCTAAATTACCATGGTTTATGCTTGAAGCATCCAACACGAGCTTTCCATAACCGTTTCCATCATCAACAACCTTTATTGGCAAAACTGTTGCGCCAGAAGTTTCCCCATAGGCCTGAACAGCAGTTCCAACAGCTCCACTTCCAAAGTCCCTAAACTTTTTCTTTTCTCTGTCAGTAACAGAAATAGTTGGTTCACTCGACAACTGCAACCACCTTTCCAAGACTACTGCCATCATCAGTAACCTTGAAAGGTATCACGGCTCCTGCAGCAGTTTCTCCATAAAGCTGAGAAGCAATAACTGTGTCTCCGCTTCCATTGTCCCTGAACTTTTTCTTTTCAGAATCAGTCCTTGGGTCAGTCGGTTCACTACTCAACTTTACTCACTTCCTTTTTTCTAATCGCATCATCTGACGTAATCTCTGCTATTAGCTTTGGAGCCAAATTGATTACGTTCACTCCATCTAAGTAAAAACCCAAAACCTTTACTGCGCCCTGTCTGACAAGCCATCTTAACTCAAAGGTCTGCTGTTGCTTTTTGTTTCCTTTCATAAAAGCAGTTCTGGCAACCTCAGACGAACCAAGTGTTTTAATCATCACATAAGCCTTGGTGGTTTCAATCCAATAAAAGCCCGGGTCTGCAGTCAACATTCTTGCAAAATGATTTAGGTTAACATCGATTAATAACATTTCAATCACTCCGGATTAAACACAATAGTGCTTCTGCAGTTTGGATGAGCAGGCGGCGAATCAAACTCATCTCCTTTGTAACCAAACCTGCCGTTTATGTCAACCTTTTTTCCATCAAGAGCTTTACAAACAGCAGACGTTCTTGCATCAATACTTGCAACCCACTCTTTTGTTCCTTTCAAGCCAGACTGTCTGTAGCCATCCAACGAACCCATGTTTTCTGCACGGTTTGATTCAGTTCTTGCAATCATTTCAGCACGGTTTTTTCCGACATCCATTACTTTATCAACACGAGCTGTTAAGTCCCTGACTCCTTCGCCATTCATTAGTCCTCTTTGAAGCTCTTGCCTAAGGTCTTGCTTTAACTCAGCACCCAAACTTGTAATGTTGTCAAACGTGTAAGACTGTAAAAAATCAATAGCGCGTTGGTTTGGTATAAAATTCATTCCAAGTTCTGCTTCAACTGACTCAAGCCCTTTTCCAAAGCTTGCTCTAATCACACCGTTTACTATTTCCCTCATTCCACCAAAATTAATTAAATTCATTACATGGTTTATAAAAGAATTATCTATGGCTTTAATTTGTGCCATTGTCTTTTGACCAGCTTCTCGCTTAATTAGATTGTCTATTGTCTTTTCAATTAGTCCGATTTCATCAACGATTTTTTTTTTTAAAAACTCTGGCTTAACTATTTCTTCAAAAGGCCCAAGTGAAAGAGTAGAAAAAGAATTAAGAGCCTTGCCTTCCTGCATTCCTTTAAGTGGCTTCTTTGTTCCGATAGCAGATGACTCTTTGTTCGTGTCCATAAACCCATCTTTGTTCGGCATCATGTTTCCAAACGGACTTGTACCAGTGCCCATTAGATCATCTCCGCCTTCAAGCTTTTCAAGATTCAACTCTTCACGGATTTCATTCTTTGTACGAATACCATTCTTGATGTCAATCTGATACAACTCACGCTTTGCCAACTCTTCCTGCAGGTCGAATTTGTCAAACTCAAACTTTACCTTGCCTTCATACTGTGTTCCTTTAATCCAAGGCAGGTCATTGATAATATTTGTATTAAACTGGTACTCGATAAGCGCAACCAACGGAGCAATAGCTTTCCGCTTAAATACATTTGACTGAACAACTTCTGTTGCCCTATTAGAATCTTCAGTAAAACCCAACTCACTTGAAGTAATGTTGTAAACAGCCCAAACTATTTTAGTAAACCATTTCTGTTGTTCAATAAGTTCAAGCTCAAGGTTGCTGAATCCGACTCTGATAAATTCTCCCTTTTTGTTCATCACCGGCATTTTGTGGAAATACTTTCGCCACTTACCGCTTGGGTCTTTCTTTCTCAAACTCTCTTGCCAGACTTTTCCAAAAGACTCAATATCGTCTTTGTTTGCTCCTTCCATTACCAAAGCTCCTTTTGGAATATTGTTGTCAGAAAAATACTCAAGGTTTGATTCCACTCCGTAAGTTAATAACTGAATCACGTCAAGTAAAATCTCAACCTTTGAAGTTCCATAAATAGAATCAGCACGTGGGTTTGCAATAGCATAAACAATTTCTCGTCTATCAAACGGAATAGGTCTTGAACCAGTTAGCCAACCATATTGGTAATAAGCAGGTTCTGCATTCGGGTCATCTTCTTGTGACAAAGGCAATACCCCATGTAGGTTTGGATTTTTAGTAAACGTTCCTCCATCACGGGCGTATATTTCAACAAACTCGCCTTTGAGATTCCATACCTTTTCAAGCACTCCAGATTCGAGCTCAAGGATGTCATAAATAAACGGCTTAAGAACTTGGTCAAGCGACTCATCGTTTTGATTCGGATTATAAAACCATTCTTCTGTTTTCTTTAAAATCTCATTAGGTACTCCTTCTCCATCATCAGCAGTAATCTTCCAATCAAGCGTTGCAACTTCATTTACAATAGTTGAATTAACCATTGCAACATAAGGAGTTTTACTCAGTCGCCTTATTTCAGGCACGTTTTTAGAAAGAGGAAAACCAAAAGGTGGTTTGTACAAAAAGTTTGGAACCACTGCTTTGTAGATTTGATGCTCTTTAGTAACAGAAGCGAAACCGCCTAAGACATTAACTTCTCCAAAAGCCCAGTTAGTAAACTGTAACCTGGCGCTTGCAATTCTTTCTTTTAAGGGCATAAATGAAAACCTGGCTTTGGTTTCCCAACGCCAGGGATGCAATACTATCATGTTATGGAAGCACCCGTTGTGCACTTGGTCAGACCCGCGAAGTCCGTAAAGCTTCCGATGTAATTTCTCCTGTAGCTAAATAAAGAACACTCATGGTATTTAAGCTTTTCGTCAAAAAACGAACCTCACCCGTATTTTTCTTTAAAATACTGTGACCGAGTAGGATAAATGTCCATGAGCTTTTTGTCAGGCCTGCGAACATAATTCCTTTGTTTCTTTCTAAGTTCAAATACTTCTTTTTTAAACATTCTTTCTTTCTTAGCACAGTCATCACAAATTCCATTAAACAAAGCATTGGAAACCTTATCACATTTTTTACAAACAGTCATGACCATTCAAATCAGCGCAAAAATTGTTTTTGGAAACAACTCAAAATACCACCTCATCATAAAAGCATCTCCAAAGTCAGGCGACCTGCCAAGAATTTCTTTAAGTTCTTCTTTTCCAACCAACCTTATTGGTTCATCTTTGTCAGGATTCTTTCGCCTAACCTGTTCAAGGTCCTCAATTAATTTGTTTCTAACAGTCTCTTCTCCGGTTGGATAAATTCCAGTAAGCCTGGCGTTCACTGCATCTGCACAAGCATAATAACACTGTGATTTAAGGTTTGCATAATTTCGCTTATACACAGGATTAGGTACCTCAATAGCTCTTGAGTTATTTACAAATCCCTTGCAGCCTTCAAAGAAATCAACAACTCCGCCTCCTACTCCATCTTCGTCAATTACTACATTGCTTCGTCCAATCTTTTCTTTTTGACAAAGCGGCTCAAGATAATCAACAAGCTCTTTAGTAGAGTTTTTATCAAAATGAATTATTCTGTAAACATACAAGTCTTTCCAAAGGAATATTGTTGTAAGGTCTCTTCCAAAACGAGCTACGTCTACTGTACAATATTTTGTAGGCTCTTCTTCAGGCGGCATTACAGCAAGTGGATTGTTGGTAAACAAGTCGTTTATTGCATCAAACTCAAACAACTTAGATGGATCGTCATCGTATTCAAAGTTTCCATACAACAACCGTTCTCTGGTAATTTTGTCTGCTTTGCGAAGCTGGTCAATGTATGTGTCATCCAGATAAGGATTGTCAGTAACCAAAGCTGGAATGAAGTCAATATGGTCTTTGAGAATCTTGGCCTTAAACGGCTTGTAATACCGAAAGTAAACATGATTCTTTGAAGGATTAAAAGTTTCCAACAACTTAGGCATTATGTTTAGTTCTTTATTCAAACACCTGCCTATTCTTGTTTTTATAATCGACAAGGCTTTTTCTTCACTTTCGTTTGATTCATCAATAAATGCACCGGTTAGTTCAAGTCCACCAAATCTAAGATACTCTGGATCTGAAGGCTTGTAAGCCATATCCATTAAAATAATCTCGCTTCCGTTAGTAAACCTAATGGTGTTTGTCATTGAATTCATTTTAAACAAATCATCTTGGTTGAGCCTAAGCTCTTTGACTAACTTAAAAAAAGTAGCAAGTGTTGTTTTTTTTAGGTTGGTTAGTTCTTTACGGCCCATGACATAGCGAACGCCTGGATAAACAAGGCACTGTGAAAGAATCCAAAAACAGCCCAAATAAGACTTGCCGCCTCCTGCTCCACCGCCGTAGCCTATTTCAGTAGTGGTTTCGTCTACTAAAAGCGAATAAGCCTGTGCTTGCTTTGGAGTCAGATTAAATGGGTACTTCAAACAATCACCTATTTTCTTTAATTACAAGTTTAGCATGCAACTCCGCTGGGTAGAAAGGGCTTGCCTTTCACTTTTATTATTGGAACTGTATCTGTCACAAGTTCGTTCATTGTAATGTTCTTGTGAAACATTTTTTTCTCCATCTGACAGTGAACTAACCCACCTTTTTTTAGGTAAAGCCAGTAATCCTGTAACATTATTTTTTCTTTACCGTCTTTATTTTTCGCTATTTCATAAGGCGAGTCATAAAAATAAATTGCACCAACATGCTTCCATGTTCTTGCATCTACAACACCACCATCTGCACCATCTGCCATTACTACACCACAAACGGTGCATGCTAAACTGTAAATATTCATTTGTTCTTCTCCTTTGGCTTAAATCCATTAGGATAATTAACCACAAGTTCTACTCCGCTGATTTCAAACTTTTCAGCAGCCTTGTCAAGTAACCCAAGACGTTGGTAAACCGAAATTGTGTCAGAAATAAGTGCATTAATTTGCTTCATACAACCCAACTTAGTGTTCTCTTGCTTGGCTTCCACATAAAGCTTCCAAAGCTCTCTAAGCGTAGCATCATGATTAGACTGCACGAGTAACATTATCTGCGCCATGTCCTTTTTTTCAATAGCCCGAGTGATTTCAACCTTAATAGCATCCAAATCTGAAACTACAGTATCCCTACAAATATTCTCCAAAGAAGCAATTTCGTCTTGCGTAAGGCCCTTGGCATAAGCTCTCTTGACTCTCTGCCTGCGTTCCCTAACCTTAAGGCTGGCGGTGTGCTTTTTTTGCCGAACTTTGTGGGTTTTTTTAGCCATTCTTTTTCGCCTCTTTTGGTTTTCTGCTAATCATCATGCAATAATTGTCTGCTTCAAAAATGGTTTTTGATTCAGGAAAAATTTCAAGTGCTTTTTGTAAAATTTCCTGACCTCTTTTGGTCAAACGCCAACCATTCATTTTTTCGCCTCTTTTGGTTCTTCTATTAGTAATTGTCTTTTCTTAATTTCATTCACTAAACACAATCTTGCGTTTCTGTGTTCATATTCCATAAGTCTTTGTAATTGTCTTTCTGTAACTTTGTAATGTTTTCTTGTTCTACTTTTCTCACTCATTTTTCTTTTTCGCCTCTTTTAATTCGTTTAATTCTCTGCGGTAATGTCTTTGTTCTCTTAAAAGTTCTTTTCTTTCAAGAGCTATTCCCCTAATACAAGACCGTAACTGTTTTGCCTTTTCTTCATTCATTTCTTTTTCGCCTCTTTTTTCTTTCCTGGTCTGAATGTTTCACCACACTTAGGACAAGTTACTTCTGGCTCTACGTGAACAGACACTTCTTCTTTTGGTACATCGATTCCTTTCATTGATTTAATAAAATTAGTTAGCTTTTGGTCTGATTCACCTAAGAGTAATTGAAGGTCGTCTGCTCCTTCGTTTGCAAAAATGTGCTTGTATTCTGAATCATCCAAAACAGAATCATGCTGTCCGTGTAGTTTGTTAAGTACTTGTCGTAGAATTCTTCTATCTATGTCTGTAATGTTTAATTTTATTACTGGTCCTTTGGTAATTCCGTGCTCAAGGAGGACTTCGCATCTGTTTTGTCCGTCTGCTATAAGGCCTTCTTTGTTTGTAACAATCGAAACAATGTTTCCAAACTTTTTAAAGTTTTCCCAAAGCGCATCCTTTTGTACCTGTGTCATTTTGTTTGGGTTGTTGCCATCAAACTTTAGTGTGTTTAAATCTACAATTTCAACTTCTGGAATTTTTATTTCAACAAAAGGCTTGCTGTCTTTTGTTACCTCTTCTTCAAATTTTTTCATTTCATCATCCGTCATACATTCACCTAACAATATAATTCATTAAACTATTTAAAATTACCTTTTTGCCTTATTTCGCTTCCACACTCCGTTTCTTTTTCGCCCAGGAATCTCAATACCCAATCCCCTGGCAATATGATTTACTGTCTTGCCTAAATGAATCTCATTAACTCCAGCAACTCGTGCTACTTCTTTGAGGGTAGGAGCATCTCAATAAACTCATTTTACAGGAGTTAAATGTTTAGCTAAAAACTTTTCATCTACTACAACTGCTTTTATTATTTTCTTCATTTTGTTCCCTCCATTTTACAAAACGGACAACTTTGTCCTTTGCCTATTCCAATCCAACCATGCTTTCTGCATTTCTTCATATAAAAAATAAGCCTAACTTGTTGTTAAGCCTTTTTCTTTTTTTACTGTCGTCCTCTTATTATTGATTGTTCTAATTTTGTTACATCCCATTCTGCAAAAACTGCAAAGAGGTTTGTACTTAATCGTTTCAATAGGAATGGGTCGCCTTTTCTTGGTACATCTTCTTCCCAATCTAGTACTTCCCAAAGAATATGGTATTGATTAAGATTTCCAGGAGGTAAAAGGTGTGCTGGAACAATCGGAACGCCAGTCTTTATTTTTCTTCTTAAAAAAGATTGCCATCCTGTTCCTTCTGCTGTTTTCCATTCAGGAAATGTTCCGCTTGGTAATTGAACATCATTTACATATCCGGCATCTTCACCATTATAAAATGTTCCACTTCCTATGTTATTTTTCTCAAATCTTATTGAATCTTTTCCTGCAATAGAAATTGCAAGTCTTGGTTCTCCTATTTCATTTACTCCTGCTTTCTTCATACACTCAAAGACATCTATGACGCTCTTTCCTTGTTTGAGATTGAAGTAAACTTTTTTTAGGTCTTCAAGGTATTTTTCCTTTCTTGTTTTTACTACCGCAAGATATTCTTTATATTTTGCCTCTGCTTCATCAATAGGAATTTCAATTTTTGTTGTTCCTTTCATTTCAATTCCTCCTTTTTCTTTTCTTCTTTTCTTAACCTTTTTTCAGCACGCAAATCCCAAAGCTCTGCAAACAAATCAATCAAATCCTCTATTCTAATCAAAGGAATTACAACACTCAACGCTTGTCCTCTTTCACGACCCGAATCTATAAAATGCTTTGCATACATCTGCTCTTGCTTTAATTCAGCAAAAAGTTTTTTTCTGTGTTCTTCAGCGTTCATCCAATCCCTCCTTTGGTTTTTCTTTAATCGATTTTGGCACAAGCGCAACATCAATCTTTACAATTCCTGCACCAAGCATAAACTCAGTCAACTGTTTGCTTACTAACTCTTGCACTTCTTCTGAAGACACTTCGTCCTCTGTGCAATAACCTACTTCTCCAAATACTTCAACCTCTTCTGCTTTCATCAAATTCCTCCTTATTCTTCTCCATCTACTTCTATTTCTGTTACATTCATATTAGGAAATGCTTCAAAGAGTTTTTTTGTAAACTCTTCTGTTGTCAATCCTTTCTCGTCTAATATTTTTACTCTTAGTTTTACATAAAATTCTTTCATGATTTTTCCTCCTTAACTTTTGTAGGGACAATCGTACCGATATCTGCAGTCTCGGCACGAAGTTAATTCACATTCCTCAAGGTGTTCAAGTCCCATTTTTTACACCTTAAACTATCGTCACTCTCTTCATTGCCGGCTCAAGTCCAAACAACTTTCCTGCTTCTGCTGTTTCAAACGCTGAAATGCTCAACAAATCATTTCCTGAATGCCAAAACATGTTTGGAGCAATTCCAATCTTGTCTTTCTCGTCATCCTTGCTTGGATATTGTGTCAAATTCTCGTAATGGTAATTCGGTCTCGTGGAATTTAAATGCCTCCACACACTATCCTCGTCCCTTGCATACACAGTTGAATGCCCAAAATGAGTTCTTGTATAACCTACGCTTGTAAAAACTCTATCACCTGGTACTCCTGCAATTCGCATCATAGTAACTATCTTGTGACTGTAGTCCTCGCAATCTCCACCTATTCCTTTACTAAGTGCAATATCAAGCTCCCAAGGAAACAACCAATGTTCTCCGAATCCATAATCGCTGTCATTGATATACTTGTACTTTTTCTTAGCTAACTTGTAAATCTCTGGAACCAATGAATCAATATCTTCAAGGTCTTTTATCATCAAGTCTGCATCTACCAACTGCTGTTTGTAACCGTCATCTTGTACAGTAAAATAGTTTCTTATGCTGATTTTTCTCGTAGTCCAACCAAGCTTTTTTCCAAGCCAAACGTTTCGCTTGTACATAATATTTCTCTCAGGCACTTTCGTTGGATTAAAAGCCAAATGTTGTTTGAGCTGTTTCTCAAGTTTATCATTTTTCAAACCTTCTGCAATAGTTGCATCAGATAGCTTAGTGTTCGCTTCTCCCAACCTTCCAATGTGTGCTCTATACGGATCATAGCATCCAAACGAATCTGCAAGTCCGCAGATAAATTTCTTCAAAACCATTTACTTTACCTCCACTATTTTTGCACGTCCTGCATTCAATTTTACTGACTTAATTCCAGCCAACGCATTTGCCTTTCTCTTATAGCCTTCGCTTTGACCAATAATTTTATTATTTGCTGCAACAAGCCTAAAATAAAATTCATTGTTTGCTTCACTTCGCCATAATTCAAATCTTGCTTTCACGTTTCTCACCTCCGCTTTGAGTTCAATGGATTCCTTAACTAAGTCATCTCCATTGTATTCTTCTTCCTGTTTTTTATAATTTTTAATTTCCTTATTTGTTGAAGGAAAAAATTCTTCTCCGCAAGAATCGCAATATTCCGAAGTCTTTTGCTTTACCAATTTTCCCTTTTTACAAACTGGACAAGTAACGGATGTTTTTATTTCTTGAAATTTTTCCTTTTTCCCAAAAAGGAACTGTATGAATCCCATGATTTTTTTCCTCCTTGTTTTAATAATCTTCAAGCTTAACAGCTTCGTTCAATATGTCTCCTGTTTTATTATCCAAATGCAAAACCTTGATGTCAAACATTTCTCTAAACCTTCGAGCTAACAAAAACTTTCGATGACATTTCTCCGGGTCAGCTTCCATACACATTAAACAAATAATCTTTCCTTCCCTGACTTTTTCCATTAAAGAATTAATGCCACCAACTCGAACAACTTCACTAACTTCTTCTTTGTCACCCAATGACTTTCCATACCACAAGTGATTTTTGCCAAATCTTTTTTTGAGAAGTGAAAGGTTAAAATCTTCGTAATACTTTGAAAACGGGTTTGTTCTTACGTCAATCAGTAATTCAATTTGATGCCTTTCCAGAATTTGTGTGATTCTTTCAATATTTGAACCTTGATAGCCGATTGAATAGATTTTACCTTCCATCTTCTCACCCAACACGCATTTTTTAGCGTGTAAGTATAAGAACTTTAATATATTTAAATGTACTGTTTGAGGTAAATCTACTTCTGTTTGACGTCAATAATACCAGGCATACCACCATTTCCAACAAGAGCCGTAAGAAAACCTTTGTTAGATTTATCGAATATTTTCTTCTGCCATCTTCTAACTTTCAAAGATGGTTTATTAAATCGCCTAAATTCATTTTCTTGAGTACCGTGACAACTTGGACACAAAGTAATCAAATTCTCCAAAGAATTATTTTTGGATTTCCTATAAGGCACTATGTGATGTACATGTGCCTTTTTAGGAACAATCATACAAAGTTGACAAGAATATTTATCTCTTTCCAAAGCTTTTTTGCTTTGACTTTTCCAATCAACTCCACGAAAATTCATATCACTTCTTTTCCTTAGCAGCCTCAAACTTTTCAATCAACTTAAGAACAGCCTTTACCATTTCCTTAGAAGCATTTCCCCACTCAACCTTTTTCAGCTTTTCAAACAAGCTATCAAAATCTGCATCCTCTATTTTTAAAACTCTTGTCTTTTCTACGCCCTTCAAAGCCTCATCAATTCTTGCAAACTCTTTAAAGTCAGCATAAGAAAATCCTCTGTTCTGTTGCTTTGCAGTATCTTTGTGCCTACTTGCCGAAAAGACAAAATTCGCTTCGTCTATTTCAACAGGCTTATCCTGTGTTTCTACCATTATATTGTACTTTTCAATTTTGATTTCCTTCATTCAAATCCCTCCCAGGAGTTTTGATTCACTTAAACTCTTTACTTCTTCAGCATCATCATCAACTACAGGCCAATAAAGTTTCCAGCCAGTTCTGTCAATCCAAACAGCAACACACACATCGTTGTAAGACAAATAGTCCTCTCCGAATACCTTAATATTGTCTCTTACTTTTTTAGAAACCTTATTGGATTTAACCTGAATCCACAAAGTAGGAGAATTACCTTTTACAGCAACTATATCAAAAAGTTCAAAATAGTCGTTCTTTGCAAACCTTGTAATCTTAGCTCGCCAACATCGGTAACCCAAGTCCTCAAGCTCTTTGAGGCAACGCTTTTCGTTTCGATAACCTTTAGCGTAAGTGTTCATAACAACACCGCAATAATTCCCAACATAATTGCAGCATAAACTACCCAACATTCTGCTTCATTTTTTTGAGCATTTATTGAAACAATTCCAAGCAAAACAATTGCTCCTATTGCTACAAATTTCCAAATCATTTTGGATTCACCTCAACCACTACACACCCACAGTTCCTGCAGGTTACTTTAGTTATTCCGTCTTTTTCAAAGACCTTGAATATTTTACAAGCACACTCAGGACACTTGATTCTTCTACCATCTTGTTTCATTTCAAAAACACCTTTTCATATATGGACTCTAAACAAAAAACTATTTTTGGCAATACTTCACCTTCCAAAAGAGGTTTAAAATCAGTTGATTCAAGTACTATTTCATAAGAATCTAAAAAAGCCCTATACTCCATTCCAACAAACTTTAAATTTTTTGGAAAAGTAGTATGGGAGTTTTTAAAATCTCCTTCATAATGCCATTCACAAAAAACTTTCTTTTGTGTTGGTTTAAATAAAGAAGCTAAAATATATTCTCTGCTTACTCTTACAAGAGCAACTCTTTTTGATTTAATTTTTTTAAATTCAACCATTCTTTTTTGCCTCTTTTCTTTTTATTTCAAGCCACTCATTAGTCGGTGCCTTAATCAAGCCAGGAACATTCATCTCCAAATCCCTTCTGCCTTTTTCTTAGCCTGCTTTGCTTCTTTTCTTTTCACCTGTACAGGTGTAAGCCGCTTTTCTTTTCTCTTATGTTTCCTGGTCTTTCTATTCCAGCCCTTCTCTTTGGCTTCCTTTTTGATTGCCTTTCCTCTACCGCTTCTACCCATACAAAATCTTCTCCACTTCTTTCCATTTGTTTTTTCTTTTACTACTGGTCATTCTCAAATACTTCCTCTTGTCCTTAACTGTTGAAAAGAACTTGTACTTTCTACATACAGTGCATTCCAAAAATTCAACATTCCAAACAGAATTTTTATAATAAGCCTTAAAATAAGAATTTGACAATTTGTGATAACCTTTTCGACAATGTGTTGAATAAGCTTTGAAGTTTTCGTTTTTTATCTGCCCTATCCACATATCAAGTTTGAACACAAGCCACCTGTACTTCAAATGGGAAATGCAGTCAGAGGAAAATCTACTCAATCTAGCCATTAAAATTTGCATAAAGCCACTCTCTTTCGTTTCTCCTCCAATTTCTGCTCCCATTATTTAATCAACTCCTTTATGTCATTCAGGTTTCTTTCATCAATCCGAATAAGCTCATCAACTACGTTTCCCTCATTGTCTTTCAAAAACAATTGCCTGGCAACGCCTTCTACATCAACTGACTTAATCCAGCCAATCAACCACAGCTTGCAGGTACCAGCTATTGGAATCCAAACATCAAGTCCCTGCTTGACCTTAACATTGCCCTTAGTAGTTTCAATCAAAACTTTTTTTGATTCAAAACCACCTTTGAACGTACAAAATAAAAAAGAATCAATCTTGTCTTTTTTTCGTTCAAACTGCCGCTTGTTAATAGAAATTCTTGGCGTATAGTTTCGCTTATTGAACCCAACCTTTTTTATGTCAATCTTCTGACCATCAAGAACCATATCAAATTCGTCATTCGTTTGCTTAGTCAACTCTGGAAGCGGTTGCTTGAAATAATCACAAACAATTGCCTCAGCAATAAAGCCATAAACATCTGCTTGTAGTTCGTTAGAACCACCCCATTTTGTTTTGTCCCTAAAATTAAGTTTGTCACGATAAACTTTAACTCCAATTTTAAAGCCATGCTCGACAAGCTCTTTTGAAATAGGAACAACCAAATCCATTATTTAATCAGCTCCTCTTTTCTTTCATTAAAATCACACATTTTTTGCTGACTGTCATCTCTTTCACAAAATTTATCAATCTTAGTTTGCCCCCGATTAAGAGTATCAGTATATAAACAATCTTTCAAATCTGTATAAGGACACACTCCAAAAAAATTAGATTGATTTCTTACTTTCCCATTATCTAAAAGTGTTACTTTATTTGGTATTATTCTAAATTCTTTTCCATTAGTTGTTTTCAAAACTTTTCCCGGCATCAATACATTATAACAATCCTGATTATATACATCATTAAATCCATTTAATTGCAAAAGATCGACAAACCAAGTTCTTACTTTTCTTGCATCCAACAAGAAATGGTCTTTTATTATATTTCTTTCAGTCTTACAAATAATCAAAAGATCAGTATTCAACTTCCAAGCCCAACCAAGCTTCTTTTCAGGATAAAAAAAATCATGCAAAAGTTCAATAGCACACCTTCCCCTAAAATCTTTGTTATAAGTTTGTTTTTTGTGTTCAACGAAAATTTCCTTACTATCTGAAACAATTAAATCCACACCGGAAATCTGAAGCTTTACAGAAATTGAATCAGTCATTTCAACAGGTTTAATATCCTTAACTTTAAATCCACGATTTTCTAATTCAAATCTAACAACCTTTTCCAAATTTTTCATAAATAAAGGATTTTTTGATTCAGCTAAGTCTTTTGAAAAAACACATTCGCCTGTCATTTCTTCACCTCGTTTCCCCAATTATCCCAACCTTTTGTTTTCTGTCTTGCAAACAATTCAATACGTGGCAAATCACCACACAGTTCAACAATCTTATCTCTTACAATATCTGGCTTTTTGCTATGACCTTCAACAGGCGAATCAATGATTTGTGAAACACTTGCAGACTTTCTCAATGGTTTGCCTTTAATTGCAATCAAACAAACTTCAGCATTTGCTCTTGTCCAATTACCACAGCCAAAATGCCAACCATTCTTATTCTTTGTTTGTTTAACCCAAACAAAACCACAGGTTGCATACCTAAAACCCCACGCTTCAATTACTTCAAAAGATTCTTTTAGAACAGGAAACGTTGTCCACATAAACAAAATACAATTATCTTTTGCCAAATCTTCAATGGGTAAATTCTTTATTTCTTCCATTTCCATACAATGGTAATGCCCTGAAGCATTCTTGTTTCCTCCAGCAAAATATTTCCACGGCGGGTCAGCATAAATAATTGAATACTTTTTTTCTGAAGAAATTTGTTCAAGTTCTTCTTCCTTAAAACTTTCTTCAATTTCTTCACGCTTCTTCCTTTTCTTTACATTATTATAAGCTTGATTAATTGAAGTTTCTTTGTTACCATATTCAAGTTTGTCTATTGTTTCTTTGTCAGCATTTTCAAGAAGGTACTTAACCTTTGAAACTGTATCATGGCTTGTTTTGGCAATCTTAGCCACATTATCACGAATATCAATAGGCGGTTTAGCAGATTTCTGCGGAACCGCTCCACCAGATTCTCGTTGTTTTTCTTCTGCCATTGGTTTTAAAAATTCTGCTTTCTTTAATGCAAGCTTGATTCTAACAAAAACAGAAATATTCCGCCTACCAAGCTGGTTATCAATAATCCAAACCATTGCCTCAGTCTTATCCTTAAATTCTTTTTTTGCTTCAACAAATTCAATACCATGCTTTTTACACAAAGTAAAACGGTTGTGTCCATCAACAATAAAACCATTCCAAGAAACAATAGCTTCATTTTCACGCCAACCTTCTTTCAACAAATTGTCTTCTAATTGCTTTAATTCTTCTGTTGACAAAAGCGGAATTAAAGACTGAAATTCTCCATCAAATTTTAAAGTCATCTAAAGCCTCCTTTTTAGCCCATTTTTTGCATAATCTATAATGCCCTTTAAACGCATCAGCTTCTGAATTATAACCTTCAAAATCTAATTCGGTTGGCTGAGTCATAGTATAAGGACAACATTTGTTTTTTGATTTCTTTGCTTTGAAAACCATTGTTTCATAAATTCGATCACAGCCTACTTTTTCATAGCCATGTTTCTTAAGCCAATCAGCAAGTCGTGCATCTCCCCTACCTTCCAAAGTAATTCCAGAACACTCCGCAGATATTTCTCTTGAACCTTCATCTGGAACAAGTTCTCCAACTGTTGAAACAAGATAGCCGCCAACATAAGTAGACAAATGAAACCTGCAGTTATTTCCGCATATAAAATGCCCTGTATGAGGCATCCAAATCCAGTTTTCTCTGTCCATCTAAAGCCTCCTAATAAACAAACCTTTCCGTCCCTTGCAATCTTTGGTTATCTCAATAGCCAAAGCTTCCTCGTCCTCTTTCTTAAAAGGATAATCCTTGTCCTTTCGTAACTTCAATGGCAAAAGAATCATTCGACTGTTTCCAAACGGATGAATAGTTGCCTTTTCAATTTTAGTCATACTCTACCTCCAATAATTATTTAACCTTTCATTACTTTCAATAGTTGCAAACTTTTTTTTACATGTTTACAATTTGATTTTTTTCCTCTGCTTTCCTGCATAGTACCCCACATACAACCGCAAGACCTTTCAGAAGAAGAAAGGCAAACAAGATACTCGTCTTTTGCAAGAAACCAATGCTTACCTTTCTTTCCTCTTCCAAGATAGCGAATTGCAAAATTCACTTTTTGTCCTCCACAAAGTCCTGAATTATGTTTGAAAAACCTTTGTTGTTTCCAAACTCATAGGGCTTGCTTTTTACCGTACACTTTTTTCCAATTATTTGTTCAGCTATATCCCAAGGTTCTTTAAAAGGAACTCCAAGAAATTCTTCAAGTAATCCTTTAAGCTGAGCTAAGTTGTTTGCTGAACCCATCCACAATCGTCCAGTGTATTCTCTAATACTTCCATACGATTGGTCAAAGCTCTTGTTTTTTCCTTCTTTATCTACGTACTCAAAAGAACACTGTAGCCAATGCTTTTTGTAGTGTTTATCTTCTGGCAAAATAACTTGCTTTCCATCTTTAGTCGTTGTTGTTTCTGTCTGCCCGTCTGTTTGAAAACTTGCAGCAGTTATAGTACACTCAATAGGTCTTTTGAATTCTGGCTTGTCGCTTCCAAATTTTTTGTTCTTTGTTTCGGTGCTTGTTTCGCCAATCTCTTGGCCTTCTTTATCCTGTTCTTTTCCATAATCAGGAACTTCTACTTCTTTACTATCCATTTTACATCATCTCCTATCCAATGCCTCAAAGGGCTACGGAATTGTGTGTAAATATAATATCTTTAATATATTTAAATGCATCGTTTTCACCATTTTCCACCTTTTCTTTGATTTTCCTCAGCAGTCAACCACTGATGATTCTCAGGAGCAAAAGCTTCTCTAACCTGTTCAAGATTATCAAAATCAAAAGAACGCAATGGTCTGATATGGTCTATCTGAAAATTACCTTCTGGCTTCGGCCCTAAATGCTCACAAATTCCCTGAAAATTTATTCCGTATTTTTTAGAATTGTAAGCCTTACCAGTTTTAGAATAATGTTTAAATGCTTTATTTAAAGACCATCTTAAGCGTTCCATCCGATTAAACTTCTCATCAGTTCTACGCTTATTTTTTACATAATTTTTTTGATATTCACGATACTTTTCTTTATTTTCTAAACGATATTTCTTTCCCACTTCAGGATTATTTTTATGCCAAATTCTTTTTGCTTTTCTAATTCTTATTTTGTTTTTATTGTACCATTTTTTTTCTCGTTCTTGAACATGCTTTTTGTTTTTGCTCCTTTCTTCTCGTGCCTTTCTGTTGATTTCTTCTTTATTTTTACACCGTTCATCCAAAATTTTAGTTCTATTTTTCAAATACAATTCTCTTTTTTTTTGCTTTGCAACTAATTTGTCTTTATAAGGCATATTATTTACTCCCAAAAAGCTTGCCCATATTCGTTCCTCTTGTTCCTTTGCCTTCAATCCGACTCCAGTCTTTGAATACAAACTTGCATCTCGGACACTCGTAAACATCAAAATTATAACAAGTAAGTTGGTACTTCACATGCTTGTTGCCTTTGTAGTCCATTTTGATTCGATAGCCTTTTTTTCCACATTTAGGACAAAGCTTTCTTTTACGCTGACTAACAGGATCAACTGGATGCGCATGTTGTTTCCAAGCATTCCAGCCATCGTTTATTTCTCTTTGAGTATCACAAAACATTAATCTTTCACTTCATCGTATGTTTTTTCAAAAATGTCTTTCCTGCAAGGATAATGCTCGCCTTCAATTCCTTCAATCACATAGTCTCCTGCCTTTCCTTTCATGTCTCCTTCAAGCGTCTTGATGCAAAAATCTTCCTGTATCTGCTTGGCCTTGATTACAATTGGCTTCTTTCTGTATTTTTTCCAGGTCACTTTACCGCCTCAACAACGCCTTTATCTCTAACAAACCTTAGCCGAGTTTTAATTCCAAGCTTCTTTGCATCACAATGAAACGCCTTAGCAATATGCTTACCCCTTAGCTTTCCTTTGTGAGCATAGTCATCGAACGTGACCTTATCATGACGCTTTATGATTCTCAACTCAGGAGCCCACTTTTTCTTAAGATGAATTGCTTTAATTTTTTCATTGTCTGACTTAAGTTTTGCCATCTTTTTCAAAAAATATTTTTGGTTTTCTCTGAAATCGATAGGCTCTTCTGATTCAAACCGTTTCATTTTAATTGGATGCCTGAGCTTTGTTTCAACCCAATCAATAGGCTTTTGAACAAGCTCTCTAA
>SDBT01006620.1_pt1 | contig 19164 bp, 41 predicted proteins | sample 2277101 | NCBI WGS metagenome assembly SDBT01 (sample SAMN10404973, study PRJNA504765) | marine sediment metagenome | isolation source: marine sediment core GS10_PC15, 103 cmbsf | place: Arctic Ocean: Southern Knipovich Ridge | collected 2010 | reverse complement strand
CCGCTGCGCGACCTGCCATAAGCACCCGGGCGAGTGCGGCATCGGAGCCTGCGAGGAGTTGGCCACGCACGCCCTGGAGCATCCGCAGGAGACGCGCATCGCCTGTGAGACACACGCGACCGACCCCACCTGGGCGTGTGTCCGCGTCGGCTACACCGTGCGAGAGGGGGTGTCGAGATGACATCCTGCATCAAGTGCGGTCGAGAAAACGAATACAACGATGACGTAAACAACCCTCTCGTAGTGCTCTATTCACGCCGCTACACCTTCCCGCTCCAAGGGTGCGAGATAACCGTGCCAACGCTAGCGTTTGGATGCTGCTGCACGGCGGCGGCAAGAGAAGCGCGTACGAAAGCAGTCCGCTTGGGATGCGGAGAAGACGACACAGTCATCCTGGGACTCGAAAACCCAAACGACGTAGCGGCTCGCATAACGCGCCAACTTAGGTTGGAGGGGGTATCGGGATGACTGACTACGAGCTGGCTATCCTAGCCGCACACATCTACCCCCACGTGACCGAGCGTCCCCAAGGGGTGAGCCCCAAAGGGATCATAGTACCAGAGGCCAGCCGCGCCGGCCGCGCTGTGAGTGAGGCGCAGGCGATCCTAGACGCCATTGCGGACGCGGACGCTTACAAGGCAAGAATCCGCGAGGGGTCCACGGTGGCCCCCTCACCCGTTGTTTCGGGGCGGGAGGGGGTATCAGGTTGCTCGCCTAATGCCCCCGCCCCGTCTCCTTCGCGCTGCTACCTGTCGGCGTCCCACTGCGCGACCTGCGAGCCGGGCACGGTGTCATGCGGTAACGGCTTCAACTGCGACGATGGATTCGTGTTCTGCTGCAACGATCACAATGACGACACGACACACCACCCCATGCCGCACACACGAGCGGCGCTCATCAAGTACGACGCGGGCGAAGCGGCGCGGGATGCCGCCTGGGATGCCGTCGCGGGCCCACAAGCCGATGAGCACGCCGTAGGCGCGTTGGCGAAGTCGGACGCGGCGGCGTTGGAGAAGGTTCGCCGCGCGTTCCACGCGGACACCGACGATGTCAACACGTGGAGCCAGGCGCAAGCCGCGACCCTAGCGTTCATGCGGCGCATGACGGCACGAGACGATGACGCGAACGGAGCCGAGAGGACACACCAGGAGAGCTAACACCAGCGGGCCCCGTGGGTACGCTGCGTGCTCATGGGACAAGGGGTTGACGATAGCGCCACGAGCAACTAAGATCGGCGCAGAGGAGACAACGGATGAGCGACAGAGCAAACGCAACCGAGCGAGGACTACCTGAGCCCAGCACGGGACACCGCTACACCCTAGCGGAGCTGGACGCGTTGCCCCGCCTGGAGTCGGGGCAGTTCGATAACCTCCTACTGGATGGGAGCGACGACGATGGCCCTTACCGGGTCTGGCTCTCTCGGATGGGCGTAGGGGACGGCATGGCCTACCCCAACCAGGTCACGGTAGAGCGGTTGGATGGTGGAACGTGGGTTGAGGCCGCGAGGTACCAGGCACGCGCCGTCCTTCAAGCACGCGCCGTCCTTTCCATCACTTTCGACGTCAAGACGACCTTGGAGGCAGAGGAGCTAGAGGAGTTGCGCGCGCTGGAGCCTGGGAGCGATGAGTACTTCTCCGCGCTGACCCACATCTTCGACGCCGACAGTTCCATCTGGGAGGCTTACTACGCGGCGGTGGGCACCGCGCTGAAGGCGCCCAAGCGCTGCGCCAGCCTTAACTGCCAGAAGGAGGCCGGGGACTCTGGGCTATGCGCCTACCACCACACCACCGGGGCCTGGAAGGTGGCCAAGTGATCGCCACCGCGACCCCCACCCTACGTGAGCGCTACCGCGCCCTGCGCATCGAGCACCCCCACATCGACGCCGCGCTCGCGCTCCGCTGGGCGAAACAGAAGCCCAATCCCAACGCCCCCACGGACCGCATCTACGACGGGATGACCTGGCCGGTGGATGGGTTCGAGCTGACGCTACGCGAGCGCCACGACGAGTGCATGACCCTGGCCGACATCGGGATGGGCGAGTGGTCCAACGAGTGGCGCGCGGGCGCCCTGGACCACTGGCACCACAACCACCAAGGCGAGCGCCAGCGCGCCGACCGTGACCAGTGGTACCACCCCGACTACACCCAGGAGCAACGCCAGCGCGACCTGTGGAACAGTGGGATGGCCAGCGGGCCGGCGCACAACCAGGCGGTCGCGGGCGCCCTGGCCGACTACCACCGCGCGCTCCACATCTCGGACGGAGACATCCCCATCTGCACCCTGGAAGTTGAGGCGCGCCTGCCTGACCAGCCGGCGGTGTTGGGCTCCGCCACCTTAGGCGGCGTAGTCAGCGACGAGACACGAAGCTACCTGCGAGAGATCGCGGGGGAGCTGGCGCATGAGGCGCTCCACGAGGCGCGTAAGGGACTGAAGGAACGCGCCGACCTGGCGAGTCGCGAGGAGCGCCGAGAGCGTGCTTGGGGGCTCGTGCAGCTGGCTGCCAACGGTGTCCGCATCAAGGGGCGCGCTCGCGCTCTGGTGGCTGAGGAACGGGCAGAGGAGCGCATCGCGCGCCTCCACGAGGGCGAGGGGGTATCGGGATGAGCCGACCGCTGGGAAGCAATCAGATAAGCGTGCTTCGCTCTCTCAGGGACTACTCACCCTACCCGGGTGGGTGGTTTTGGGACAACCACTCAGGGACCGTCCGCATCTTGGAGTCGTTGGTCAAGCGTGGGCTGGTCGACAAAAAACACCCCAACCCACGGCTCCGCGCCGTCTACACGATCAACGATGCTGGGAAGCAGAACATCAGCGAAAGGAGCGACGGATGAATGTCAAGGACATCACGAGCGAGCAGATGGAAGAGGCCACCCGCGAGCTAGCGGAGGAGACAGGCGTAGAACACATCCTCTCCATCCCCGGTGTCTGGGAACACGTCTCCGAATACTTCAACAACGGCGCCATCGACCGCATCCGCGGCGCGGAGCCTGACGCCGATTGCGCACGGTGCTCCGAGGACATCGGGGACTCCGACGCGGAGGCCGATGGGTACGGGGCGGTCTGCGCTGACTGCCACACCATCATCTCCGCCATGGAACACACAGCCAACCTGAGCCGAGAGCGGTGCGTCGAGCTGCTAGAGGCGGTCAGCATCGAGTGCCGAGACGACGAGTCGACCGTGACGCTACGTGAAGCGGTGGAGAGCAACCTGGACGACGAGACCATCGACGCCGCCGAGGTGTTGGGATTGGAGGAGGGGGTATCGGGATGAGCGCTAGCATCAACCTGACCAAGGGCATCCTGTCCGTGGTACACGCGGCACACCGTCATCAGACGCGCTACGCCATAAACGGGGTCTACATCGACTCAGACGGCACGGTCGTAGGCACGAACGGCAAAATCCTGGCCACCCTCCACAACGGGACCGACTACAGCGGCATCACGCCGCGCGTGCTCAACGGTGACGACGTGCGCAAGCTGCGCGGCAAGCTGACACGCCAAACCGACATCGCCACCCTCGCCGACGACCCAAGGGAGCGTGCGGTACCCGGCAAGCGCCAGACCTGCCCAGACGGCAAGGGCAAGGGGGGCTTGTGCTCCATCGGCTCATGCCCCCTGTGTCGCCCCTCCCCCGTCACGGTGGAGGACGCGACCATCCGCATCGGCAGCAAGCCGGGCCCGTTCACCCTGACGCACGTCAGCGGGCCCTTTCCCCCCTACCGAGACATCCTCCCCAAGATCGACTCCGATGGCGTGCCGGCCGGCTACACCATCAAGATGCAGATGGACCGCACCACCCTAGAGACCATCACGGCGCCCTTTGCGGCTTTCGATCCCAGGGTGTACTGGGCGTTCTACCCGATCTTCTCCGACGTCGGACTGCGCATCTCGGCATACGCCACAGCCGGCGGGGCGCTCTCCCTCACCCTGTACACCCACCCGCCGCCCCTCTTCACCAAGGAACCGGCCCTGGAGCTGGGGATGTGCCCAGAGTACACCCTGGCGTTGTGCGCGGTCGCGAAGGGCGCCGGCATCGACAAGCTGACCATCCACGCCAAGGATGATCGCTCCGGGATCATCATGGTCGGCGAGGGCAACGGCTACCAATTCGTCGGCATGCAGATGCCGCTCACACCACTGGGGGTATCGGGATGAAATTCAAGGCACACAACGGTCTGGGGTTCGACGCGGAGTGGTGCGGGCCGCTCGGGATCGTGGCAGGCGTCCGCGAGCTGGGGGAGGGCGAAACGCTAACCCTCTGCATCGGCGATCACCCCGCCAACGGAGGCACCAACATCTACCACGTGCTGACCATCCTCCACGTGGCCAAGCGCCACCGCCTCGGCCTGAGGAAGCCCTACCGCTACGTGGGCAACGCACCCTGGGGCACGCTGGGCGGTGAGGGCTCACACGCTGTTTCGGGTACGGACGTCGCCGAGATCGCCGCGTGCCTCGCTCGCGACCTCTACCGCACAGCCGGTGAGCTACAGGTGAAAGCAGACCTCTACCAGCTCCAGGTCTACCGCGTGCCCAAGGGGGTCACGCTGCCGACCATCACCAGACCAGCGCTCGTAAATGGCTAAGCGAGAGTAAGGGGTTAGCCCCCATTTGGGTTTTGGGTTTGACGATAGAACCCTGAACGCCTAATATCCACACACAGTAGGAGCTAAGGATGAGCGATCCAGAGACGATCAAACAAGCCAAGGGGTGGCACGGGACTGCGCTGGCACTGGCGCTGGAGGATGGTTGGTCCATGCTGCGTCACGACAAGGCCCCAGGCCGGTTCTACATCGCGTGCTACCCCGATGGGCCGCGTGGCGGGCGCTTCAAGTACGACGAGGACGCCGAGGTGTACGTGCGTGGGCTGGCGGCGGGCGGGCACTGGCTCACCTCCACAGCGCAGGCCGCCCTCGCGTACGTGGAGGTGGGCCACGAGCTGGAGCCCAGATTGGGCGAGGGGGTATTGGGATGAGGATGAAGCTAACGACGACCAAAACACTAGAGGTGAACGTGCCTCTCCGCCAGGTGTTGGCACCAGTACCCAAAGCCGGGCCGTGGGTAATGGATGTCTGTCCCGAGAGGGATCACATGTTGGTGACCATACAAGTCCACGCCGAGAGCGAGAGCCTGATGCTGCCCTTCACACTCCATGGATGCAAGTTCGGCCCAGACGACATCCCCACCATCGTCTCCGCGCTGCTTGACCTCCACGCCCACCAGCGACCTCAACCGGCGGGGACTGAGATCCGGCCCTTTGATGAGGCCGCAGCGGACAGGGGCCTACAGGCGTGGACCCCCGCCCTGGACAAGCAGGACGAGAAGTGGCGCACGTCAATGCCCGCTGGCGCTCTAGTCCCACTCGCCTTCCACGCCGGGTGGGCCGCGAGGGAGCAAGGGGTGTCGGGATGAGCGCGGCAAAGGAAGCGGCCCAGTGGATCGAGCGGGCGCACGCGGAGTTGCAGGTCTCCACCTTCATGGGGGCAAGCAAAAGCATCCTTCGCCAAGACCTGATCGACAGCAACCACCGGGACGGACGGAGGTTCGGCTGAGGGTGCTGGGGCAGTTGGAATCCTCCCAAACGGAGGGACCGGCCGATCGTGCGAAAACAATCAAACTGCAGGAGAAGCGACCTATGAACGACCAAGCATTCCGTGAACTTCTTAACCTCCTCATGGTGTCGGACCCAGAGCCGATCCCGATGGAAGCTCTGAAGGACCAGGCTGACAAGTTTGCGCGAGAGCGCGGCTTTGACGACGGTTGGATAGTTGCCTACCACGAGTTCAAGCCAAACGTCGAGAGGCCGGAGCCGACCTCCGTGGAGGCGTTCGCCAAAGCGGTGACTGACCTGTGCAACACGACCGCGCGTGAGGACGACTCCAACTACACCCGCTCCGGCCATGCCCACGCGCTCCTGGAGGCCGCGACGTGCGCTCTGGAGGGCGTAGACACGCCGGCCCACAAGCTGCTCGACGCTGCCCTGGTCGTGCTCACCGACCGCTGGGAATGGCAGAGGGGCCTCTGGGACAAGGCCAAGGGGGTATCGGGATGAGCAAGCAGTACTGGGCCGTAACGTTCTGGGGACAGCACCCCAAGTGGAACCCGAAGGAGCCCAACCAGGGCAACCTACGAGGGGCGCCGCTCAAGGTGCTCCTCAGTCCCAAGCTGGAGGGCCAGGCGGTCATCGCCCACATGCGAGACAACGACCCCGCGATGGACGCCCTCTACAAGGCCAACAAGCGGGGCGGCAAGCTGGCCGACATCGAACGCATGCCCTTGGGCAACCGCAAGCAAGACGCCCAGGAGAAGTTCGACGTGATCGAGAAGGAGACCAACCGCCTGATGGTCAAGTGGGACCTGGCCCAAGATACGGACGGGCTGGAGGAAAAAGCGCGGGAGTTGTGCGAGGGCATGGTTACCGACGCCGAGGAGGAGCGCGCCAAGCTAATCGACAGGCTAACCGAGGCGGCTAAAACTCCAGGGGGCTTAACCCGTGACTTCCGCTGGGGTGTGCCGGCGGACGCCATCGCCGCCGACTACAAGGCAGGCTATGCCCTGAGCATCTTGCGGCCTCACGACGGCGAGGACCGCCACATCATCAACCGGGCCGCCTGCACAGTGGCCCACCTCACGCGTCAGTCGATCGAAGCGCGGGGTTTGGAAGGTTCCCAGTCCCATTGGGCACCCGCCATTAACCGCGTGACCGTCACCGCGCGGTACGAACTGTTGAACGGCATGGGCAAGATGATGGGCATCGTGCTCAGCGCACTCCAATGTCAACAAGCGCGGACCGAGCTGGGCTTAGGGGACCCGCCCTGGGAGCCCCTGGTGCCCGGCCAGATCAGCAGCATTCTCCACCAGGTCTACTCGTTCTGAGGGGGTGTCGAGATGAGCGAGGAAGGGCTCAAGGAGATGGCAAAGGCGGGACGCTACCTGTGTCAGGAGCGTCTGGTCAAACCCAGAGCAGAATGCGGTGAGAAAAGCGTTGTGTGGGTGCCGGGTTGGGGGGCTCGATGCGCGGAGCACGCGCCAAAAGGAGGTGAGAGATGAACGAGCTGGACAAGTTGAGAGCTAAGGTCGCCAGTCACCTGGGCAGGGAAACCCCACCCACGGTCAAGGACGAACCGAACAGCACACGGTGGGGCAAACTCCAGCGCGCCCTGACTGCGCACATCACACGGTGGTCGAAGGCGGTTCTGGAAGCAGGCCACACGCTCTGCCCCTGCAAGGCTGGGGCGCCTCACGAGCGCGGCGCAGCCGTATTCCTGGACGACCTGCTGCCGCCAAACGACATCAAGAGCGAGCTGTGGAGACGGCAGGTCACGCTGCACGTGCAGGCGGGCGGCCAGGTGATGTTGCTCGACGCTGAGGCGGCACCCGACATCACCCACTGGGCTAGGGTGAACGGCGTGACGATCCACAAGCCGTCAGAGGGGGTATCGGGATGAGCGAACGGAGACGTCGAGAGCTGGAGCGCGCGTTCAAGCGCGACGGCATCCACTCCGTAGTGACCACCCAACGCCTCGTTGACCTCACGCTCACCGCGTTGCGCGAAGAGAAGTACTACATGGAGTTGGGCGTCCAATTCGCGGTGGACAAAGGGCACTGGGACCCGGACAGCAATTGGGGTCAGCTCAAGCTGATGCGCATCGAATTCCTGGGTAGCTTGATCGAAGCCTGGACGGAGCATCCGAATGAAGAACCACCCAAAGACGTCCTGGTGCCCTATCCCATTCGTAGGAAGGAGAAGGAGAAAGGGGTACCAGGATGACCAAGCGCAAGCGAGTCCTTCGTCGCATCCTCGACCTCCGGCCGCACGGCGGGACGACCAGGAGGGGTAACCCGGAGTGGTGGCGCGTCCTCATGGAGTGCGGCCACATCAAGTTCGCCGCACACAGCATCCGGCAGACGGTGTGCTACATGGCTACGCAGGTCGCGGGGAGTAGTGGTCAAGATCTGGACCTGGAAGCGGTCTGCGGAGCCTGCGGAGATGGGCGCCCGATGGACTCCCACGCGGATCTGATCTGCATGCGCGACTTCAACTTCCTCCGCGGGCCCGCCCTCGCAGCGCTCTGCGATGCCTGGGAAGCCAAAGGACTCAGCATGGCTCACCTACGCGAGCCGAAGGAGGTGTCGAAATGAGGGTCTTCTACTGCACGTCGTTCGTGGGGCATCAACCGGTGGGCACCTGCGCCTTGGTTGTGGCCGAGGACGAACAGGATGCTCGGACGAGGTTGGCTCTCAAGCTGGAAGCCATTGGCCTGAATCTGTCGGACGGGGACGCCATCGAGGAGCTGGACACGACCCAGCCCTCAGCACTGATTCTCCTCGACGGCGACTACTAGGGGTATCGGGATGACCCTAGAGGAGCGCGTCTCCGCGCTGGAGAAGGTCGTCGCTCTCTTCCTCCCCTGGCTGAAGGGGGATGATCGAGCCGACGCTGAGGCCCTACTCTGCGGCGGGGCGCGGTGCGCCCGCCCTGGGTGTCGCCAGGTTTGGCATCCAGGTGTGATCAGGCCACCGGGCGAGGTAACGTACCTCTGCCCAGAGCATCACGAGCCGCCTGAGATCAAGGCGGAGCGCACCGAGCTACGTGGAGACGACGGGCCGGTGCCGATCTGACACCTGGCCCGCCTTCAAACTCCAGGACTAGCCGCTACCGAACGACCGGCCCAAGGCCGATATCCCCCGTGGGGCCCGGGAATCCGATCCGGCCTTCGTTAGGGTTGGGGATGAAACGGGACGCGGTGGGGCGGTGGGTGCCGGGTAGGAAGGGGGCGGGGATATCGAGGGGCCCCACGGGCGCGTTCGGACCCTTGGTAATGAGGGTCACGTCGCCCCCACCCCCGCCGACGGTGACCTCCAGCACGATGTCGATGCCGCCCTCGATGGGGAACTTGGGCAACAGCAGCCCTGCCGTGTCGAACGCCCACGGGTCGTTCAGCTCAGAGAGCGCCAGGTAGTCGAGGACGTCGAACCAGACGTGGGCGGTCTGCTTCGGGTTCGCCGTCCTCCGAATCAGCGCACTCTTGACGGTGAGGGTGCCAGCGGAGATCGCAACGCGACCCCACATGGGCATGTACGCCCCCTCTGAGCCGACGATCTTCGTCAGCTCCGCTTCGCTGAGCGTAAGCACCAGCTCCTTGACGCCATCTCCACCGCTAGCCAACTTCACATAACCTATTCGAGAAAACATGGTGTGCTCCTTTTGAGCTTGGTTACCCGGCGGCCACGGTGGCCCAAATCTTGACGACGGGATGAGTGGCCCGACGCGGTTCGATCCTCATCCAGTGGGACGCTTGCCCGCGCTGAATCACCTCCACGGGAACAGGTGTGACCCGCTTGCCAGGGAACGAGATCCCCCTGATGGGCGCGATGAGCAGCCATGTGTGGTTGCTCATATCGGGCGCGGGGAAGGTCGGGTCGTTGGAGTCCAGGCCCGCCTTGAGGGCCGCGTCGATGTCCACTTGATTGTTCGCGGGGTCGTTCGTCATGGACCGCCAGAAGCGCAAAGAAAGGCCCCCCTCAGCTTCCACGTCGATGCCCCGAAGGTGGGGAGCCCTGGGGATGTAGATCGAGGACGTGGGTTCGTTCGGCAGTCCGCTGCTCAGAGTGATGGGCACCGTGCAGAGGACGGTGCCGCGCTCGGTGACGTCAGTACGAGCTTCGTCGTCCGCGGTTAGAAAGATGTTGCCGTCAGCGTCGGTTAGTTCGCCAGCCATGTAAGTGCTCCGTTACGTGAAGGTGCCGTCGCCTACATCGGTGGTGATCAGCTCGGCGGCCCGCGCGTCCACCGAGTCATCCAAGCCCAAAACCCAGGTGCCGGTGCTCGCGGCCTCGAAGACGATGTCCGCGCGGCCCTTCACGATAGGCACGATGATCGAAGCGTCGACCGCCCCAACGATCTTGCCATCCGCAGACCGGAGCTTCTTGCCGGTCGCGGTGCCGCTGTCGATGTCCACCTTGATGCGCCGGACCGTGCTCGACTCGATGCGCACGGCCTGGTCGGAGGTCACCTCGATAGGGATGGCCTGGATCTTGACGCCACCCGCGGGGGCGTAGGGCTCACCGATGAATTGGACCCGCTTCGCGAACAGGCGGAACTGTACGTTGGTGGTGGCCTCGGCTTCGGTATCGGTCCGTACGTCGGGGTCTAGCGCTGAGACCGGGTACGTCCGACCCACATCGAGCTGGTTGTCGACGGTGCGTGTCGTCCGCAGCTTAGGAGGATCGGGGAGACCTTCGCTAGTCGGTCCCGTATTGATGATGGTGCGGGGCATCGTGCGCTCTCAGCTCAGCGGGTCGCGAACGGAAGCACCCTATCATCCCGGGCGGAACGGGTCTACACATCAACGGTCGGGGCGCGCTTTACCCCTGTTCCAGCCCTTCCACCAGACGGTCGCGAAGCCCTCCATCATGAGGACATCCCCCAAAGAGACCCACTTAGCGGCCTGAGGCGCCGGGATGGCCTCCGAGCCCGGGTGGGGCATGGTCAGCCGCCAGCTCGGAAGCATCACGAGACCACACCAGCGGTTCAGGGAGCCCCTGGAGCCCCCCTTGACCGAGCGCAACAGGACCCGCGAGTTGAGCGGCATCAGCTCCTTGACGCGCGCCTTGGCCTCCAGGCCCCGCTCTTTCATCTCGGGCGTGGTGTTGCCCCGCAGCGCCGTCTCGAACGCGTTGACGCCAAGGCGCTTGTTCACGATGCCGCACTGCATCCCGATCAGGCGCACGGTCGCCACGAAGCCCCGGATGTCGAAGCCCAAGTCGACGGCCAAATCGAAGGTATCCCCATCCGAAACCGCTTCGGCTGATGGATCAAACCAGCTGTGCGCCGAGACGATGGCTGGACGGTAGGCAGTCTCGAAGGGCTCGACCTCCTCCCACGAACGCTCTCGCACGTCCACATCATCAGGCGTCGGGATTCCAATGGTGCCCTCGGGCCAGGTTAGCTCAGCCATCACTCTTCTCCTTCTGTTCCTGTGTCGAGCGCCAGAACCGTGTGATCCGGTCGATGTCCTCACCCACCTCACGGCAGCCGTCGCAGACCACGAAGTAGCGCTCGAACTTCGTGCGCCCCTGCCCTGAGTAGTCACCCAACCGCGCCTCGCCGTTCACGTTCTGCCATCCCGGCTTGTCCACCTTCACCAAAGAGGTGCCGAGTGCGCCACACGAACAGTCGCCCCAGGTATAGGGCTTCTCAGGGTCGACACGCGGCACATCGGTCATCGAGCTGGCGGGGCTCCTCTGCTGTCTGAGTATAGCCATGCCCGCGCCAGCTCGACCTCGGCACGGCTCCAACTCAAGCCGCCGTCAGGGCGGGGGAGAATTTCCAAGCGGATGAATTCGGTCAGGAGGCGCCGCTTGCAAACACCGAGGATCTTCGCGGCCTGGATGTAGTGGACGCGCCCCTCGACGCTCACGCGATAGACCGAGCCGCCCGAGCCGCCTCGTCACATCGTCTGGCATGAGCATCGGAGCGGAACCCACCAGCTTCACGCCAAGCAGCGGCAGCACCGCGCCAGTATACCGAGGCCGCGATGGGGTCACTTGCCGCGGCGGCGCGCTGCTCGACGGCGCAGGCTATCTCGATCGCCCTGTCACGTAGCTTGGTGCTCACTCGTCCTCCTCGATCACCACCTCGTTCACCGCCTCCCCACCAGCCTCATCAACGATCACCGCGTTCGTGATGGACCCAGTCACTACCGGCTTTGGAGCATCTCGCGGGGCATCGGGCTGCGGCTCGGGAACATACCTCCGTCGACCGTCCTCTGGCCGACTGTAGAATGTCGATTCTCTGCCGAAGTCCCCCCAACCGATGAGCCGAACGAGCGCTTTGGTACGTCGGTCCGGCGTCATCAGCTCGGGAGCCACACGGCCGTCCGCGTGGATCACATGACCTGTGCGGTTGCCCGTGATCTTCAGCTGGAAGATGTGGAGGGAGCCCGGGATGCGGACCTTCGCCCGCCTGTCGAGGAACGAGTCCCCGCTGTTGACGCCGCGGATGCCCTCATTCAGAGAGGAGGTCTGATCCGAGCCGACGATGCGCCGACCCTTCTCGTCCACAAGGAAGAACCCACCGTCCACCAAGCCGGAGTTGAGGCCCTGAAGGTTGCCGGCCGGGCTATCGCGCACGGCCTCCCAGCCAACCTCGGTCGTTTCGTCCAGAGCAATCTCAACCCGAGGCAGCTCGACCAGGTTAGCCATCGGACTCCTTCCCTCCCCGCAATCTACCAAACGCCGCGCGCCCAGCCCCGCGAACCAAATCGGACACCTGGCGACGGATCTTGTCCATCCTCGGGGACCGCATTGTGGGAGAGACACCAATCATCTCGTCGTAGTACTGATGGCAGGCTCCGCAGAAGCGGTGGCGCACGTCCCCGGGGTTGTGAGAGGTTCGGCCGCACTTGGGGCAGGTGATGCCCCGAGTCATGGCTTCTCCTTTTGTCGCCGCTCGGTTACCCACAACACACGCCAAGCCGAAATGCGCCGCGCCACTGTGTCATCCGAATCGAGATTGTCGGATACGCCGTACAGATCCAGACGGAGACCCTGGCGCATGGCCACACTTCGCCCAACCCGAACCGTTACCCCATCCAGACGCCGCCACATAGCCGCGCAGGCATCCAAAACGAAGGTGACCTTGTCCGAAGGAAGGCCCGAGAATCGCAGCTCGATCAGGTGGTCGTACCTCTTCACTTGAGCCGCAACCACAGGAGCGCCAGGCACCCCAAGAAGGCGAGTACTAACACACCGACAAGCACCGGCAGCAGGACACGGTTGACCCGCTGCCGGTGCTCCTGTATCTGCTCCTCCTCACGCTTGTGGTACTTGCTCACACCTTCGGCAACACGATCGTCGGACCCTGGTCCCACGTCTTACCTTTGATGGCCCTGGACGCCGTGCGGCGCGACACGCCAAACTCTGCGGCTATTTGCGCGTAGGTCATGCCTTCTTCACGCATCTCCTTCATCCTACCCACCTTTGCGTACGTCAACTTGGCATGGCCGTGGCACTCCCCAACGGCGGCCAGATGAGGTTTGGTGCTGCGCCAGTGCTTGTCGCCCTTGGGGAGTGACCCCGGTTTGGTACGGCTCCCATGCCGCGCACCCGTTGCCGTGCGGCCTTTGGAGTCACGGTCGGCGGCATTATCTGTCCTAGTTCCCTCAAACAGATGATCCGGGCGAACGCGTTCCATCACTCACACCTTCGGTAGGACTATTTCGGGCCCCTGAGATTGGTACTTCCCCGGCCTGCCGTCGTTCTTGTCCGCGTAGCTCCTGTGGCACTTGGCCGAGGTCCAATGAAACACCAGCTGCGCGATACCCTCGTTCGCATAGATGCGAGCCGGCAGCGGCGTCGTGTTGCTGATCTCCATGGTGAGATGGCCGCGCCACTCAGGTTCCAGCGGCGTGCAGTTGACCACGATCCCACAGCGTGCGTACGTGCTCTTGCCGTAGACGAGCGCGATGACCTCCCGCGGGATGTTGAAGCGCTCGATCGTACGTGCGAGGGCGAAGCTGTTGGGCGGAATGAGGACAGAGCCGTTCGTCACGATGGTGTCGAACGCCTTCTCCGGCATCGCCTTAGGGTCAACCGGTTCACACGACGTGGGCGTGAACACCTTGAATTCTCCGGCCACCCGGATGTCGTAGCCGTAGCTGGAGAGGCCGTAGGAGATGACCTTGCGTGTGGTCGGTGGTAAGGGCGCAGGGGCTCGCATGGGCGCGGTTGGGATCCACGCCCCCGGCAAACATGCCACCTCTCGCACCGGCTTGGGCTCAAAGGGCTCGATCATGCCATCGGGTTGGATGGAAAGGCTCTTGATCTGCCAGTCGGCCAGAACACCAGAGCGCCAGGTGGTGGGGTCTCTCTCGTCCACAGTCACATCCCCGCCAGCGGTCGGTACTCGACCTCCAAGCAGTAGCGCTCGCGTTCCTCGGAGCCAAAGTTGTGGAGCACCCGCGCCAGGATGAATGTGCCCCCATAAAACTCGGGGATGCGGCTCGGCTTGATGAGAATGGTCACCGCAATGCGCCCCTGGTCGGTCAGGTCCGGGGTGTTGTTCGTGCTGTCGGAGATGATCTGGTAGTCGGCCCACACCGACACAGGGAGCGGGGTCGCAGCGGTCGAGTGCTTCGGATGCCGCAACGGTGCTACACGCCCTGCCAATTCCGTAAGCACGTGCTTCAGCTCGTGCCGCGCGATGGAACCGCGCTTATCGGGCGGTTGGGTCGAGTAACGACCCACGATGGGGTAAATCTCATCGATGCCGGCGTAGATGAGGCCGGCGGCTCGACCGACCGGAACTACGCTCCCCTTCTTGATGACAATCCTGGTCATGATCTCCTCCCGTCCTTCCTCGCCTTCTTCGCCTTCTTCAGCTCGGCCTGAGCTTCCTTCACGCTGAGCCCTTTGACCAACATCCAGATGACGAACGATACGTCCGGGTCCAACGGCCCCTTGGACTCAACTCGACAGTCGCCCAGGAGAGGCGTCTCCTTGCCGCCAGATAACTTGATGTGCGCCCAGACCTTGCCGGCCTTCTTCGCTTCAGCAGCGGTCATGGTCCCCTCCTGACAACCGCTCCTCCAACTTGGCGTGGTCAAAGTTGCTCTGCGTCTTGACCATCAGGTGCTTGGGAACCCCAAGCGCCCCCTGCATCTGTTGGTCGTGCAGCTTGACCAGCGCGGCCAGGTAGTCCTGAAACTCGCTCACCCCTTCCGGGATCGGGATGCTTTGGATCGCCGGCTCCGAGTGCGCAAGGCGCCCCGTGTGACTTTGGGGGACGTAGCTCTCTTCTGATGATGTCGGTTGCATGCTTGACACGTGACGTCCTTCCAGGCCCGCTTGGCTCTCCCAATCTTGGAGCCGCAGGGCCTCTTGAGTTGATGAACCCTCTGGGACTCCGAGCGCTCTTGCGCCGTCCTCCGCGCCTTCAGCGCCCCGAGTCCGATGGCGGTGATGGCGTAGCCGCTGACGCGCTCCAGTCGACCCGTGTCAATCCAACACGACCTGATCCAGCCGGTGTCATGTAGCCGACGCAGGAGCACGTTGCCAGCGAACCGAGCGCCAACCCCACGCCGGGTGTGGGCCGTCCAACTTGGGCTGTTCGGCCACATCTCGCGAGCGAACCTCATCACGGTGCAACCGTGCTCACGGCCGGCGAGGATACCCAACGCCCGTTCCTGCTCAGGCGTCACGCGGCGCGCTCCGTGACGGCGTCGATCTGGGTGCCGTAGCTGTAGGAGATCAATTCAAGTCCCTTGGCGCGACCTCAGGCCGTGCACCGCCGACCGGGTCCAGGTCAAAGCGGTGAAGCATCTTCAGGATGGCAGCAAAGCGGCGCTCGATGACGTAGTGGTCTACCAGCACCACGCAGTTGGGATGAGCACCACGAAGGCGCAGGCTCTCCCAGTCAAAATTGTTCAGGCCGGTCGGGACCTCCACATGAATGCCCCTGTGGTCATCGCCGATCAGGCTCCTGAAATCCTGTTGCTGGGACTTGCTGTCCACGATGATGTAGACCGAGCGGCCCTCGTCGGCGAGGCGCTTGGCCTCCTTGATCATGCGCGTGGTGCGCCCGGTGCCTCTGAGCTGATCGTCGGTCACTTGGGCCCACCCCCAAGCATCTCAGCTGACTCGCGCGCGTAGCGCTCGGCGTCAAAGCGGTGGATTGGGAGCGGTCGGAGAGCGCAGTTACCTCGTGCACATCCGTCTTTCCAGTTCGCGTGGAGCTTGCCCCCACAGCACGCACACCTTTTCCAGATTCTTGTCCACTCCGTGATGGCGTCCGGGGTGAGGACGTCCGGGGCGGTGGGGAACCCTCCAAGCGCACTGGGGCCGAGGGCGTCCGGGTCGTTGGAGCCGACCGGAGCTGGGATGAGCTGAATCTCCAGCTCGTCTTCGATGGCCATGGTGACCTGATCTCCCATGACCTCCTGCACCTCGCCCACACGCTTGCGCCCGGCGCGGTGGCACGTGACTGCGGCATCGAGCAGCGGCAAGCCCTCCGTTTCGCTGGTGCAGAGCAGCGCCGCGGTAACCTCCTCCCACATCTCGTCGTCGGTGGGGCGCAGCTCGTAGTCCGTCAGCACCATACGCACACAGTCCTTCCACTCTTTGATGTTCATGCGTAGGTTCCCCTCAGATCGTCGCGGTAGTGGTAGGTCGCCTTGAGCCAACAGATGGGCCTTTTGAAACGGAGACTCACCGCGCCGTCGAGATGGTTGACGCAGTTGGTGATCCCGCCGCCCGGCACGGCCACGTCCCCGACGAGGTTACCCGATCGGTCGGAGGTGACCTTCCACCAGATCTTGCGGCCAGACAGAGGCCCAGCAACGATGACCAACGACCCAGGGACGACCGGATTACGTGAGAGCCGGCACGTAAAATCGGTCATCTCGTAGAGGTTATCGCCGACAGCCCACTCGTAGGTGTCCTCGTTCACATTCCCCATATGCTCAGCCATCTCGTGCGAATCCTGATCGTTCAGCTTGCGCTCAACCTCGGCACGGTGGTCAGGATCGGACAGGCTCATTGGACACCCTCTGCGTACCTCTTCGTGGCCCATGAACGTAGTGCCTCCAGGGCTCCCATCCCGGCGGAGTCCACCAACTTCGCCACAGCCTCATCATCCAGCAGGTCCGTCAGAGCCTCCAGCCCGTAAGCGGGGACAGCCATGCGATAGGCAGGTAGCTTCTCGCGCACCACCTTGCGGTCGCTCTCCTTCTCCTTCTCGGAGAGGTCGGCGTAGCCCGTGACCATCTGTCGCTGCCACCTACGGATGCACGCCAGCTCCGACAGGTCGCAGGACGTTATCTTCCCGGGGTAGACCTTCAACTCCTTCTTGATCTCGCCGAGCATCCATTTGGTCCAGCCGGACCAGGACTCGTGCTCCACTGCGGCCAAAGCTTCAATGTCGTGTGGGTCGCTCACGTGCCCCCTAAAACTCGTTCATCGCTTCGTAGATGTTCCCCGGCGGCTGTCGCTCGAAGGGCTCAAACGGCGCCGTCAGCTTCTCCGCCATCGGAGGCACCGCGACCACCGGAGCCGTAATATTCCCCGCCGATACGGGTTTGATGAGGGGGTCGGAGGCGCCACCAACCGGAGGATGGCCAAGGGGACTCGGTGAGCACCCCTCGCTGGCACTGTCTCCGGGAGGATCCAGTCGCCCCCGACCCGTTTTGTCCGCGTGCATCGTGATCGTGTTCAGCTCCGTCAGCGGCTTGCGCGTCTTCACAGCGATGAGGGGCTTGTCCCTGACTGGGAAAATCCCTTCAGGCAACGGGTAGTCCTCCAACGGAGTCAACGTCGTCCCCAGCGCTTTGTGGGTCAGACTCTTGAGCCGGCCGTTCTGCTGGCAGGGGTAGCACGGGTTCCCGTTGCTGTTCTTGCCGGTGCCGCCGCACGCCTTGCATCCGGTTTTGGGGTCAGTCTTCATCAGACGGTCGGGTTCGGGTGGTCGAGGTTGAGCACCCACGTCCGGTTAGTGGGAATCTCGTTGTGCGGTTGCTTTAAGTACTCCTCCCATTCACGGTCGGCCTTAACCACCTGCTCCGCGAACGCCTCGGGATTACCCTTGAGGTAGCCACCGACCACTATGCCGACCATGCGGGGCCGCTTGCGCTCACCCTCCAGCCGAAGAATCGCGTGGCTCGTCCTGAAATTATGAACGGAGGGTGGGGCAACGCGGAACAACCCACGGTCGCACTCGATCAGGTAGCCAGGGTTCGTCGGGGTGACCTTCACGCGGCCGTCTCCTTGTACCAGGGGAGCAGAGGCAACGTCTCCCGCTCCTCGTCGATCACCTGCGACAGGTCCACCGGGACACCGGTCATCATGGCGCTGAGCGCCTTGAGCGCGTTCAGGGTGTACTGGAGCGTCTCGAAGGTCGGCGTGTCCTTGTAGTGCATCAGGAGCACCCCACAGCCAATACGGAACAAGTGGTCGTCGTTCTTAGTGAACCAAACGTAAGAGTCATCGCGCACCATTCGGAACGCGCGCTTGGCGACCTCCTCAATAGGCTCGTTGTCGCCTGGGGGGTTCTTCATCCAGTGGGCCAGGCAAATGGACACGCCCAGCTTGATCTCTCGATCGCTCACGACAACACCTCCTGCGCCTTGGCCACGTCACGGTAGGCGTCGTGGTTGGTCAACGTGAGTCGGATACCCAGACAGCCGCCACAGTGCAGGCACGCGTGCGGATCTTCGGCGGCGGAGCTGGGACACTCAGCGGGCATCGTCCGCCTCCTTCCTCCGCCCCATCACCACGTCCAAATAGTGATCCGCCCCCGTCTTGCGCTTCTTCCCTGGTGCCGCCGCGCCCGCGAGAGACGCCTGGGCCTTAGCCACCAGATCGGGCTGAACCACTCTGATGGTGTCCACGCCGTTCAAGCGGTCAAGGAGGAGCTGGAGCTGCGTGTCGTTTAGCGACGGGAGCTGTCCGCCGTTGGTCGCGATGCGGTGTATCGCGGGCGGCCGGTTCTCGGCTTCACCCAAACGGCACTGACGGAAGAACACGAGGGCCGCAAGCACGTGCGCATGCTCCTCGGGGGAGATGGTGGCCGAGGCCAAGTTCTTAAGAAGAACCTGTGCGCCCTCTTGATGGTCCGATACCTTCCGCCACGCTTTTTGCCTCGCGCGAAGGCGGCAACTCACCTTGAAGCAGACCGAGTACGAGACGTTCGGGTGAGTGGGGTCTATCCAAGTGGACCACCCCTCCAACAGGCCATGCGGAGCGCGCTCACCACACTCAACAAACGCGCACCGCTCAGGGTTGGCGCTCATCGCCTCGTCGCTCAGCTTAGCCACATCCCCCCGGTAGTTCTCCAACTCCCTGATCTCAGCGTCGGAGTACTTTTCCGTCTCACCCTCGTGTGGCAACACCATCAAACGCCCTCCATCATCCCGTTGAGCACGACCTGGGTGAGCTGGATCATGCTCTGCTTGTGCGTCGTGTGCAGCTCCAAGTACGCGCGCCGGAAGACGTCGCCGGGCCCCACAGTCTTTGGGACCGAGTCGCGCTGGAAGGCGCGCTCCGAGTTACGTGCGGTGAAGGCGCACGATAGATGCGACGTGGGGTAAAAGCGGTCGCGCATGACCGTGACCCCGTTGCCCGCATCCTCTACCGTGGTGTTCTCGGAGCCAGGACCGATCGCGTCAGGCT
>SDBT01006619.1_pt1 | contig 19169 bp, 31 predicted proteins | sample 2277101 | NCBI WGS metagenome assembly SDBT01 (sample SAMN10404973, study PRJNA504765) | marine sediment metagenome | isolation source: marine sediment core GS10_PC15, 103 cmbsf | place: Arctic Ocean: Southern Knipovich Ridge | collected 2010 | reverse complement strand
GAGCTTTACGACGATTAGCGTGATCGTGCTGGTTTTGCGGGTTAGCGCTCAATACCATTACGACCCCGACAATCGTCACAACCGGCTAGCGCACGCACGCACGCACGCACGCACGCACGCACGTACGTACGCACGCACGCACGCACGCACGCACGCACGCACGCACGCACGCACGCACGCACGCACGCACGCACGCACGCACGCACGCACGCACGCACGCACGCACGCACGCACGCACGCACGCGCCCGAAATCATGGACCCCGATAATCGTTATAGCTGGTGTGACCCCGATCATCCAGATTACTCATTTGATTAGTTTTTACTTGACAATCGTTGAAAATAGGGTATAGTTTAATAGACACAAAACTCGACTTTATGGAATGGAGGATTTATGTCGACTGTAGTAAAATCAACACTTTTCCGGCCTGTAACTATTGGGCTGCGCACTGACAAAAAGGCCGATTATAAGACTCGTGTGGCTCTTGGCAGTCGGTTGGATTGGGAGCCTATGGCGGGTCGTTTGGATTGGGCCGCTATCGAGGATTGTGACGAATTCCATGTTCGGGTGCGTTATGCTGAATATGTTGAAACGCGCAAGAAGTCAGAGCATAAGGCTTATAACGGTCGGAAGGATTATCGTCGCGTACCCGATGGGAGGGGGTTCTGTCGTACCATTTGTAAGGTTCGGCACGGCCGTGGCGATCATGTCGTTCGTATCAGATATGCGGACGGCCGCATCGCGGAGCAGATTATACCGGCTGAGCAGGTTATTCCGACTGTGAGGCTTTTCGTGAGCGCACAGTATATCCGGCGCGGGCTAGATATGAAAATTTGGGCGCGTATTACGAAAGATACGGTTCGTATGATTGTACGGCCTGTCGGGATTTAACCAAGCAAGCCGGATTCTCTAACAACGGCCTAACTGGTTCGCGCGTGATTTCGCGCCCAGTATTCCGTCAGAGGGAAATTATAACGATTGTGACAGAAAGACCGAAAATGCTATTCAAGCTGGTTCAAGAGGATTCTACTGGTAAGTCGTATACTGTTGATGTTAGTGAGAGTATCGATAAGTTGAATTTCTCCTGCTTGCGCGGCAGCGCTTCCTGGCGCGTTCACGCCACTTGGCCTGATCGTGGGGCCTGTATAGCGCATGTCATTTGGCAACCTGCTGCGGCTTATCGGGTTTATACAGAGAATGACGATGTTGTCGGGTTTGCGCAAACTATCCGTGCGCTTAGCATTATCGTCCCTGTTGTCAAGGATCGTTTGAAGCGATTATTCTGGCAGGGTCAGATAGACTACTCACGTCAGTGTCTACCGATTGTATTGGTTCAACCATCTGAATAGGAGTTAATGGTTAGAATGGTTAGTGAATATCTACGGCTAAACCGAAGACTATTTATTCTGACCCACCTGACCCCGATAACTAGAATCTTTGATTCTGTTGGTTTTCTGCTTGACTCGCGCCACTGGTAGTGTATACTTGAACATAATGAACGAGAAACGATCCATCTGCCCGCTGTGCGGTGAGCCCACCGCCCTCTATGTCGAGGGGGCTAAGGTCTATCACATGGTTTGTCTGATGGAAAAGATGCGCCCCATCCGTGAACGATTCCAGAAGATGGTAAGGAAGTACGCATAATGACGCTTAAAACGGTCACAACACTTTGTAGTGTATGTGAGGAAGAAATCACTGGCGAGATTCGTGGGGGTACCAATGGCGAGGAGCTTTGTGACGATTGTTTCGATGACTCCAATCTGGCCGTTTGCCCGAGTTGTGACACGACGGTTAATTGTGACGATCTGGTCGAAAATCCCAATGGTGAAAATTGGTGCGGCGAGTGTGTAAATGACCACTGTTTCATCTGTGATAGTTGTGGCGAGACTGCGTGGGATGATGATTGTGTCGAAGTTCGGAATTGTACTCGTAGGTTGCCTTATAGCCATTGTGGAACTGATGACAATTTGTGCAGCGCTTGCGCAGCTAGTAAAACTGTCATGTGTGTGGATTGTACCTATACTGTCTATGAGGAGGATACTTACACAACTGCTGATGGTGAGGAGATTTGCCAGTCATGCTATGATGACCGTTATATCACTTGTGATGGGTGTGGCGACATTGTGCATCAAGATGATTCTTACTGTACTGACTATAGCACCCATTGTGAGAATTGTCGCTTGGATGATGGCGACTTCAGTCCTGACGGTTTTTACAATAGTTCCGGTGAGGTGTCTGAGGTTGGTTCTGCCCGTTGTTACGGTTTGGAATTGGAGACTGACGTTTGTGATGGTTATAGTAGTCTTGAAGGTTCACTTGCATGGGGCGCTAAGGATGATTGCACCGTTGATGGCAAGGAATTCTATTCTGACATTCTTAGTGGCAATGACGGTTTGAAGGCTATTCGGGAATTGGCCGAACTCGCCGACCGTAACAACTGGGTCGTTAGTCATAGTGCGGGCTATCATTTGCATCTTGATATGCGCGGCGAATCGAACGATTCTCTGTTTGCTATCGCCTATGCCTACCGTGCAACTGAGAGTGTTTGGAAGAGTTTTATCGCACTTCACAGACTTAATCATGGTTATGCTCATAATTGTAGGTGGGCTTGCGCCGACATTGACTGCGCTGTACGGCAAGAGTATAGTTTTTACAGTTTTGCTTGTCATGGCACCCGTTACAATTGGTGCAATCTTACGGCTTTTTCTGTTCACTCCACTATTGAGATTCGGTCGCATGAGGGTACTTGTGACGAAGAGGAGATTTGTAACTGGGTTAAGGCTCATACCCGCTTTTGTGATTGGGCTTCCAAGTTGGGTTATAAGGCTGTTAAGCAAGCGCTCGATGGCTTGGATAATGACGAAAAGTTCGCCGTGATCGTTCAAGAGGTTTGGAAGGATTCTGACCTTTCGGTCTATTATGGGGAAAAGGCAAAGCGGCGTAATCACCGCTTTCTCACTAAAAGTATCGGTCTTGAGCCGGACGACGACATTGCCTTTTAGGAGGGTTGTATGAATAGTAGAATTATTAGGGAATTCGCCGACATTATCCTTGGTATCGAAGATAACGATAACAGGGAACAAACGGCTGAGGGGATTGGTGCCATCCTTGCCAGTATGGGCGGTGATTTTGATTGGGCCGTTTGGCGCGCTCGGTGCAGAATACAACGAGTGTGGGCCGATATTGAAGAGGGTTTCAATGACTAAGTATATCTATCCCGAATACCGAATCACTTGCTCCGCCTGTGGTTGGACGACCACCGTGGAATTCTGGGGCAATAGGACACGACCCGAGAGCGTGATTGACGCTTGGGAAGCGGCTCAAGCTGACGGGTGGGATGGCACGCTAGCGCAACCGACGTGCCCCGACTGTCCAGCTTGCCGGCGACGTGTTGTGCTACGCGAGGGTCCGGCGCAATAAACCTGTAGGAGATTAGCCTGATGAAACGAACAAAAACCTTTACTGTCACTTATAACTATTTTGAGCCAGGCACTTACGTAGCCGCCGTGTCTCGCCGTTGTGCTTGAGGCTCCAGCCGGCGCAGCGTTCAAGGTGGAAAAATGCCTACCACCTCTTTTCGCTGAAGACGGTTGTATTGTGTTCGTCGAGGGGCATCGCTGCGGGATCGATGCGGCTTATCTACGTGAAGCAACTCCGACGGAAGTAGAGTCCGAAACTGCTTGACAACGCCCCTCCGTGTGGTATAGTTAAGTATTGAAGGGGCGAAAGGCAAACTTGCCGGGAGGGTAGGATGGCGTTGTTAGCTATGTTCACACTCAAGGTGTTAGTAGGTGCAGTGATTGTGGCGGTCGGCACCTTTGGCCAGTAGGAGGGATCAGGATGATAGGGGATGTAAAGTTTATCCTCATTCAAGAGGGAATAGTGGATACAGCAAATAGCCCCGCGGCGCTGGCCTTTTTCTCCCTTGACGTGTTTATGCCTTTTAAGGTTGCTGTCGGCTGTATCAATGAGTTCGGTAAGGCCGAGATTATTGGTATTGTGGCTGAGGCGCACCCGATTGAGCGTTGCAACGTCTGGTACGTTTCGTCTGAATTGGACGGTCATAACAGAATGGTTAGTATAACGGGTCGTATGTCTGACTTCGTTCGGGGCAGGTTATGCACCTATTATCAAAATGGTAAGTTCTCCGACTTGTGCAACTTGCCCCAAATGGTCACACTTAACGGGGGACTCGTATGATTACGTTTGTTCTGGTTCTGCCGGGTTTCTGGCTTGATACTGCTAACGCTCCCGATAAGTTGGATTTTTTCAGGTTGAGGGAGGGGGAGTTATGAGGTAGGCGTCTGTCTTGATGATCTTCTCTATCCGCTCGCCGCCGTTGATTTGGAGGGCTATAAGGATCAAGCTGATTGGGTTGCTAAGCAACTCTGTGAGGAGATTGACTTTCGTAGGGCTTTTCCAGACTTTGAGGATGAGATCAAGAGGGCTGACGGTCCGCTTATTACGTTTGGTGAGCCTAACATTGGTTCTGACGGTTTTATCGACCAACAGGGGGCACGCTGATGGAAGTGCGTCTACTGTTTGTGTGGTCTAGTTGGCTCATTGGGTTGACTGGTCTGACCGGATACTGCGGGTTGCCTTGAAAGGGTGGATGGTTCACTTTAGGCTGGGTCCAGCGATTTTGCAGGTCCGGTCGGCTCGCACAGGATGGGAGGGGAGCCATGACTAACTCGCGCGCACCTTTTGTGCCAGGTTTTTCGGATAGGAAACCTGCGCCGGTCGAGCCAGCCCCACCTCTTAGGGGGTTTATACTCCTTCAGGGCGTGGAGCTTGACCGTGCTGATTGTGTGGATTTGTTGGATTATACCATAGTTGATCCTTTTACCGTTTGGTCAGTGTATGCTGATTATGGCACGTACCAGCGCCAGATCGCTTATACTGCGCCCTGTCTTGTTTCGTCTGGTGATGCAACCTATGCTGTTGGTACTGGGTTGCAAGGTGACACCTGTTATGTCGATGGGAGCGTTTTCGTACCTAGTGTCGTTCGTTCCCGATTAACAGACCTTGCGGCTTATGGTGTGTTTGATCGATTGCGACCGTACCTTCCGTGCGTGACGTGTAAGCCGGTTCTAACGACCAATGGGCCAACATCACCTTACAAAGCCCTGCCCTAACCGACAACCCACTCGGAAGGGCGCAAACAACCCCGCTGGGGGCCCATACTTCAGCGGGGTTCTTCTTTGCGCTTTTACTTGACAAACGCCGGTCTACGTGGTAGACTAGAAAAGACGGCAGAAACCAGCAGAAACCAGCGGAGACTAATTGCAATGGTTACTTTGACTTTTACGGTTACAAGGGTTCAAATCCTCCAATCGAATACCGGGCCTGATACGGTGTTCCTCCATACAACGGAACCAACACCTTTTTCCGAATGTCACTAAAGATCCTCTTATGTTGGAGATTACAGTTGAAGCTGATAAGGGGCCTGAGTACATTGACGGGCTTGGGATACCCGCTCATATTGTGGAAGTGATGCACGTCTAAGGGTCGCCAGCAACCTTTGGCCCTTCGAGCACTGAACCCGGCTTACATGACCCCGACTATAGGAATAAGTTTTTTATCAGGTTTTCACTTGACAAAGCGCTGTGGCGTTGTATAGTTAAGTAGAGCAGAGGCCTCATTTTGAAACATCATGGGAGAGAAAATGCAAATTCGCCACGCAAATTGAGCGCGTAGTCGATGGACTATCAGGGATATTGTGGAAGAATCGGGCTTCAGATTCATGTTAATGCCTCCGATAATACAGTCAATGTGTCTTCAACTGGCGATCTGGATTGCGCTGAAGTTGACAATTTGATTACTGCGCTCAATTTAGCAAAACAGCTTGCCGGGGTCGGGTGGAAATTGGCCCCGAGAACAAGAGGGGAAAATGAGCAAACACGACGTTTTGATTGAGCGCTTTTTAGCCAACTACCGTGAAAGCGACGGCGGTTATGCCGATATTACGGGCGGCGACGTTGCTCTATTGAGAGAGATAATCCAAGAGCTGATTGAGGCTAAGTGTGCCCGCGATTGTAGCGGTCACTTGCCTCTCCAGGTCAAGGTTATCAACCGCAAAACTCACGAATCCATTCCCTACGTGGCAGTACCACATCGCTTAGCCAAGCACAAAGCCGCTTTGATGCAGCTTTTGATGCACAACGTAGGCTATGCGACTGATCGGTTGGGGGAGGAAATTCGGGAAAATTCCGCTTGACCCTTCCGCCTGACGTGGTATAGTTAAGTAGAAGAGACAAACTTCGGTCCACTAGCACAAAGAGGCAACACAATGGGCAAAAAGAGCACGACTATTTACTGGCGTAAGCGTTATATTTATAATGCTGGCGTTCGGCTTCGCGAAATGACCCAAATTTTCAACTTGGGAGATTTGGCTATGCTCGCCGAGTTGCATGGGACGCGAACGAATGAGCGATATGAGTTGGTATCGCAGACTGTAGTACCTCTGACGGACAAGCAGGTTTCAACGATGGTCAAGGATGGGTTGAAAATGCGCATCCAGGCAGCGATAATCGCAAAGGATAAGTCGCAACGTGCCGCCGATGAAAAGGAATTCGCACGGCTAGCGAAAAAGCTAGGGAGATAGTAACAGCAGCGCCCGGCGGCCAACGCAACGCCGGGTTGAGACGCTTGGGACCATACGCAACGCAATGGCCCCAAGCGGCCAGACTCGGCTCTCAATGCCATGCAACGGGTTGAGAGCCAAGTCTGGTTTCCTCTTGCAACTGGCACGACCCCGACCATATGAATTAATGAGTTTACTGGTTTTCATTTGACTTCTGCGTCTGGTATAGTACAGTTGAGTATCAGTGGGCAACAGCCCGGGACTCAAAGCGGTTACAACATGAAGGAAGTTATGCCCACCCGTATGCTTGAGCGAGTTATTTGCGACGTTTGCAGGAATCATCACTGGCGTAGGAATATGTCCGCTTTTGACGGCGTTTGCAATTCTTGCTTTTCTGTCTACTATATCCATTGCACTAACTGTGGTGAGTTTATTAGACAGCGAGATTGTAGGTACGGACCCGGCTCCAGCGCGTGTTATTTGAACCAGGATCGAGAACGTCAAACCCCACTTTGTCACCCTTGCTGGCAGGCGGCGCAATCGACACCCTGGCATAGTGTGTCTTGGCAGCCCACCCCTCTTGATGTGTCTATCGCAACCTATCAGCGCATCCGTTCTAAGCGGAAGTTTGGCGTCGAGGTCGAAACATCCAGATGTGATAATCATAACGAGTTGCACGGTAAAACCAAGTTTGGGTGCAAAACCGATTGTTCTGTCTCTGGTATGGAGTTCCCTTCGCCCGTCCTTTACGGTGACGAGGGCTTTGCCGAAATTGAGAAGCTGCTGGATTTTGCCGGTGAAAACGATTGGCGCACTGATTATGACTGTGGCTGTCATACGCATTATGATATGCGTGATGAATCGGACGAACAACTGTATCGTATCGCTTACGCGTATGCGAAGACCTATCGGTTTTGGGCCAATTGTGTGAGTAACAGTCGACGTGGGAATTATTACTGCCATGAGCCCCAGTATACTCTGCAAGATATTCGCTGTGGCGCGGCGGACGTGAATTTTAAGCATTTCAGCTTCAATTATGATCGTTACGATTATGTCAACCTGACCGCGTATGGCCGTCATAACACCTTTGAGGTTCGTCTGCTTGAGGGGACTGTTGACGCTGAAACGATTTGTAACTGGGTGTCGGTCCATGCCAGATTTATGGATTATGTCCGTAATCTCAGTTTTAGTGATCTTGACCTTTTTCTCGCCGGGCAGTCTCGGCATGTTTTTTCGGCCGTTGCCAAAATTGTCGATGAGACCAGTATTAACGATTGGCTTGCTCGTCGGATTGATGATCACGGTTGTCCTGTTTAAGAGGGTAAAATGCCTACTGCTACTGGCCAGCGAGGGATCTGCAATAGTTGTAACAATAGTCGCGATCGCGCGGATATGTCCATTTTTGCGGGTATTTGTAATTCGTGCCGTGTTACACATTATGTGCTTTGTGCTGATTGTGGTGCATCACTGCGCTGGTCGCCAGCCCACCGGCGCAGGAACAATGTCGGGCATTATCAGGGTGGCGAGGTATACATCATAGACAATGAGTTTTATTGTCATGGCTGTTGTAATGATCGCACCAATTCAGGTAACTGCTGGCTTTCTAAGCCATTCGACCAGTCTTTTGCGACGTATCAGCGTATCCTCTCTAAGCGGAAGTTTGGCGTCGAGATTGAGACTTCCCGTTGTGCAGATTCGGCGGATTTGCGGGGCCGGACTAATTTTGGCTGTAAGCGCGATCCTACCGTAAGCGGCTTTGAGTTTGATTCTCCCATTCTTTACGGTGATGAGGGTCTTGACTATATCCGCAAGTTTTTGGATTTTGCTGATAATCACGGTTGGGAGACTGATCGCCATTGTGGCTGTCATACGCATTATGACATGCGTGGTGAATCGGACGAACAATTGTATCGTGTCGCTTATGCCTATGCTGAAACGTATAAGCTGTGGCGGCGCTGTGTGCCCCAGAGTAGGAGTGACGCCTATTATTGCGAGAGGCCAGAGTATACTGTGCGCGACATTCGCGTCGCCTCACAATGCGAGAGTTTTGATGATTTTGCCTCTTGTTGTGAGCGTTATAATTATGTCAATTTGTACGCTTACGACTGTCACAGGACTTTTGAGGTTCGTCTGCTTGAGGGAACTGTTGACGCTGAAACGATTTGTAACTGGATTACTATTCATTGCAGATTTATCGATGCTGCCAAGAAGTTGTCTTTTGACGAATTGTCTGAAATGTTTCATGCGAGACATACTGTGCAATTTAGGGCTCTTGTCAGTTTGATCGATGATACCGATCTTACCGATTGGCTGGCGAATCGGGCGCGTCGGATTGGTCACCGCCCGCTGCGAGGTCCAGGGTCAGTAAATGGGTCATCACCAGTACGTTCCGCGCACAGCCGGGGAAGAGCCGAAATTTTCTCTTAGATTTTTGCCCACCCGCTTGACTTTCATGTTTGATGTACTATACTTAATATAGAAAGGCAGGGTAAACCCGCTACGGTCCCCTGCCAAACATTGTCGATAGCCCGCCCATTGTGGGGTGGCTGATGTGTTTACTATAATTGCCGTAGCCGAAGGGCACTATCATTTGTGGTATTTTTGGAGCTGTTGTCGTTCAACCTGGTAAGCACTGGGATGTTTCTGTTATTCGGGCGCTGACGTGGGCAAATAGGGAGAGGGGTACGGATTCTCTCGGTTTTTTCGATTCAACCGGCAAAATGACAAAGGGCGCGGGCGACCCATCCGACGTGTTGCGCAAAAAGCGCCTTCGCGACTGGCTCAAGCACTCGCAAACCTCAACATGGTTTGTGGCTGGACATACACGCTTTGCCACCCGTGGCAAGGTCAACCGTCGAAACTCTCACCCGTTCCGCTACGGGCGTATCATCGGCTCTCACAATGGGATGTGCCAAGCCCCCCAAAAGTTCGAGGTGGATTCCGAACACCTGTTCTGGGCGCTCAATAAAGAGCGGGGAGACTATCAAAAGGCTCTTGAGAGTATTTCCGGTTACTGGGGTTTGTCCTGGTATGATGGTCAGCACCTTTATCTGATGTGTCATAGTGGCGAGCTTGCCTACGATATTATCGATGGCGTGCTTTATTACTCTTCGAGTTGGTCACATCTTGACAGTTGCACAGGTGGCGACAGTAATGTGCTGAAAGACGGTCAGGTTATCCGTATCGGTTCTGACGGCACTGTTGATTGCTCCTTTGATAAGAATTCTCCGGTTAAACCGTTTGTGACCGCGACCGCCGCTAGCTACTACGGCTACGGTATCGCCGTTGCTGGTAACTGGCGCGCATCGGGTGGTCATGGTAACGCCGGTCGTAGAGAGACTGGCACTTGGCAGCATGAGCAGGATGCCAGCGGTTATCTGGATGAGACAGCTTCTACCGATTCCACCCCTCGTGACTATGATGCCGAATGGCAAGAGGCGTGGTCTACTTATACATCTGAGAGTGAGCATAGTCAAGTTGAGGATTGTGAAGGTTACGCTGGTTAATTAGAAAGTGAGGAACAAATGATTCTTTCCTGTTTTCGTTGTCGTGACAATACGGGCCGTGGTGCTGTTTATCAGGATAAACGGTATGGTAAGGGAATGAGAGTTCACAACGCCGGTGCTACTAAAAACGGCGATAGGTACCGCTGCACAGTTTGTGAAGCTGAACGGTCTGCACGGTCTGAGGGCTAGTAACCGCCCGCCCGTTGGTGGGTGAGAACCCGCCAACGGGCACCCCTACATTGAGGAAACAGCTATGCCAGATGTGCGGCGGAATAATACTTCTTTCAATACAGAGCAGGCCTGGGGTTGGGCGGATTGTAATGGGGCACCTATACAACGCGCCGCCACCACCACCACCGCCGCCGCCCCCACCCCCGCCACCGCCACCACCACCACCGCCGCCGCCGCCGTCGCCGCCGTCCCTAGTGTTCAGGCCGGCCGCAACACCGCCGCCGTCCCTAGTGTTCAGGCCGGCCTATTTGGTACACCTTTGACCGGGCGTCAACCCGATACCCTCGTATGTGCTGGCGGTTGCGGCCGTGAGCTAGCGCTTAGTGATATGCGCGAGGCTCCCACCGAGGGCTTTATGTGTAGCCCGTGCTATGAGGATCTCTATACTAAGTGTGCGGATTGTGGCAAGTTGCTCCGTTATGACAAATGGGGCGAGTGTGATGACCTTCGGGTTGGTCCCGATGACAAGAGGCGTTGCGCTGATTGCGATGAATCGGTTTTCTTAACCTGTGTATATTGTAGTCGTCGCATATCTCGGGGTGAGGATAACGATATTCGTACCGATCCTAGCGATTCTACTCAAGAATACTGTCATGACTGTTGGGAGCATATTTGGTTTGCCTGCTCAACTTGCGGTGAGGTTGATACCTGTGGTATGAGTTACAGGGCTCCGAGCGGTGGTGCGCGTTATTGTGAATCCTGCTTTGAGGGGGATTATTTTCGGTGCTCCGCTTGTGGGGGTTCGTTTAATCGTAGCGATATGCTTGGTTGGGAAGAAGATCCTTATTGTCGAGATTGCTATGGTCGTGCGGATACGTGGAAAACTCAGCCTTGGAAGGATCAAGCCACTACGTTTGATCGTGTCGGCTCTGAGCGTTGTTACGGCGTCGAGCTAGAGACTGATTGTTGTGACGATCATAGGAATTTGCATGGTCACACGGACTGGGGCTGCGTTTACGAATGTTCCACACCGGGGCGTGAGTTCATTTCTCCGATCTTGCAGGGTGATGAGGGTTTTGACTCTATTAGGGAAATATGCAGTACTGCTGAGCGTTACGGCTGGACGGTTAATAACAGTTGTGGGCTTCATGTCCATATTGACGTTCGTGATCTTTCTAGTGAGGAATTGCTTCAGGTAGCCTACGCATATCGTAAGAGTTACCCGCTTTGGAAGAAGTTTGTCACTCGTAGCCGTTCTGATAATTCGATGTGTGGTTCGCCTCAATACAATTCTAGCGATATACGTGAGGCTGCGCATATTGAGGATTTTGTTGAGGCACGCGATCGTTTCGAGTTTGTCAATTGGCGGTCTTATCTGTGTCATGGCAGCTTTGAGGTTAGGATCTATAGGGGTAGTTTGAACGCTCGTGAGGTTTGCAATTGGGTTGCCATTCATGCACGTTTTATTGATGCTGTCAAGGATCTTACCTTTGACGAGATCGACAGTATTGTTGGTGGTATCACCAGAACCAATTGGCGGGGTCTGGTCGAATTGATCGGTGATGCCGATTTACTGGATTATTGGCGTCGTAAGGCTATCAGGTGCGGAAATAATCTCCCAGCGCTTGGGAACGGCGAGGATGAATCTACGAATAGCGACGACGCTGAGGACGCTGAGGACGCTGAGGACGCTGAGGACGCTGATTTTGATAGCGGCCCGCCGGTCGAGCGGATTGAGGCAGGTTGCAGTGATCCGAATTGTACTATCTGTCGGATAAGGGGTCATCGCTAGTAGTGGAATGTTTGGATTGAGTTATATTAAAGTGTTTTATTGATTACAGGACTGGTAGCGGTTGAGAGAGAAACTGGTGGGTGGCCGCCCAACCCCCCTAACAATGGCGGACCCTTGACCCTACGAATGGACACACCTCCCCCCTGATTGGCTTATATGTCAACAGGGGGTTTTGCATGCGCGGTCGCGGCGCGCCCACCGCCTAGACCCCGACAACCCGCAAGAACCGTACAAACAAGTGCAAACAAGACCCTTCGTTCCTAGCCTCTGTGGGGCCTTCTGAGCGGCTTTAGTGCGAAGGGGTACTCAGACTCTTAGAATCAATGAACGTCGATTCTGGGCGGTTGTGGGTGCCTTCCTGACGGTATGCTCTCCGCTGGGCAGTCTAGGCGACTCACTGAGGCGCTTCGGCCCTCCGCTCGGCCTTCGATCCGCTATTGCCCGCCCGTCCATAGGGGAGCGCTAGCGGCTCCTAGCGCATAGAAAAAGCCCGGCAGTGTTTCCACTACCGGGCTTCCGCTGCCTTGCTGTTTCTAGTCCACGATAACAGCCGAGACGGGCGGGTCTTGGCGTACCCATCTACGACATCTTTCTTGTGTCTTGGCGAGTAAATAGCCTCATACCCGCCTGAGTTGTCTCCACGTAGCACAGTCAGACCAAGCTCAAAGGTACTCAGACGTTCAATCAATTCTCCAACCGCCATGCTGCTTTCTCCGGGTGTCTTGGTATCAACCTACTATGCAAGTATAGCACGCCTAATCCGAAAGTCAAGGGAATTTCTTGGACCCAACAACTAGAATAATTGACATACAAGATTTCTGTTTGACAAACGCCACAGCGCAAATAGAATTGAGGTAGAAAGGCAACGTGTGGTGTAACGGCCACAGCTCATTTTTACCATAAACCACGTAATCGTTTCAACTAACTCACACAGGCTCGATCAGTAACTATGATACAATCTATACAGACGGGGGTTCAGCATGACCCCGACAATCCTGCACGCAGCTTCTAACGACTCTAACGATTCTAACGTCTGTAACGATTGAGCCAATTTTCTAACTCGTGAGTCCCCCATTCGCTGGCTAATTCGCATGTGGCGTTTCGCGCCAATTTTCTAAGCGTGAAAGTGGTCCGCGCAAGCGCTAGCGCTTAGCGCTTTACTGTGTTTAACAGCACACAGCGCTTGGCGCATAGAAAAAGCCCGGCCGATGTAACTAGACCGGGCTACGCTACGACGTAATGCCGAGCGGTCGAAGCTGCTTTGATTAGGTTAGATCAGCATTGTGACTAATCGATCTGATTAGCCATACCAGCGGTCGCTTGTAGCTGCACTGGTGCTTGCCGTTGTTTCTTGCTCAGAGCTAGGGTGGCTTCCTCACCTTCTGGTGTTGCAGTAAGAATTGGATGCAAGGTGGCTCGCCAATTGGAGTCCACCACCTCCGCAACATCAGCAACATCACCAGCATTAGCGCCAACTAAGCTCTTACCTCGACTCAGATACACAGGGGATTCAAGCGCACAGACACCTTCTGTAGCAAACTCGCTACCAATAGGCCCCTTAATAGACTCCAGAACGGATCTGATACTTCTATTTGTAACTTCTAATCTCCTCAAGCGGAATAGTTTTCCACCACAAGCCATGTAGGCATGGATACTCATAGGAAACTCCTCTGTCATCCAACGAGCAACAGTTATCACACCGAGGTTCCGCATTAAAATCTCACAATCTCTGCTCCCTAATCACAAAATGTACGTTACGTTTAGCGTAGCTTCGGCTACGTGACTCCACAAGTGGGCGGTCGTCTTATGGCTAGGTGTCTACACCATATAAGCGCCGTCCCAACATCATACTCCATAGCTCCCCGACCTGGGAGCGCTAAATTTGACCCTCCCCTCCCCTATCTCACCATCTGCCTTGACTTCCAAAGAGCAAATCACTTTTGATACAACAGCCAAGGAAGCTTTAGTATCTTGTGTCAATAACGGTGTAGGAAGCGTATCCAACTCAAACCAACCCATTGCAGATTGTTTATCAGGCTCTTTTAATTTGGGCGTTCCCTTCCATTTGTTGGCTAAGAACATAACGCAACCAAACTTACCACGATGGTCAATGTAACACAGTTGCGTTAGTTTGATAGCTTTAATGCCTGTCTCTTCCCGTAGCTCACGCCGGGCACATTCTTCGGCGGTTTCTACGCCATCCAATTTACCACCTGGGAATTCCCAATGGTTGTATCGACACTTCAGTTGCAGAAGTACCTCGACTTTCCCTTTGTCATTCACTCGGGGTACTACTATCCCGGCGCTAATTCGTCTCATTGGCTCACTCTCCGTGAAGATCCCCATCGTTCTCTCCCTTAATTACTTCTAACTGCCTAAGCCAATCAGCGATAGCCTCATTGGATGCCTCTCCAACAGCCTCGCAGACCTTTTGAGCTACCGCCTTGATTTCCATAGGCTCTGCCCCGGAGTCAATCAGACACTCAAAGCGTCCTTTGATAGAGGCTTTTATGTGGTTAATGCAGGCAGCAGTACACGAGTTTACAATGTCACCTTTGTCGTTGAAATGGTCAGTCATTATATCTTCAGTCACCAGCAAGAGAACCATCAGTGAGAATTGCCCCAGCCCGCCTTGTGAGGGATCTACTACAGGACCAACCTGAAGGTGTTCTGGCTAAATCAGGTGTGCGACCATCTTCCGAACGAAAATCGCCGGCAGTGGTGTGATTAGCACATTTGCTTTTGTATGCGCATTCTTTGTCCAAGCAAAGAGGAAACTTATCGCGAATATACACAGGAACAGGCTCCCTGTTGTCTGGTAGCTGCCGCTGTAGAATGCACATGATTACTTCAAATTCGATTTGAGATTGGATATAGCCGCCAAGTGCTCTGGCCTCAAGCGGTGTCATACCAGTCTGAAAGAGTGATTCCATTAGCTCCCCGACCCGGTCAGCCATGTCTTTCGTCACATCGCTAGCGTGCTCATTGACCATGTTTCCTTTGTCGTCATAAACTGTCATTGTTGCTCTATTCCTTTCGACTGTATATTCATCGTGGCGCACCCATGTACCATCATTCCATAGGACACACCCCAACGAAAAGGCGTGATTTGAATCTGCACTTGCGGGCACCAAAGGCCAGCGTTACAGAGAGCGCCGCGATATTGATGTTTCTTCATGTCACTTCCTGTTTACCGGAGGGCGAACATACTCATAGATGTGAAGGTTTATATGTCCATCTGACGCATACATCTTCACATTCGGGCACCATTCCGTTATCTCCCCCAACAATTTTACAACATCGCGAATAACATACCTATTGTCGCCCCAGAGAGGGATACTAACATGAGACCAAATATCCCCGCCAGCAGAACCCTCGCATGTGACTGTGATAGCGTATCGACGTGACGCACCGCCCGTGCTGTCGCAGCTTTTGTACTAAGTTCATCAGTCAGTCTCCTGTTGCTTTTCTTACCGCAGATCGGCACATTCGGCGAACATAATCAGATAGGTAATTCGGAAACCAGCCAGCCCTACTGACTCGCACGCCGTTAGTAGATCGGGCGCTGCACGCATGAGGCGGGCAGCATGTTTCCACGCTTCTGGTGGATGATTAGGCGTGTACTCATGCGCCTGAAGGATAATATCGTCAATTGCATCTTCGATGGCTTTTTTCATGGCTTCTTTCATGGTTCCCTTTCATACAGTTATTGGCGGCCAGATGAGGGGAATAGCTGGGATTGTATCGGCAAAGCCCCGTAAGCGGCTTTCAGGCGCCTCAGAACCCATCACTCCCTGGCTACTCCCTTTGTCTCATCTGGACACTAAGATCCGCCGTTGGCATGTTAGCTAGCCACCCGTACGAGAGGGGCTGTGTCTAGCACGCGTAATCGCAGCGGCTCGATGCTGGTCCCAATCTCCACCTTCAACAACAATGTCTTCACCCAAACTAAGCATATAAAGGTACGTGGTACAACTCACTTTTTTACAATTATCGAGCACGATTGGCAACTGTACTCGAATGTACATTCTGCCCACATTCTCTAGCTTGTCAAGTTGCCCCAACAAGGATGGGAAGAGATGATCTGGAACACTGTATACCTCGCCTGTAGCATTGTCACTCAGAGGCGGCCCCACTCGGCCGGGCACCATTCCAGGGCAAGCGCCTAAATCAATAAGCACGCAACCTCGCGCCACGCCTGTTCCGATAAACTCGCATTCAGTCAGTATGTCATTATTCCAGCCACCTCTCTTGAGGGTGCCATAACAGAATAAATAATGACTCATTATACGTGTCTCCATGTTCGCCGGTTACAGATCAAACTAATCGTAGCTTGACAAACATTGTATTTCTCAGCTAACTCCGCTAAAGCATACTTTTTTCTGCTTTCACGTATTGCAATCACATCAGCGTCTTTTAACTTAGATGTGGGACATTTCTCTCCGGGGCGGTGATCTCCCCTCTGTCTCTTTTTTAGCACCATATCTTGTATGTTGTCTACTTGTGTCCCTAAGAAAAGGTGTGATGGGTTTACACATTTACCATTGTCACAGTGATGGAGAACTTTTAAGTCACCTGGATCTTGACCAGTCGCTAATTTCCAGGCAATCCTATGCGTGTAAAATGTACCTTGGCCAGCTAGTCCAAAACTGCCATAATTGCCGTGACTCCCACAAGCAGCTAACCAGTTCCAACACTCATCCTTACGTCGTTTGTCGACTTTAGACCAAAACCTTTTCGTGGCTTTAGAGTCAATAACCGGGATCGGTTTATGCCTCTTACTCATCAAAGTAGCCCTTCAACATAATCTCGAAAACCTTTTCAGGATTCTGCGGTCCAACAAGGCGGTCAAGAACTTCCTGCATTGTGGTTGTGCCTTCCTTACAAGGCACAAAGATGACCTTCCAGTCAGGAGTTCCCCTGCCCTTTACGTAACGCACCCACGGGTTGTAGAATGATGAAGCACCAGGACCGACATAGTCAGTATTGTAATAGCGTACCTGATAAGATGTAATCGTAGTGCCACCAGATCGATTGAAATTTGTGCTAGACCCCCCTCTCCTAGTTGCGGAGCGGCTCGACCACCTCTTACCGGAGCGAGTAGTAGAATTGGATGTGCCAGACATTCTTGTGCTGGCGTCGCCACGACTGGAGTTACTACTGACTATTCGATTAGCATAGTCGTACTTATCCCAACGTGTACGTTTGGCATCCTCCTCAGCGCGTCTTACTGCCTGGCGGTTTTGCCATTGTGCCCAATTAGCATAGTCAGAATCAGTAAGATTCTGAATTGTTTGCGGGACAGGGCGAGGCACCTGGGCTGTCGCGATTGTTCCGGTCGTGACAAGAATAAGGGTTGCAAGGATGCTGACGATTTTTCTCATATTGATATCCTATATCAGTCTACGAATTTCCGAAAGTATCACTTTGAAGTCATCTACAGCTAAGCGTACTCTTACGCTATCAACTTGCACTACATCCTCGCCTTCTGCTTGTCTCGTGTCTAAGGCTCTCATCAGTTCGAGAAATCGTCCATCAGCTTCGGCGGCCAATCGTCTTAGATGGCGTGCGTAGTATTTTTTGCTCATCGTTTCTGTCTCTACCACAATTATATCTGCGCCACGGCATTTGTCAAGTATAAATTATGGGTCGTCACGCTCATTATCTAAACGATCGCGGAAAGATTGGTCGGATGCCCGGCGTATACTATCTATCTCACTAACCCAGCTATAATAACTACGGCCGCAATAGTCACACGTCTCGCCAGGCTTTAGATCCCTACCACTATTACAATTCATACAAGACATTGTTGCTCCTCAATTATGAATTCGATTAACTCTTATGAAAGTGGCACACTTCGGTAAGTCTTTCAGCCGTGCAGCGCCGGTGTAGGCACAAGCTGACCGCAAGCCGCCTGTAAGTCGTTTCAAGACGCTTGCAGCCGGCCCCTTCTTGGATACAGTAATACACTTGCCCTCAGCAGTGCCGTACTCTGGTACGCCTCCATAGAACTCTAATTGAGCCTGCTCACTAGCCATCCCGTAGAATTCAAAGCCGTCTTCAGTCCACTTACCATCACATTCGTCACAACCCGCAAGCATCCCACCTAGCATGACCAAATCCGCACCAGCCGCAAAAGCCTTGACAACATCACCAGGCTTATTACAGCCGCCGTCCGTACAAACCAGACCACCCAACCCATGAGCAGCGTCGGCACATTCGATAGTAGCAGACAATTGAGGATAACCGATCCCAGTCTCAAGTCGCGTAGTACAGACAGAACCAGGACCAATGCCGACCTTGACAATATCTGCGCCCATTAGCAGAAGTTCCTGAACCATTTCAGGGGTGCAGACATTCCCTGCCATAATGATAGCATCTGGGCAGGCTTCTCGGAGTTGCTGCAATCGTTCGACGAAGTACATCGTGTATCCGTTAGCGGCATCCAAGCAAATCATCGCTGGTGCCTTGGAGTTCAGCGTGAACTTCTCCAGCCTCTCGAAGTCACTTTCTTTGATCCCGAGTGTATAGAACACAAACCGCTGCCCCCATCTCCAGAAATCTATGAGATCCATAGTGTCATGGAACTTATGCAAACAGACAAGCGCCCCATGATCGTAAAAAGCGTCAGCCATTCGGATTGTGCCCGTGGCTGACATATTAGAGGCAATGATCGGTAAGCACGTAAGCGTGCCGCCGTGTAAGCACTTAAATCTGCGAATCAAGTCGACGGCTCCTCGGCTTGGCGACTCCGACCGCTTAGGCCGAAGTAATACATCGTCAAAGTCAAGCTTTATAGATTCTTCAATACGCATATCAAACCTCATTCAAAACTGCAAACTCACCGTGATATTTAAGAGCAGCTTCATTGTAGGCTCTAGCTGCCTCTCTTGGATCATCATAGTATCCAAGAAATTTATTTTTTCTGTTTATCATTATTTGAGCACGCCATTTTTCCCTCCGTTTATCCCAACTAACACTTTTATACCCAGATGTATTATTCTTATTTTTACTGTTGTTACATTTATTCTGGCTAGCTGTTGCTGGTCGAAGGTTGCCTCTTCGATTATCTAACTTATTTTGATTGCGATGATCTGTTTGCGCAAAATTCTTGAAAC
>SDBT01006617.1_pt1 | contig 19172 bp, 17 predicted proteins | sample 2277101 | NCBI WGS metagenome assembly SDBT01 (sample SAMN10404973, study PRJNA504765) | marine sediment metagenome | isolation source: marine sediment core GS10_PC15, 103 cmbsf | place: Arctic Ocean: Southern Knipovich Ridge | collected 2010 | reverse complement strand
TACACGTGGTAGGTGGCTCCGGGTAGAAATAGGCGGGGCTTTCGCGGCATGGGATACCTCCCATGCGCGGACGGGACGCTGCGATTCTACGACAACACGCAGACAATGCAACAATGAGGTACGAGGCACCCATGTTGTTCCTTGTTGTTCCTGACTTTTTTCCCGCCACTATGGACTCCTATCTGCAGAAGGGCCCATTCCCTTTGTGAATGGGTCTCAGGAACGTAGTTCTTATTAAGTCGCGGTGGTTTGAGCTGAGCACGCGGATATCTCAAGAACTGTGGGTCTGGCGTCGGCAGTGAGAAAAAACAACGGCGGGAAGGCGTGTCGGGCATTTCGCGGGTCGGTGCCGTGCACGCAGTTCTTGGTCTTTTCATGGCTCAGCTCGGACTTCGGCAACTTCTCAGAAACTGTTGCTTGCCACACATTGGGCTTACTTCTTCCGAAGGATGAAGTTGACACTTCCTTCGATCCGCCCGAATCGGTCCTCCTGAAAAACTTCTATCTGGTATTCGCCCTTGTCGAGGTTTCGTAGACCTGTGACCCTGACCGCCAGGATCTGGTATTCGCCAGGCTTCCTCAGTACCGGAGCAATCGTGGTCTGGCTTGTTGGAAGTTCGAACACCGTCCTTTTGTCAAATTTCACCGGTTTGAGTTCGTACTCAACGGTTTTCTCAAGCGCATTGCAACACGCGAGAGACAACGAGGTCATGGGTGCGATTTTCAATTCGACGGATTCGCCACTCCGGCTGCAGCGCAGACGACCCTTTGCACCGGTCAGGAGGGTCAATTCGCAGGTCTCGAAGGTCTGCCAATCAGGGTCGATTTCATCCAGATAGCGACCGACGACTCGCGTAATTCCGGGGTCGACGTAATCGAAGAAGAGTTTGGCCGCAGCCGGGAGGTTCTTTCGTACCACCCTCACGTTCAGCAGGGTTGCGTTGTTCAAAGCGTGCCCGACAACAAACGCTATCGCGACGTCGTCATCGTCTTCCGGATCGATGATCGAGATGTTCTTCTGACAGAGGTTGTTGTTCTCCCAAGTATGGTTTCCAGTTGGAGTCGGACCATCGTGCGGCGAGACATCAACAAGAAGGCAGGAGTCGGCCCAGGAATAGGGAACACCGTCGACCACCACCGTCTCAGCCGGAATCAGGCCGGCATCCCATCTCATGTTGAACGTGACGTCTCCACCAGCGGGGATTGTCTCGATGTGCTCCTCACCGATGAGGTAAGTCCCCGGTTCGAGAGGCGTCGTTGGGTCACTGCTGGGGAGGATCGTCGGGATGAAGTCATCCGGGTAAACGTACTGGGTGCCGGCCCATCGCGTGATGAATACTCGGATGTATACATCGTGAGAAGGGAGCGCGCCACGATTTCGAACGGTGACACACACCCAGTTGTCCTGACCGCGGATTGTCGGCTGGTGGATATGTACCTCCGCGGGGTTGTCGAGGGCCGGGTCGAGGTTTCGCACCCAGACATCGGGGGACCAATAGGGGGGCGACTCCGGAATGTCGCCGATATCCGTGGCGTTTTCCTTGATCCAGGTGTCGATATCGGTTAGCGGATCGATGCCGACAAGATCCTGCGCGCCCTGCACCGCCGCCTCCACGTCAAGCCGTCCATATCCGTACCAGTCGCTATAATTGGGAGCCAAACCGCTGGTCGAAACGAGATCGCCGTTGATGTCCTTCCATTCACCCACTGCGTCCGTATTGGCCGCGTCGATCTTCGCCGCCGTTTCGCGCAGGATCTGTCGGACCTGAACCCAACTCAGATCGGGATTCGCGGAAAGCATCAGCGCTGCCGCGCCGGCCACCTGCGGGCAGGCACACGATGTCTGACCGAAATCGTCGTAGTCGTTCGAGGTCGCCCCCGCCGAACCCCCAGTATCGCCGCTGCCCACCGCGGTGGCGGAAAGCGTCCGGGCCTCGCCGCTTGTGGTGGACCCACCCCCCGGGGCGCAAAGATCGACCAGATCACCGTAGTTGCTCGTGCTCACCTTGACCTCGGCCCCGTCCGGCGGGCTAATCGCTGATGACGCGACGGCGATGGTTCGGTCGTGCGCAGCCCACATTCGATAGGTGGTGAAATCCGAATCGTCATTGCCAACTGAGAAGACCACAACACAGCCCTTCCCGTCGCGGCCTAGGGACATGATGAATCCGAAGGCATCCACCATGATTTCGGCTATAGCGGCATCTGTATACCCGAAGCTGTTGGTGATCACGTCAGCACCCGGATCGATGCCGGCTGGGAAAACCGTTCCGACGAGGTAATTTACCCCGTCATCCGCCCATCCGGGATCGAAGCCCGCGAGCCAAACGTACATGTCAGCGTGATTGATGTCTGTTCCGGAGGCCGGTCGCCTAATGGCTATCAAGCGGCAACCGGGAGCGACTCCAGCGACCCCCTCGCTGTTGTCCGCGTTCGCGGTGGCGATTCCGCTGCTCTTCGTGCCGTGAGTTCCCGATGTCGGATCGTTGTCCATGCTGGTAAAGTCGTACCGTGCGTATAATTTGTCCCACCCCGCAGCAGCGTCATTCGTGAAATCGGGATGATCAAAGTCGCAGCCACTGTCGACGACCGCGATAATAATGCTGTTGTTGCCTGTCGTTATGTCCCACGCATCCTCCGAGTTTATGATTTGATGGTGGGGCTGTTGTCCGAACAAAAAGTCATTGGGGGTAAAGTCGTCGATCGCAGTAGTCACTAGGTTCGGCTCCGCGTACACGACCACCTCAATTTCAGTCAACTTGTGACAAACCTCGAGGACCTCGTACCCGGGTGGATCGTTCGACCGCAACAGATAGGCGTTCCCCGCGTAGGAAATCTCACGTACAACGTAAAGCCCGTGTTCTTTGGCAATGCTGTAGGCCTGGTCTCTGGTGACCTGCGCCTCGAACCTGACAATCATATCCGCCGTCAGTAAGGACGCGCTGTCCTTGGTGAAATGGATGACGGCACCCGCATACCTAACCAATTGATGCTCATGTATCCGCTTCCGGATCCTCCGCTTCGTCTCCTCGCTGGCAGTCGAGGGGTAGCGGTAGATCCTGACGTTGCTGTCGTGAATCTGTTGACCGACCTTCACGGGACGAAGCTTGAGCTTTTTGGCGTGAGCAAGAAGCTGCCCATCCTCCTTTTCGTCACCTGGGTCAAAAACCACCCACGCGCCGAGAAGATCATCGTGCGGTTCGAAAGGAATCTTCATCCTCCCTCGCCAATACGACATCATGCCCTGTTTGCCAAGAATGAACCGTTCGCGGACCCGGGCGGAGCCGACTCGGATCACGCGGTGATCGGCCTCGAGACCTTCAGCTTCAGCCTGCACCAGATAGGTACCCGGTAGGACTTTTTGGCCTAGAAAAACACCTCGGGCCGCGTCGTATTCGAGGTTGATGATCCGCCTGGCCCTCGTCACAACCGGCTTCAGGCCCACCTTCGCGTCAGTGAGACGTTTGCCCTTGTGATCAGAAACTCTCACCTCAACTACGGTTCCTTTTCTTGTAGGCATTGGACCCTCCACGGCGCTGGCTATCGCCATTTGGGTGGGCGAGCACTCGTCACCCTTGACGAGTCAATCCCGGCCCACGGACAACATCACACCTATTTGGTGTTCTCAAGGAATATCGGACGAATCAGCGGGGATGTCATCACCCATATGGGTGAAGCTCGTAGACCGGTCAACGATCTGTGGAGGGGGCGGGCTTGGGCCTTTTCCTCGAGATCCTTCGCTTTCTCTGCTCTCTCAGGATGACCTTTCGACTGGGCCGCCATACCGGGGCCCTCGTCACGTCATCTGCGGTCTCTCTTCCGACCGGACCGGAAGGGCTCGACCTGTCCTCGCTTATTACCAGCCGTTCTTCAACAACTCAAGCAACTGACGGCGGAATGGCGTGCCAGGCACCTTTTCCCTTTTCGTGCTGCAGGCGGCCCACGTCACTGGGGCGCCGGACGGCGCCAGGAGCCGAGGATCTCGTACGGAGATCCTCATCGCCTTGATCCTGATGGGTGGCTGGTGCGGTCTCAGACCGACACCTTATTCAATGAGAGTCCGGCTGCGTAGAAGGGCCGTCAGGTGATATCAAAAACAGGCACACCAAGATCGGGCAGCTCCGGCCCCCGCCTAGGATCGTGCTGCCTGCTTGACACGCGCCTTCAAATGGGTGGGTGGCACCCATCATTCGATGGGCATCAGGAATACGAACTAACCCTCCAATAGAATGGCCGTTCCGAATCCCATGGCCGCGAACACGAGAACCCCGAGGAGGACTAACAGCGTATATCGTGAGCTGAAACCTGGCGCCTTCCCTCGTTGGAACGAGTACAAGGGGGCAACGATAAGTGCTAGGAGTATGACGGCAACCACCCATGTGCCGATACTCTGGTTGCCGACTTTCTGGCCGGTTGTAGAAAAGATCTTCTGTGCGTCGACAGCCACGAGGGCTGCTACAGCGGCGAGCGTGAGGAGGGAGACCATACCAAACCTGGACGGCGCGAGGAATCGTGGAGACTGCCAGACTATGAAGTAGATCGCGAGCGCACCAGCAAACCACGGCATAGCAAGGAAGAACCCGAGTTGGTCTGGGTCCTTTTGACGCGTGCTCACGGCGGGTGATGGCGCTGCTGGAGCGCCTTCCGTCGCGCCCTCAGCGAGCTGCCGGTTACAAAACCTACAGACGACAGCTTCCGCCTTAATTTCCTCGGCGCAGTAGGGGCATTTCTTTGTGTCCGGGAGCTTCACGGTGAATAAGGCACTGCAGTTCCGGCAAGTTTGTTCTGTGTTTTCGTAATGGGCAGGAACTTTCATCTCGTGGCCGCACTCGCTGCACTTGCACAGGATCGGCTCAGGCATTTCATACCTCCTAGAGATTAGGAATCACAGTTATTTTCTGCATTTTCTTGACCTTAGCCTGTTCCACATTACGAATCTCTCGGGCTAGGTGTCAAGCCAGCGAAGCTCAATCCCCTCGGCCACAATCGGGTTCTCCGTGAGGTAGTTGGAGATCGCCTGCCCGAATACCTCGGGGCGGGCCCGCTGTATTGGTGCCATATTGGATATTGGTGCCTTTCGGGTCTTAGGAAGTCCGGGTTCTTCCTCTCCCCTATCCATGGCCCATCGTTCAACTCATGGGTGCCACATGTGGTACCCGTGACCTCCACAATGCAACAATACGAAACGTGGCACCCACGCTGTTGTGAGGTTGTGATCAGTGCATCCATGTGGCAATGATAACCCCTGTCGTTTCAAACACCGACGGGCAAAGTCTGTCCTATTTTGGACAGCAGTGATCGGATATAATGAATGGATGTGGAAGATGCCCCTGTATCAGTACCACACCAGTCCACCATGAAGATCGCCCTGGCGGTTCTTCCGTTCGCGCTGCACCAGGTCAGAGTGAGCGCCCGCCAACAACGAAGGTGCACTACATCTGAGCTGTAGACATCGAGGAAACCGATGAGACTGCGCGAAATTGAAATCTCGAACTTCCGATCGTGCGGGAACACAACCATTTCCTTCGACCCAGTACTGACGGTGCTCGTCGGCGAGAACAACTCAGGCAAGTCAAACATCATTGACGCAATCCGACTTGCGGTTGCTCCCGCATCCGGAAGACGACTGCGCTACTTCGAAAAGGACGACGACTTCTCGTTCTGGGCCCCAGAGGGTCCGATCAACATACGAGGGGTGTTTGACGAACTCACACCTACCCAACGGGGGCTATTCACGACGGCTATCGATGAGGAAGCGGACAAGGTTGTCTACACGACGCGGTTTCGAATCGATGAAGCCGCGCCCCGGGGAGCTCGCGTTGACCGGCTTGCTGGTCCTCTCGACAGCTCTGACCCTGAACCTGAGAACCGCGACCGGATTTGCAGCGTCTACGTGCAACCGCTCCGCGACGCTCAGCGAGCGCTGGATTCATCACAAGGTGGTCGACTAGCTCAGATCGTCGAGGGCCTTGCAACGAAGGAAGATCTTGAGGATTTCACCACCACAGCAAAAAAGGGGTTGAACCTGCTGTCGGAGCACGAGGTCATCAAGAGCGTCCGAACAGAGATGAGTAAGCGGCTGAGCGAGCTGACGAAACCGATCCGAGAGCAACGCCTGGAGATTCGTCCTGCTGATCAGGGCATACGAAGACTCACCAGCAGCTTGAGGATGAAGATGGCAGAGCGGGGTCTGGATCCGAATGACCTTGCCGGCTCAGGGCTCGGCTACTCAAATCTCCTCTACCTGTCGAGCTTCATCCTTGAGCTTCAGCATGCACGTGACAACGAGTTGACACTCTTCCTTGTCGAGGAACCCGAGGCGCACCTGCATCCGCAACTGCAGCGCGTGCTGCTCGACTTCCTTCACGACGCGGCCAAAGCCTCTATCGGCAGGAATGATGATGATGAAGCCGCAGGGCGGATTCAAGTCATCGTCACGACCCACTCGCCCAACATCGCGAGCGCTGTGGGAACGGATCGTGTTGTCGTTGTGAAGAGCAAGATCCGGCATAGCCCTGACACCCCAGACGACGAATCTACGCTTGAAGAAGACGCCCCCGATCCGGACGAGATGGCCCCTTTCGCTGAGACTGTGGCCCTTGCGCTATCAAAGATGTCGATCACCCTGAATGACCGCAAGAAGATCGATCGCTACCTTGACGTGACACGTGCTGAGCTGCTTTTCGGCAGGCGATTCCTGTTGGTTGAAGGGATCTCAGAGGCCCTGCTTGTCTCAGCACTGGCTGAACGAGCTCTCCCACAGGCGGATTTCCGTAACTCTTGGCGAGGCGTCACCGTCGTGAACGTAGGGAGCGTGGATTTCTCGCCATACGTTCGGCTTCTTCTCGAATACGTCGATGGGAATCGGCTAGCGGATCACGTAGCCGTGCTCACAGACGGAGATCCGAAGCTGACTGATACGAACGAAATCGGCGGGCAAGATGGGCGCGGGGACAGGCTTCGGATTCTCGCCGAGGAGATAGGCGCAGCCGATCAGCTCTCCGTCCACCAATCGAGGTTGACATTGGAGGCGGATCTTGTCGAAGCAGGAAATGCAGAAGTGGTTAAGAAGGCATTCCTCCAACAACACCCACGATCTGAGGACTTGTGGGACTCCGTTGTCGGTGATGGGGATCCACTCGAGACCGCCAACCGGTTGTACGTCGGCCTACGGAAGGACAAGCTCCGAATGCGAAAAGGGGCACTGGCTCAGTCGATCGCCGCCGCATTGCCTGACGTGGACCACTTCCAGGCGCCTGAACACCTAGCGAGCGCCATTGAAACACTGGCCGACAAGTTCGAACCACCCAATGAGGGAGAGGTGGAGTCGGATGCTGCTTCGTGATGCCGGCGCAAACGTCTTCCTCCCGGCATGCCCAGGTGCAGGCAAGACGCATCAAGTGGTTGGTCGTTTTCTGGATCGCACCGGCAAGCAGGGTCGCAAAGGGATTGCCCTGATTTCCTTCAGTAATAGCGCCATAGACGAAGCCACTTCTCGTTGTGGCAAGAATCCCAACGTACTCAAGTCGCCCAACTTCGCAGGTACTTTCGACGCGTTCCTCCATCGATTCATTACTACGCCTTACCTTGCTTCTGTCGGCATCCAGCCCCGCTATTTCGATCAATGGGGTGACCTCGGAGAGACAGAGATCAGGCTTAGAGGGAGAGAGAACAGCAAGCTTGGGTTTCCCCTCGAGTGGTTTGATTTCGAACCTGACGGATCGTCCACGCTTGACACAGAGCGCCCGCGGGCGGGGATGCGAGTAGCTCACCAACAGTTCGCTAGCGACAAGAGTTATCGGCTGTGCTTTCAGGCAACGCAACGGTGGAAAGGTCTGACTAGCGCTGGACTCGTCAGCTGCTCAGCGGCAAGGACGATTGCGCGAGGGCTGATGTCAGACCCAGACAGTCGTGGTCGCATCGGCCAGCGCCTGTCGTCGAGGTTCGCTGAGATCATTGTCGACGAAATGCAGGATTCTGGTCCCGATGAGCTGGACGTCTTGCGTCTCGCCAAGGAAGCTGGTGTACCCCTCGTGCTCGTGGCTGACATGGATCAGTCAATTTATGAGTTCCGGAATGCTGTGCCAGATGAAGTCCTCGAGTTCACCAAGTCGCTCACAAGTCTTCCAGGCCTCATGGAGAACCGCAGGAGTAGGCCTGAGATCTGCGCTGTGAACTCGTCCCTACGCTACGGTCGGAGTAAGGAGACATCACTCCGAGAATCGGTTGGAGTCCCCTTAGTCGTCATCACTGAGGATGATCCGGAAGCCGTCCGTGGTCTGTTTCTGGATCTTCTCGAAGAACATTCGATTGAGATCGGCAATGCTGTAGTACTAGCTCACAGGCTTGTTGACGCTCAGAGAATTGCGGGTTCGGCAGTCGCGCTGTCAACTACGACTGATCGCGTCGCCACTCTCGCAATCGCAATTCACGAAGCATCGGGCCCCCTAGTTGATCCGCGAACGAAACACCGTGCGATCTCACGAATCGAGTCTGCTCTCCTTCAATTCGCTGGAATCAAGGGGGATGAATCGGTGGCGAGTCTTCTTGATGAAGCTGGCATCAGTCAACGGTGGTTTGCACGACTAGTCGCGTCTACCCGGACGCTCCTCGCTGACGAAGTTGGCAACGGCAGGGTCGAGTTCACCAACCGCCTTAAGGAAGCGCTCTCCTCTGCCTCATGGCCAAAAAGTCACCCGAAACAACGAATATCGATACGCACTCCAACCGAGAGGTCGTGGGTGGCCGTGCCCGCAGCGGAGGTCCGTTCGGACGTCATTCGGGCAGCTACCGTACACAGCGTCAAGGGCCAAGAATTCGCTGCTGTGCTTCTTTCGATTCCGGAGCGACTTCGTCGTGACTCCAGCAACCTCACCGCTCTCGACCATTGGGAGAAGGACCTGGCTTCCGAGGCACGGCGCGTACTCTACGTAGCAGCTTCGCGATCGTCGGATCTTCTCGCCCTCTCTGTCGCGATCTCAGCCAAGGAGCAGGTGGTTCGCATCCTCAAAGACGCCAACATTGAGCATGTAGAAGTATCGCCGCCCAATAGCTGAATCGTCTGACCACGGATGAATGGAATAGTCGAAATCTGAGTCCAGACAGATCCGGTCAGCAGGCTGGGGAGGGGGACCGCTCCGGGGTTCTGATTCTGCCGGCAACCTTTTCGTCTCGCAAATCACAGCCGAGAGCTTCGAGCCGTCTTCTCGGTTATCACCATGGACGAGCTTTCAGAACCCCGATTTTGCAGGCTCTCCATGCCTAACCGATGTGATGACGGAGGATTTTCCTGGGTCGAGGGGGTAGGCGAATCCGAATTCCAACTCAGCTACAGTATCCCAATGACCCTCGTAGCAGGCGCCGATGTCGGGAAAGGCCGCTGGGTGGTTGTTGTGCTCCGTGACGGCGACTTTGATCGTGCCATCGTCACCAAGACCCTGGCCGATTTCCTCGAAGAGACACAGGGCCTCGAGGTGCTGGCGCTCGACATCCCCATCGGCTTGCCGGAGGGCAAGGAACGCCGGCAATGCGACCTAGCAGCAAAGGCTTTCTTGAAGCCGAAATCTTCCACGGTGTTCTTCACCCCGCCGCGCCCCGTGCTCGAGGCACCAACCTACCAGGAGGGCAACCAACTCTCGTGGCACGATTATGAAAGAGGCGTCTCCGCCCAAGCCTACGCGCTGGGCCAGAAGATCCTCGAAGTCGATCCCATCGCTGCCAATGACCACCGCGTCATCGAGGTCCACCCCGAGGTCTGTTTCCGCGCCATGAAGGGCGGGCCCCTCGACTACTCGAAGCGCTCATGGAACGGCCAGGCCGAGCGTCGCCGACTCATCGTCGGCGCGGGAATCGATCTCCCCGATGACCTCCCCGATGCCGGCAAGGCCCCGCCCGATGATCTTCTCGATGCGGCCGCTGCCGCGTGGTCGGCGTGGCGGGTTGTCAGGTGTCAAACCAAAGTGCTGCCTGAGTCGGCCGCCGGCTGTAGCCAACAGAAACGCGGGGTTATCTGGTACTGATGCGTGCCTCACGGAAAACGGGGCCATCGATCAATTCACAGCGATACCCATATATTTAGGGGTGCCGCCCTTCGCATTAACGCATTTTCCGAATGCCCGCCCAGATCCATGATGCACCCCGTGTCGCACAGGGGCTTCACATCCATCACCCGGACCCACGAAGAGAGTTCTTCACGGCCAAAGAGCGACAATGCGATGGGGGCACCCGCGCGGATCGTCGTGAGATTCTACCTGCAATGCAGCAATGCGGTACGTTGCACCTATGCGTCCATCATCTACAATGGCAACCGTTGTGCTCGCTTCACCGCGCCTCCTGCGCTTCCTCGATCTCAGGCCATTCCACAGAATCAATCACTTCAAGAATCGCAGGCAGATCTTTGCCTTTGAATCGTTCCCACGCGTTGTGAATCTTGAAAAACCGGGCGTCCTGATCAGAGGCCTGATAATCCTTCTTTGGGAGTATCTTCCGGCTGAAAATAGTCGTAAATTTGGGATAGATCGGTTTGGTGGCGCCAACAAAGATCTCTGGATGTTTCATTGAGTGGTCGTACAGAGCTTCACGAATCTCCTGCGGCCCGGGGCCAATAATCAACTTCAGCGTAAGGCTTTCCTCCAAATTCTGAAATTCGAAAAGAATAAGGGAGTCTGCGCCTGCCCACCCGCGGTTACACAATAGCGCTGGAGTTTCGTACCACGACAGATGTGAGAACCGAACGTACGATTTGACCGAATGCTCGATATGAAAGCCACCCTCAGCATCTTCGGCTATCAAGCGTTTCAGCTCCTCAGCGGTCTCCCACTGCTGATCCGGCCGATGCTCGAAAATCAGATCGAGCGCCTGTTGGTGTTTCCTGTAAATTTTGCGACAGAGCTCGGCCACCTCTGAATCGGCCACAATATGCCTCCGCAACATGGTTTTGTAGTGCCTCAGAATAGTCACCACATCGCCGCCCAAGGTGGACCCATGCATTTCACAAATCGTATCCACGATCACGGCAACATCTGAATAGCTGACGGGGATATATGACGAATCCGAAGGCTCATGACCGTCTGGGGTTAGGAACGCCAGCAAATGCCGGGCACGCGGGAATTCAGTCGTGACTACTTCCCGGTATCTTGCCAGCTGACCCTTGGACTCGCCCGAATCAACCTTGTTTTCAATTACACACGCCAAACGAACTGACTCGCTATAAATAAAGATGTCGATTCCGCGCCACTCGCGCCGAACTTCAACATCCGACAAATCGGAGACATCAATTTCAACAGGGCTTATGGGCTGTTGGGGAGCCTCAAACAACACCCGTTCAAGGAATCGTTTTAGGAATCTGTCACCAAGACCATGATTCCCATTCGGGTTGAGCAAGAATCCGAGGAAATCCGAATGGCGGAGTTCCTGGCGGACTGCCCCGATGGCCTCGAACAGGTTAAAGTCGGCGAGCTGCCCTTCAAGTCGTTCGAGATCTTCGTTTTCGACGACAAAGCGCGCTAGAGCGTCCCTGTCGTCCATTATTCATCGCCCAACCTTAGGCCGAACAATCTGTGCGTCCCAGACCCGAAGACCCTACCTGTTTTTGAATATGCACTGTTCCTGCCCCTCTTCCACCATTCTGAGGCTCTCAGTCTACTCTTGCCCATATCCTTTGAAGCACCAATGAAAAAAGGGCCATACCAGCCCTAGACACGACCGCCACCTAACCCCTCAAACAACTCATTTATCAGCCCCATCCCAGCCTCCTCCAACTCACCACCCAAGTCAAAATGGAGACTCCGTACGTGGACGTTTTGGATCTGAAGATCGACGTGATGGTGAAGGGGCTTCGGGTAGACCAGAATCCCCTCAGGGCAGTCGTTGGCGAGAGCGTAGGTCACGATCTGGCTGATATCGGCTTGTGAGGGTTTGTCGGGTTTCTTGTACTTCGTATCGAGCACAGCAACAATTCGGCCGGTGTCCTTTTCGCGAACTATGAGATCCACGCGGATGTTGAACTCGTCGTCGCCTCCAAGGTCGAGCGAGTATTGGGCCTTGACCTCGTACTGCCCATCCACATGTACCTTCAACCATTCGGCGACGAAGCTCTCGAAGAGCTGCGGCATGCTGACCACGAACGGAATCATCTGGTGGTCGCCAGCCTCGAATGATGGGCCCGCGTGTTCCAGGAAGAAACGACACAACGCGTGCATCGGCTGATAGTCATCGTTCAGCCGGTTATACAGCCGGCCTAAACAAGTGGCCCTGGTCACTTGCCCGCGCGAGGCAACCCCGCGAACCGCCCGATACCCCTGCCGCACAGTTGGCAAAACACGTTCCGTACACAACCCACTTCGTGCCACGGTCGAAAGCGTGTGGACGAGAATCTGGTTTTCTTCGATATCTGCAGTGTGCTCCTCGAAGTGACACCGCAGGGTCGGATCCCACGGGCGGCCCAAGGCGTGCCGCATGTCAATCCTCCCACGAATGCAGGTCAATCGCTCGTCCCACTCGATATATGAGCGATACAGACCTCGCCGAGCTCGGTCTAACACCCGCCGCGCCAGGATGTTCGCCAGGCGTTCGTAAAACTCCTGCAGGGATGCGCAGTCCGAAAGCCCTTCAAAGATCTCAAAGCTCTTGAGGTTGCACGCGTACTCAAGCATCCGAAACAAATTGCTGAGACTCACGCGAGGTCGCAAGGACAAACCAAGTTGCGAGTGAATCGGGATGTACCCCACCCAACCACTAGACGTCAGGCGCCACTTATTGTTCGTCCTAAAGCTCGGCGGCTCAACCGAGACCCGGTGGCTCTGCGCACTCCAAATCGCCTCACCCTCTTCTGAGGTCAGCGCACCGATGTCGAGTTCCTTCGGCTCGTACTCGGTCAGCTCAATGATCCGAATGTCACTCACAATACCTTCTCGGCGACCTTGTCCCACCGAAACTCATCGACCTTCCCAGGTTGATCAAAGAAGTACTCTTCGAGGTAGGGTTCAATCTCCATCCTCCAGATTGCACCGAGGTGCTCGGTGAGGTTGTCCATGAGGAAGAACGAAATGCCGACCTCATAGTGGGGATCGTCGATCGCGCGGTTGACCCGCTGGAGGATTTGAATCAGTTTTTCAGCGTCGTACCCACGCTCGCTGTGGAACTTATTCAGAACCTTGTACTGCGGATACAGGGCGATAAATGCGAATCTGCGCCGCAACGCATGGTCGACGAGCGCGATTGAACGGTCGGCAGTGTTCATCGTACCGATCAGTCGCACGTTCTTTGGAATCTGTAGCCGCTCACCGCCCGCCAAGGGAATGTCTTTCTCTCGGTACTCGAGGAGGTACATCAGCTCACCGAACACGCGGGACAGGTTGGCGCGGTTGATCTCGTCGATGATCAGCACACACCGGCCTTCCCGACCGCTGGCTCTGCGACAGAACTCCAAGAATCTTCCGGGCATCAGGCGGTAGTCGAGCCCACCGTCTTCGCGCGCTTCTGGGCGAAGGCCTTGAATGAAGTCCTCGTACGCGTATGCCGGGTGAAACTGAACCAATTCGACAAACCCGTTGCCGCCGCCAACAAGGTGGCGTGCGAGACGCTCGGCGACAAAGGTCTTTCCGGTTCCGGGTGGGCCATACAGGACCCCCTGGCCCTTGCGGTCGATTGCCCCCACCCAACCCATGAGGGCAGCAAGGTCAAAACCGGTTTCCTCGACCATGGTCTCAAGCGAATAATCGGGCGCAATGTCATGTTCGTCGTCCATACCCTCGTCGATGTACGCCGCGATGAGTGGGAGCGGATCATCGGAAATCGCGAGATAAACGAGCGGGAACAGCCTCTCGAAGGTCTCTCCGATCTGTTCGACCAGCTCTTCCCGTGTGAGCTTTAGCACCTGTTCCCGACCCAGAAGCACCCCGACTCTAATGCCTTTCTCGGCGGGCTGCGCGATCCACTCCCGCCAGCCCATGGATTCCGATACGCCGCCAAGGTCCGAAGGGAAGAAATCCTCCCAGCTTCCGAATACGAATTTGCCCGAATCGATATGATCGCGGAATACACGTTCGAGGGCTGTGCGGTGTGTCGCGCTGTTCGCCACAAACCGACGTTTCTGTTTACTTCCGTACTCGCCGATGAAGAAGCCGAAGTCGAGTCCCTCGTGGTTCAGCACTAGGTAGAGCTGTGCATCCTCGATTCTCTTTCCTCCTTTCGGGTAGAAAGCACCCCAATAAAATGGCCAGGCGCCTCCTCGCCCGAAATCGTTCTTGAGGATCCTCGCGAACACCCGACGTTCAGTCTCCATCAGATCGAGAATCGGTTCTGGTAACATCGCCGCAATCTGGTTCATTACCTTTTGGAATGGCCTTTCAACGTGTTCGGAAAACTCAGACCTGTACTCGTTATAAACGGACTTTTGAGGCCGATCGTGGAGCAGGGCAAGCAATTCGAACGCCCTGGGCGTGAACACGCCATCACCTCCATTCGGCGAATCGATCACCGGACTCTCCATAACACTCAAGAAGTCTTTCGGTGAGAGCTCTATGAGCGTCTTTCGCCAGCCACCAAACTCGACCTTTCTCGGCGTGGTCTCGTCCCATCGGACAGGGACACGATGACCATACTCTTCACCATCCGCAAAGTAGTATCGGCCCGTCACTGTCCCGATGCCAAGGACAGCCTTCGTCCCCTGATTAGCGACAATGACATCGCCTTCGCCCACCTGAGAATAAAACGCCCACAGCTGTTTTAGCCCGTCTTTCGTCCAACCCGGCTCATCACTGATGAACTGGGCAATTCGCGCGTCATAATCCTTTTTACTCTTAATGCCAGCTAGATCACCAATTTCGTCCCAGCCGAGTCCGATATAGCCTTCTCCGCTACAACCCTCCCACAGCCTTGCACCTTCACCAGGGGCGATCTTCCAGAACCTGACGGACGCGCACACCCAGATGAACCCCTGTATATCGATCAAATTCTGGGGTTCGTATTCTGCAAGCGAATCATAGAGGCCCCGAGCGATGTCGCGCACCCGTGCATACTCGCTTCCCGACGGCGATTTCTCGAGAGTATCCGCCGGGTTCAGCATGCTCAGGAATCTCTTGATGGCGGTTGGCTTGATGAACAGGTCGGATTCGGGATGTAGCAGGAACAAGAAATACGTCGGGAATGTCCACTTATTCGGCAGACCATTGGCTTCGGCCCACTTCCCGAACTCGTCGAGCCGATCAGCGGAATCCTCGCCTCCGTACAACAACTCAAGGAGCCGCTCACAGAACTCGGCCTCGTTTAGATCGCCGGTATGAAGGATGGCGAGATCGCCTTGACTTGGAACACCAAGGAACAGCAGGTTCGTCGCGTGCGCCACCTTGTCCAACCGTTTCAGAATCTCGTCGTAATCTTTCCCTTGAATCAATGATTCGATCGCCCCGCGACTCAACAATTCGTTGGCGAGTTCGGCCGCGTCTCGTTTGAATGTAATTTCTGCTTTTACGAACCTTGGGTCAGAAAACCCTCCCCAATTTTCGAATGGGCGATTGACCAACCAGAGAAGATCGTCCATTTCATAACCGGGTATTGGGCGACGCCTCGGTCTGGGGAGGTCTACTCCAGCGATGCGGCCCACTTCTTCACAGAGTTCTTCCTGATGATGTTTCGCAAAGGTCGAGAACTCGACCTTTCCAGCGGCCTGCCGAACAGCTGCCAGGTGCGCATCCTTCACCGCATCCCAATGTTCGATTACTTCGGCGATCGGGCCTAGTCTCCATGTGAGGTTTGGGTTCGATTTGAACTCTGGTGTCTTGCTGGGCTTCGCCCAAGAAGCAAAACGTGGATCAGAGAGATTGACTGGCTCTGGGTCCAGCAAAAAGGTGAGTGTGGATTCTTCCAGATTCAGGGCGAACACCTTGCCTGCGTCAAAACCGACGTAATCGTGGGTTGGGCTGTAACTCAGGACCCAACTTCCTGGGCTCGCCTTGTGCGCTTCCCGAATCGATTCGGCGAAGATCTCCGCTACAGCGGTCCGCATTTCAGTATTTGGTAGAAGCTTGAAGAAGGCTGCCGTCGCAGGGTCGATTTCACGGTTCAGGTCATCCACATCAGTCTCCCTTGCCGAGCCTTTTGTTGACATGACAAATCCTAGGCCCCGAAAAGCCTTGGACACTTTGGCGTCTCACCACCCTTGAACTCGTGCGGCTCGAGATTTCGTTCGGCGAGCCGGCCGACGGCGAGGCCTAGAATCGCTTTGGGTGGATAGCGATTGGCTTCGTAAACGAGTTCGTAGAAAGTCAACGGCTCGAAGTTGTGTTCAGCACCGTCTTCGAACCCCCGGATGGCCTGCTCGAAGTTTTTTCGCGTGATGTCGTTTCGGATGCCTTGGTGGAATTGGCTCATGAATGAGTGCTCCCGAGGTCTCGATCGCACCTCCAAGGATACAGCGCCAGGCGTGAATTGCCCTGACTTCTGCGATATTTGCTTCTCAGAATGAGTAGGTTCTGAAAATGACGGAAAATTCTGACGAATACTGGGCCAGATCGTGCGGTTGACCAGGGACTGCTCCCGGTTGCGCAGATAGTTCAACAATGCAGCAGTGCGAAATGTGGCACCCATCATAACCGAGGGAAGCAAAGCGCAATCGGAAAGGTGCCACCCATTAGACGGCACGTGCTGAGGCCTCAACGACAATGCAACAATTCGAAACGTGGCCTCGACTCCGATGATGAGCGTTTGTCCTCGTCCCTAATTGCCAGTTTCATTTTCGAAATCCCATTCGATTTCGCGGATGTCGACGAGCACCTGCGCACCCTGCGATTGCATCACCTCGGATCCTCCCTTCAATCCATCGACCAAGGACAATAGGAATGCACCTCCTTGATTCACTTTCGACGGCCGATTATCGTCTTTTCCTCCATGCTCTCCAACCATCTGGGCTATCTGGATACACAACAACTCAACACCGTATCGCAAAGTTCTCAGGCGCACATCATCAACGCGAACTGGTCGGTGCAAGAACCCGCAAGAGCAATCTGTGGGCTCGATCTGAGAAAGCATGACGTTGATCGGGCTTCCCCCGTGAACATCACTCTTACTGAGAATTTCGTAAAGTTTGGACGCATAATTCGCCGCTGAACCGAAACTCGAGAATCTCTTTCGGACTCCCCGTTCCTTGTCTTCTTCTCGCCGATCGCGATCTTCCTCGAACACAAAAGCCGATTTGAATTCTCTACTGTCTGGATCAATAACGGCAGCGGCTTTTGAAGGATCGTTTCACAGATGGGCCAACACTCCCGCGTGTTCGAGCGCCCTCCTCAGGACGGAGCCGGCTTCAGAAATGGCGCCTCGCAGGACCAGGTACACCACGAGGGCAATGTCCTTCGCAACGCCGTCCAACAGAAAAACTGTCCAGGCCTGACCCTCGTCCCGAAATTCACAGGGAAAGTGTTTTTCAGCCACCTCATGAAGGAACTCCTGAAAGTCCGGCAAGTAGTACCGGATCCAGTTGCTGAAAACAATGAGCTCCGCAGCGATCGGGGCTTCAGGCGAATCAAACAAGCGATCGCAGAATTCACGGTCTGCCGAAAAGGTCCTGGTCAGATTGTCCAGCCTCTCTGAATTCGACATAGGAGATACCTCTCTTCCTGGTTGATCGGTGCCAGCACCATCGATTTTAACGATTTGAGTGAGCCAGCGGTTGAAATCGTGAATGAGGACGAGAACCATTCTCTCAGCCTGGCGGGGCAGAACTCACCATTCGTCCTCTTACTCAAGGCACGACAGAATCGTTACGACAAAGCCGTAGCCACCGAGAAGCATCGACTGCTCGTAGACTCCGAGCCGCTCACAGTGGTCTACGTGCTCGAACCACGCCTCAGGCCGCACGCCTTGTGGCCGCTGGGCTGGTCTTGCGCCCTGCTCAGCGGCCCACGCCACGCTGTCTCGATCAATTTGCTGTCTCCGCAGAAGCCAAAGCCCGGATAGCCGTGGCGAACGTCGCCACCAGTAGACCTTGCCCGCCTTAGAGAAGATCGCGAAATAACCATCCTTGCTTGCTTCGACCAGCCGTACCGCGGTGGCGGTAAAGCTGGTCAGCATTTCTTTTGCCACTTCCTCGACAAACTCCAGCGTCCGCTCTGAATCGCCGTAACGCTGACGAATCAATGCTTTGGGCATGAGCAGCTCCGCCCCGAATTCGTTTGCTTCCAATTCTTGGTCGCTTCCGGCATATCCGTGAATGTCAGAGCTAAAGCACACGAAAAGCTGGCTGTCTTTTTCGTGCAGCTGAAGATGACCGAGCTCATGCCCGATGGCGAACCGACGCTGGCCGACGCTAGCGATTTTTTTGCGGACTCGGATTCGTCCTTTGGACCCATGCCTGACCAACCGTGCCTCTGCGCCTGCCAGATCCCCTTCCAAAACATATGCGTCAAGATGTGCCGCAACATCTTCGATATCAACTGTGGTGGGGTCGTCTATGCCGAGGTCTTTAAGCACCTTTGCAGCTTCAGCCTGCGCACGTAGAAGCCGGGGCTCACTCTTGGTTTTCATCGGTGCCCAGCGCTTCTAGGTCTTCGATCAACGACCGAAGATCGTCATCATCAAGCTCTTGGAACTTGCGCATGAAAACTGCTGCTGCTTGCCCCTCACCCTTCGGCTCAATGAGCTTCATCAACCGCGCAAACAGATCTTCGCGGGGCATCGTCGAATGGTCAGTTGTCTTGACAACGGCATCGGTCAACTCTTGCTGTTGCCTCTTCTCTCGGGCTGTCTTGAGCGCTTGAGCTCCCTTCGCTTTGGCAATCCTCTTTCGAATCGACTGAATGGTGGGCTTCGGATCAACTCCTGCCTCTCTGAGATACTCCCGCACTTTTTCAAACGGCACTGACCAAAAGTCCGGTTCTTCGCCAAGCAGAAACTCGTGAAGCTCCCTCAAAACGTCTTCTGGCGTCTCAGGTGGCCTTTTCTCCGTCATCGAGGCGTCTCCTCTCCTTGTTTACAACCGGCGTCAGGCCACCTGCCTGGCCGCCCGGAATCTCTCTATTCGTCTTTTAAGTCTTTTCTTTGCGTTATTAATTTCGGCTCCTCACAAGAATCTGTGCAAGGAATTGGTTGAAAAGCATGTGCTAACCCCGTGTAATACCAGGGATTGAGCAACTCTGGAGACACGAAGGGAAGCACATGCTGGTTAAGAGTATCAT
>SDBT01006616.1_pt1 | contig 19172 bp, 24 predicted proteins | sample 2277101 | NCBI WGS metagenome assembly SDBT01 (sample SAMN10404973, study PRJNA504765) | marine sediment metagenome | isolation source: marine sediment core GS10_PC15, 103 cmbsf | place: Arctic Ocean: Southern Knipovich Ridge | collected 2010 | reverse complement strand
TGCCCGTATCGGGATGGATGTCCTGAGGGAGAACTTCTCTGCGTATCGGCGTGACCTTCCTCCGTTTCAGGGTAGGATGGATCTCCTTGAGTACTGGATTGAGTCGATCGGGGAGGCTTTGTTTAATCCGATTTGGATGCGCTGGGTTAGGGATGTGGATTTCCTTGAGCATCCGAATCCGAAGAAGCGTGGTCGGATTCCGAATATCAAATACCAGTTGCTTCATGGTCATCACCGTATCCGTATGTTGGATGCTTTGGATCCGAATCACATCTGGGTGTACATGGTCACTGGTCATCACCATGGGCGTGATCGGTCATCTGAGTTGCGGCGAGTTTTGAAGTTGAACGACAGGGTTCCTCTGAGGGGAACGAGGACTGCTATCTGTTCTCAGTGTGGTACTCAGTGTAGGGTGAGTTCGCGTAAGTTCAACGAGTTTAACATCAAGCGGTGGTACACATGTAAGGCGTGCGGTCACTTTGATGATACCTATCAGCCCTACCCGGAGAGGCTCTAATGGGAGAAAAAGAAGTGTATGTTGATCCTATATACAGGCGGTTCCTGTTGGAACAGCAGGAGAAGAGCAAACGTATCGGTGTTCTCTGGATCCATAAATGTCCTAAGTGTGGTCTTGACACTACTATGTTTAGAGATGGAAGTGTGATGACATGGCCAAAGTAATTATCATAGTTGATGCGCCTCACTGGGCGTGTATGAACGTTGCGAAAGGAGTGCAGAAACACTCGAAGCACGACGTGGAGATCGCCTTCTGGTGGTACAAGACGAAGCACCACGAGTTTGAGCCTGATGACTTTGATATCAACTATGTACACAGTGGTGCTGTGTTGAACTCGGAACGTTGGGAGTGGGTTCAGTCGAAGGCGGGTGTGTCGAGGTGGATTCTCGGCTATCGGGGTGCTTCGGCTATGCGTCGGCTTAAGAATAAGCTTCCTCATCCTATGTGGGATGCTATTTCTTGTAGTAGCTTGGATTTGATGTCTCACCTTCCTGAACTGAAGGAGAAGCTGTATCACTGTACCTCTGGGGTGGATCTCGATCTGTTCAAACCCACGCCTTTCCCACCCGAGTTCCGGATTCTCTGGGCTGGGACTCCCCACGCTGGTGCGAAGAAATATAACCACGTTCAGGAACTGGGAAAATTGTTCCCGCACAGGTTTGCTGGTCCTTCTCGTCCTACTGATCCGTGGAGTGGTGAGGTGACGGGTTACAAGTATCATGAGATGCCGGGTTTTTACGCTCAGGGTTCTGTTTATGTTAGCTGTTCGGATAGGGAGGGGAGTCCGTTGCCTCCTCGGGAAGCGGCTGCCATGGGTCGTCCTGTGGTTGCGGTTAGGGCTGGGGATTTGCCTGAGTGGATGCCGTCGGAGATGTTGGTGGATGACTGGCATCAGATGGTTCCTATAATTGAGGAGCTGAGGGCTGTCCCGTCTGTGTTTGATAGCTGGAGTAAACGGTTCATCGTTTTGGCTCAGCGTTTTGGTTTTGGGGAGGTGGCGAAGCATTATGATCGTATGTTTGATGAGGTGCTTGAGGGATGAGCGTTGACTGTTCTACATTGACGAAGGAGGGGTACAGGAAGCCTGGTCTGCACTGCGCCACCGCGTCAGCGGAGGGTGGGATGTGTCCTCATGTGGATTTGGTTTATTACGATGGGGAGCTGGATCGTGTTTTGATTAAATGTATCTATCCTGATGTGAGGGATGAGCCGTGAAGGTTCTCGTTGGGATAACGAGCAACAACTGGTGTGCTGCTCACACAACCAGGGGCATGGCTCCTTACAGTAGGTTTGATGTGACGATCCAGCGTTTCAAGGGGAAGTTGACGCAGAGGTTCTTGGAGGCGGATAGTTTTGACAACTACGATGTGGTTTATCTTCATAGTAGCAGGTTGATCCCGAAAGGGGTGGAATGGATGGAGGAATATCCCAGTTCTACGAAGTGGGGGTGTGGGATACGTGGTTTCCCTGCTTACAAGAAGTATAGGGCTAGGTGGCAGCGTTTTGATTTCGCGTCTACTCCGAGCCATCAGATGAGGAAGATCGTCATGGAGCACCCCAAGTACCCTATGCACAACGTTCACGTTTGCCATCAGGGAGTTGATCCTGAGGTTTTCAGACCTATGCCTGAGTTGAGACCTGAGGAGTTTACGCTTGTCTGGGGAGGGAATCCCCATAGGGGTAGTAAGAGGATTCAGTTGTTTTTGCGTCTTCCCTATGCGAAGAGGATTGCTGGTACGAATACCCTTCCTCTTGAGGGTGGCGTTGGTATGATTCGTGATAGGGATGAGCTGGCTCGTTTCTATAATTCGGGTTCTGTGTATGTTCAGACTGGTAGGAATGATGCTTTCTCTGCTTGTCCCGTGGAGGCGGCTTTCTGCGGTGTTCCCGCTGTTGGTTGTAGGGGGTTCGCTTCGAGGGGTGGGTGCGGGGTTACGGAGTATGTTCCTGATGAGTGGCTGGTGGATACCCATGAGATTCGTGGTATCGGCGAGGAGCACCTGTACATCGAGAAGCTTGACGCTCTCCGCGGGGACTCTGACCTACTCGCTGAGTATGGTGATGCTCTGCGGGCTGTCGTTCTTGAGCGTTATACCCATGAGAAGGTGGCTATGGAGTATGACAGACTTTTCGAATCTGCTGGCGACTAGGGTTCCTCCTTGGCTTGAGTCGTATGAACACGTGATTCTGAACGTTGGGAGTGGCGGTAAACCCTACAGGGAGGCTGTTAACTTGGATGTGTATCCGGCTAGGGTTCAGTCGAGGCGGACTCAGGTTCCTCCGCATGTGTATGCTGATGCTCATAATCTTCCTTTTCGTGATGGTGTTTTTGAGCTCTGTACTATTGTGCATACGTTGGAACATTTGATGCGTCCGTATGATGCTATGGTTGAGGTTAGGCGTGTGTTGATGGATGATGGGCATGTTCTTGTGGAGGTTCCATTTCCGCGCGATAGGAGGGAGAAAATGAGTCATTTGTATTCGTGGGGTACCTTTGCTCTCAGTAATTTTCTGAAGGTGTGTGGGTTTGGTAAAATAACTGGTGTTCATAAGGTGCTGGACAGGTTTGGGCTTCATCAGGCGCATCATTCTGGTTGGACGAATCTTTCGAATGTAGGTGAGAAGAATCATAGGGTTGTTGTTAGGAAGAGGGAACCGAAGAGGTGGGTTTAGGGGCAATTCTTTAAGGCGGAAGTTGTCTGTGCTGGTGATGAATGTACTTGTGACTGGGAGCCGTGGTTTTTTGGGGCTCTCTGTGGTTTCGGTTTTGGAGGGGGCTGGGCATCGGGTTATTCATTTTGATGTAGCTGATGGGTTTGAGTTTGATATTACTAGAGTTGAGATTCTTGATGATCCTCTTTGGGGTGAGGCTGATGGGTGTATGCACCTAGCTGCTATGGCTGACATCACTACTACTGAGACCCATAGGGGTAGAACCTTTGATGTGAACGTGCTGGGGACTTTCCACGTGGCTGAGGCTTGCCGTATTCATGGTATTCCGCTTATCTACGCTTCGACTTGTTGCGTGTATGGTTACAATCAGGTGAAGCCTTGGACGGAGGAGTCGGAGCCTATGCCGCCTGATTTCTATGCTCGGACGAAGTTGTTCGGGGAGGATGTTGTGCGCCACACGGCTCTGGAGTGGTGTATTCTTCGTTTGGGTACGCTTGTGGGTGCTAATCAGAGGGATACTCTTGCTTCTTCTGTCTTTTTGAAGCAGGCTCGTGCTGGTGGTGGATTTACCATTAATGGGGATGGGGAGCAGAGGAGGAACTGGGTGGATGTGGTTGATGCTGCCCGTGCTTTCCTTGTGGCGATGGAGCACGCTCTCTCGTGTGGGGAGACGTTCAATGTGGCGGGTGCTTGTACTCACAGTGTTTTGGAGTTGGCCTCTCTCTGTCAGGAGATTGTAAATCCGGGGGTTTCTCCGCGTTTTGTGCACCGTCCTTCTCGTGGTGGTGACTTTGATGAGGAGATTTCCAGCGGGAAGATTCGGGGAATGTTGGGGTGGGTTCCGGTTACGAGCCTTGTGGATTCGTTGCGCTGTGCTTGAGTGTCTCTCTTTTTAACGGAAGGCTATAAGGATTCGTTTATCTACTTTTAAACTAGTGATACAATGATCGTCCACGTTGATGAGACATTTCCTAAAGAAACAACATGGATGCTTATAGAAAACGACTCATATAACGTACGACGGGGCAGACTCGATATAGATATTGGGAATAAAGAAAAACCCGGGTTTAAACCCCACATTTCTTTGGGTATATTTAACAGAGAAAACGAAATAAAATTGTCCTTTAGGGCACAAGCCAAGGACTCCAGCAATAGAAGGCTTACCAGTCAAAAGATTACTTGGGTTTCGGCTGAAGAAGAAGTGGAGTTTTACCTGAAAAGAAACACCAACCTTCCAGTAGGAGATGACGAGGAGTTAGAGATCGAGGTTATCCTCAACTCTATACCAAGCAAGAATTACTGGGAGTTTGATGTTGACGATGCGGGTGAATTTAACTGGTATTATCAACCCCCTCTTAATGTCGAGTTGGCGGATGTAGACTGGAGAGAGGAACTTGGTTCTCAATATGAACCAGTGGAAGTTACCGAAACAGATGTTACTGGGTTGAACACTGGTCGGGTTTATGATCATAGACCAATCAACGTTGTTGGCTCTTACGCTGTTTATCATAAGTCAAAGAAACATAACTCTTACAAGACGGGCAAGGCGCTTCACGTTTATAGGCCAAAGGCTGTTGACGCTAACGGGGACTGGGTGTGGGCGCAACTATTCTATGATAACGGGGTTCTTACCGTTAAGGTTGATAGGGATTGGTTGGACAACGCTGCATATCCAGTTAAGATAGATCCAACTTTAGGTAGTACAAATTTAGGTGGATCTGATAGCGGCATTGACACGTATTATAGGGGAGATCCTTGGGCAGTTCCAAAGGATATGTCTGTCACAGCGTTTTGGTGTGGGATTCAGAGTCCTGATGCAAATGATCAGTGGCGTGGCGGAGTTTGGGACGCCACTGCCGGCTTCTTCGCTATGCCGCTTTTACTCGATACTGGTGTCATCGATGCCGCTACAGATGCTAGCATACATTGGGAAAACACCCCACTAGTTGGAGTAATACTTCTTGGTGATACGGATTCTGTTCTCATAGCTACTGGAGGAAGCGATGCTTCTGTTGATTTAGCATACGATGCTACTGGAGGATTCCATCATAGATCTCCTAATAATGGATTGCCAAGGAAAGACACAGCCACTTTCGATTATCGGAACGTACGGTTGCATAGTCAGTATATTGTTTACAGTGAGAATGGCGGCACAACCTCTACATCAACCTCCACATCGACAACTTCTACGTCTACTTCCACTAGCTCTTCTACTTCTACCTCAACTACTTCCACTAGTACCTCTACATCCACCTCAACCTCGACAAGCACTAGTACTTCTACTACTTCTACATCGTCCTCGACATCCACTTCTACCAGCACTAGCACATCGACTTCCACCTCGACTTCTACGTCTACCAGCACTAGTACATCCACGTCAACGACTTCTACTTCGACTAGTACATCCACTTCAACTTCCACGAGCACGAGTACTAGCACGTCTACTAGCACGACTCCGCCTCCCTGTGCGCGCTTCTTCGGCGAGGACTGGCAGCGGAAATCGTGGTTTGATGGTACCTACTACTGGCGTGGTTCGTACGATTCCGGGCTCGATTCGCTAATCTTTGAGTACATTGACAAGACTGACGTTGAGTCGAACGTCTGGGCTGAGAACGCTGCCGCTCGGATAGATGCTTCCGGCTTCGGTGGCATCTTAGCGGACTTCTCGGTGAGGATGGCGAGGAACAATGTTCTGACTTCGATTGTGTATTCGGATGGTGAGGATGTCTGGGTTGCTGAGAGTGATGAGGCGAGTGCGACTGGGTGGGCTTGGGAGAACCTGAATAAGGTTCTCGATGCGACATCTCCTGATTATTATCGGTATGTGGGTTTGGCTGGGGATCGGAAGACTCCGACTAACCGGCTTTATGTTTCCGCTGTCTTCACCGATGACAGTGAGGGTACGGAGTACGTGGTTTGGAGGCGGCAGCAAGCTGCTGGTGATCTTTCGAGTTGGAGGGCTGCGGAGGATGTGTCCGACACCGCTAATACGGATTCGATCTATGGGCAGGCGTCCCGCTCCATGGGCGAGTCTGGTCCTCTGAAGGACGATATGATCGTTGTCTGGAAGCAGGGTGTGGGTCTTTATTCTCGGTATTGGGCTGCTGTTTTCTCGGCTATTCAGACTGTGGATGCTACGGCGTTTGATGACCCCGCCGGGCATGCTCTCTTTGATATTGAGCACTGGGATCATGGTGTTCACGTTGATCTTCATATTCTCTACGTTGACGCGAACGGGAATATTGCTGCGGCGGAGAGGGACGCTGGCGCTGGGGAGACTTGGCGTACGTATGTCGTCGTGGATGATTCGGTCAGGGCTCATAATAACGTGGCTATTGTGGATCATGAGGATGGGATTCACTTTAATCTCTGGCAGGACGGCGTTGACATCGGCTGGCGGATACATTACTGTGCCGCCGAGACGTGGATTCCTGCACTCGACCAACCTTACAACGTGTTTGATGTTTCTGCGGATGCTGTGATTCAGACCACTACGGTTGTGCAGATTCAGGCGCCTGACGATCTTGATGCTGGGGAGCCGGTTCTTGCTACGTGGGTGGGGCACATCGCTGGGGTGTGCGAACTTGGCTGGGGTGTTATCTATTTTCCAACGTCTACTTCAACCTCAACATCGACTAGTACCTCTACCTCGACTAGTACCTCTACCTCTACGACGAGTACGTCAACTTCTACGAGTACGACTACCTCCACATCGACCTCGACTACATCTACTTCAACCTCTACCTCAACAAGCACAAGCACTAGCTCGTCCACGTCAACTAGCTCCTCTACCTCAACTTCGACCTCGACCAGTACCACTTCAACATCTACTTCTACTAGTACCTCAACTTCATCTAGCTCGTCAACGAGTACCTCGACTTCCACGAGTACATCTACTTCAACCTCTACATCGACTAGTACTTCGAGTTCTACTACGTCAACATCTACTTCAACGTCTTCGTCTACTACATCTACCTCTACCAGTTCATCAACTAGCTCTTCGACGACCACTTCAACGTCTACAAGTACTTCAACCAGTACGTCTACTTCAACATCTACATCCACGAGTACTAGCACGACGTCAACTAGTACATCTACTTCAACGTCTACTTCTACAAGCTCATCTACCTCTACGAGCACATCCACTTCTTCGAGTACGTCAACTAGCACGTCCACCTCGACTTCATCCTCTACTTCGACGAGTACGACTGTGCCGCCGGTGGGGGTCTATAATATTGAGATTTATGATAAGAGCCACGCGATTTTGCTCAGCAAGACTTTGCGGGGATGATCATTAGGGGTGTGGAGTTCTTCATTTTATGAAAGGCTATAAGGATTCGTTCTGTACTCCTTTCTTTGAAGCGTAGTGTTTGTTCATTGTCATGCGTTGGATGCTGGGAGGCTGTTTTAGTTGCCTGCAACTGTGGATACAAGCACGACCTATAACACCGTAATGTATGGGTATGATCGACACGGGTTTTACGCCGCGGGGCGTTTCTGGGCATTCTATTCCGACGGTACAAACGCCGTTTACGAAAGCACTGCGGATCCGGCGGACTGGTCAGGCGGCGTCACGAATATAGGGGCCTGTAATAGTGGATACTATATTTCAGTCTGTTTTGACGGCACCTACGTTCACTATGTTCGCTACAATAGTTCTGGCTATTATTTATTCTATCGCCGCGGCATCCCCGTAGACGACGGGTCGATCACGTGGAGTGCGGTTGAGCAAACGGTTCATGCTAGCACGGGTTCATCTGATCGCTATGTGCATCCTTCTATAACGGTTGACACTAACGGGTACGCATGGATTGGAGTATATTATGATGCTGGTACTGTTGAGTCTCCCTATGTTCTGAAGAACGCCAACGCTGATGGTACGTGGGCACTAGATTTTGCGCACCAGCTAAACGCGGCAGATTTTGGTGCAACTACTAGGGTTTGTCCTGTTGCCTTGACTGGCGGTAAAGTCTATGTGATTTACTGTAGAAATGCTCAGCCTCCTCTTGGTAAGTTGTATGATTCGGGTTGGGGTAGTGAGGAGTCCGATCTTGCAGATTATAGCATATACGCTGGTTTCGTGTACTCTGTTGTGGCGTATGGTGACAACGTTCACTTTGTCTACAACAGGAATGGTACGAGTGAGATTCGTCATAATGAGCGTGTTTGGGGTGTGGGTTGGGACGCAAACGATGTGTTGGTTCAGGATGCCATAGCGGGTACTTTTGGTCCTGCCTTGTCTGTTGACCCGTCGTCAAACGAACTTTATTGTTTTTGGGCGGCGTTGGGCACTGACCATGTTTACTATAAGAAGTATAGTGGCGGCTCGTGGGATGTTGATCCGACAGATTGGATTGACGAGACAACAGACGACCTACAATATGACTATCTTATTAGCTCCTTTTATGAGGATTATGGTGGCTATATCGGCTTATTTTATGCCACAAAGCTTGGTAGCCCGTATAATGTGAGGTTTGAGTACCTTGATTTGAACCCGCCGTCTACGACTTCTACTTCTACGTCTACTAGTTCTTCGACTTCGACTTCTACGACTTCTACTAGCACGAGTACGACTAGCACTTCTACGTCTACTAGCTCTTCTACGTCTACTTCTACGAGCACCTCTACCTCGACTTCGACTAGTACTAGTACTTCTACGTCTTCTTCGACTTCAACGAGTACATCTACAACCTCGACTTCTACATCTACCAGTACGAGTTCCTCTACTTCTACCAGCACTTCTACATCGACATCTACAAGCACTAGTACCACATCTACGTCTACGTCTACTTCAACATCCACCAGCACCTCGACCTCGACTACTTCGACCTCTACTTCAACAACTTCTACCTCGACGACCGTTACCTCTACTTCGACCTCTACGAGTTCCTCGACTAGTACTAGCTCGTCTACTTCTACCTCCACTTCATCGAGTACGTCTACAAGTTCTTCAACCTCTACTAGCACTTCCACCTCAACTAGCACATCTACCTCAACTACCTCAACTTCTACCTCCACTTCCACCTCGTCGAGCACGAGTTCGTCTACATCTTCCACCAGTACATCGACCAGTACCTCAACAACGAGTACCAGTACTTCCACTTCAACTTCGACATCTACTTCAACTAGTACCTCTACGTCTTCTTCTACCTCCAGCTCGACTTCGACTTCCACCTCAACCTCGACGACAACCTCCACTTCCACGTCTACCACATGCCCGCCGCCGACGTTAGAGAAATACACCGTAGCGACCGATGGGGATGACAAAGGTATTAGGGCAGGAGGGCAGCAGAAGGTCATTAGACACAGCTCTAATCCTGGGACGATATGGCTCTTCTATCACAGTGATACTAACAGGCTCCAAGTCATGGAGAGTATCAACGGTGGTGTGACATGGAGCCTTGTCTATACTGGTACTGCTGACTTTGCGCTTGCCTTCGTTCTTCAGGATTCGAGCAACTACATTCATCTTATTCTGAGAAGGGAGGCGGATAGTATGGTTCAGCACTGGAAGAGTACTGGTGCTGATGATCCGACGGCTTGGACGGTGGTTTCAACTGATATAACTGGTAAGCATTGGGCGTGTGGGAGCCCTGGTGCTTGTATAGATGGTAGTGATAATATTCACGTTGCTCTTGATGTCTACAACGACTACGAGAGTAACCATCACCAGCTTTACTATATCTATTATAATGGCTCTACTTGGGCTACTCCGATTCAGGTGACCGAGGGTGGTGCATCTTTGTATCAGGTTAGAACGGCGAGAGTCACTGTGGACTCTGATGACGATCTTCATTTCCCTGTATCTGTGTGGGATGCGGGTGGCGGGAACTATGTCAAGGTTGGTTACATTCGGTTTGATGATCCTGATTGGGAGAAGGCAGATGGGACGGCTTATTCGCTTCCGATTGATTTGACCGCGGAGATTGAGAGCGTTGCCGGGGGGCTTAGCCGTCCGCAGACTCTTGTGCTTCATGTTGATGCGTTGGATTATCCGATGATTCCTGTTCAGCAGAATAAGGATGGCGACACGGAGTTTGGTGAGGCGCTTTACCTGTATAGGTGGAGTGGTGCGGCTTGGGTTCAAAGGACGATTGATACCACGGCGACTAGGGAGTTTAGGCTCGCGGGGATGATTCAGGATTCGGTCTGGCGGAACAGTTTGTTTGTTCTTCTCACAGCTCGGGAGGAGGCGACTGAGGAGTTCCACAACGCGGCTTACTATTATTCCTGTTCTACTGAGAGTGAGACATGGTCTGATATAGTCTACTTGACTACCGATGCCGACGCCGTGGGTGAGAGCTATAATTTTCATGGCGTGAAGCTTGCTGATCTGTATTTTAACTGGGGCTTCCAACGTGGGGTTACGGCCGGCGAGTCGATCTTTTTCATGACGGAGGATGGTCTTTCCTTTTCAACTTCTACTTCGACCTCAACTACTTCTACCTCGACTAGCACGACTTCTACATCTACTTCAACATCTACCTCTACTTCTACTTCTACTTCCACTACTTCGACCTCTACGAGTACCTCTACTAGCACTTCTACTAGCACCTCGACGAGTTCATCTACTAGTACGAGCACCTCAACCACCAGCACCAGCACAAGCACTAGTACGAGTACTTCGACTAGTACTTCGTCCTCTACCTCCACTTCTACTTCTACTACGTCTACGTCTACAAGCTCCTCTACGAGTACCAGCACCAGCACGACTTCAACGAGTACATCTACCAGTACTTCTACCTCCACTTCTACCTCCACTTCCACGTCTACCTCAACTTCCACGAGTACGAGCACATCTACCTCGACTACCAGCACCAGTACATCTACCTCAACTTCGACCTCAACGACAACATCTACATCCACGAGTACATCATCCTCAACAACCTCCACCAGCACCTCCACCACGAGCACCTCTACTTCGACCTCGACCAGCACGACCCCGCCTCCTTCGGTGACGGTGGTTATCGAACTATACGATAAAGACCAGGCTCTAAAGTTGGAGGTATGAGGAAACTCTTATGATAACCCAACAACAAAGTCAGGTAGGGAGAGTCCTTGGTAGTTAAGGTCTATATCAAACGTAGGGCGTATGGGATGGTCTACGCCTTTACCTTTAAGAACATTAATCTGTCCGATAAGACGGCGACTCTTTGGCTCTGGAATGATAGAACGCTTCGAATAAGTGGGGGCGTTTGTACGATTTCTTATTCTGGTTCAACTGGGAACACGACGGTGAGGTATACCGTCCTGAATGGGGATTTCCCTACGGTTGAGGACTATGATGCTGAGATTCGGTTCAGTGGGACTGATTATAGGGAGAAGTCGGAGACTTTCCTCTGGGTCGTTGAGGAGTCGGCGCCTACTACGAGTACCTCGACCTCGACTACTTTACCTCCATGAGTGATGTAAGATGGGTGAATACACAAACGAAGCGAAGATTGAGGACGAGATTCAGACCGAGATCGGGAGTGGCACGAACCCGAATCGGAATGCGGTAGATAGGTGGATCACACAGGTGGAAGCTGAGATCGACGAGAGGACCCTCTACCAGTACACTGCGACCGATGAGGTGGATGCCGTTGGGACGCGTCCAACTGATATTCAATCCTGGGGTAGGATGTGGTGGCCGAATCCCTTTAGGCCTCCTGGCGGCGGTTTTCTGCCTTCTTTTTACAGGGATGTGCTCTATCCGAGTCATCTTCCTATCGTTAGTGTGACGAGTCTCTATGTTAATGATAGTGGGCCTTCTGCTGAGCCTTCGTGGACTCAGCTTTACGAGTTTGCGACGGCGGGTCAGACTAGTAGTTTTACTCTTGATTATGTTGGTGTCGCTGGTGGGCGTCTTGGCACGGCTGTCCGTTTCTACCGGAACTGGTTGAAGACTGGATCTTCTCGTATTAAGATGACGTATGTGTATGGTTACAACTTCTCTACGGATATTCTTGAGGAGTATGCGACTAAGAAGGTGGCTATGCAGGTTCTTCGTGCTAAGGCAGCGGCTGAGGATATGTCTATTGATCTTTCGACTGGTGTCTGGGGTGCGCTCTACGCGCAGCTCGATGCCCGCGTTGAGGACTTGGATCGTCTCTTTGAGGGTAGGGAGAGGTTGGTCTCTCGCACACATGTACCGATTGCCATCCTTTGATCTGAAAGGTCTTATTAATTCCGTGCTCATTTTTGTATTATAGCTGATGAAGCTGTTAGAAATGAGTCCCGATGAGGGCGTTTTTAGATGGAAGACCCTGCGTTAGCGTTGAGGAATTTGCTTAAGGGAAAGTGGGATCCAGAAGTTGCTTTGGATGAGAGGATTTCTGAGAACGCTATGGCTTTTGATACGGCTAAGATGAATAAGGACTTCAAGTATCCTTCGATCTATGTGACTATGTTGACCGACACGTATACCATCCTTGATATGAAGACCTCTGCGCTTCGGAGGCACTATAGGGTGGATGGGTTTCTTTTGATGAACCTCCGTATTCGCCCGAAGACGACATCTTCTACTGATTTTGGTCAGTGGAAGGGGTTGCTGTGGAACTTGGAGGAGGAGGTTGTGCGTATTCTTAGGCGCTGGTCGGATGATGCTGAGGATATTGCTTTTCTATGGAATTTCCGTTTTGTGAATCGTGATGAGCTTGATGTTTCACCTGCGATTCTGAGGCGGGAGGCTACGGTTGGGTTTCGGTTTTACAAGGTGGATTGACATGGCTGTACTTCCTGATGTTAAAGTTCGGTATTTTCGCGACCTGAAGGAGACGGTGAAGCGTGCGGTTCGTCTTGGTGCTGAGGAGTGGGTTGTGGCGGTGGCTGAGGAGGCTCGCCGTCTGACTCCTCGCAAGACGGGGGCGGCTGGGGATAGCCTTGAGGGCGAGGTTCAGGAAAGGGGTGATGATGAGTTGATACTTAGCGTTACGAGCGATATTCCCTACTTTGGTATCCTTGAATACGGTAGCGTTGCTCACATCATCGAGGCTAAACCTGGCGGAGTTCTCGCTTTCAAGGTTGCGGGCGAGGCGATTAGACGGGAGTATCAGCAGCGCAGGAAGGGTCTGCAACGTGTCTTGAGGAGCGTCAAGACGGGTCGCTTTACTAAGCCTACCCAGTGGGTGTATACCCAGCATGTTCATCACCCTGGGACGCCTGAGTTTGCTCCTGTTCGTAAGGCGATGCTTATGCATGCGCAGGACTTGGGTCTAAATGTTTCATCACACATAGAGTTTGAATTTAAAATGAAGGAGTTAACAAGATAGTGAGTTATTGGATTCCTCAGAACTACAGCGTGGGCTGGGGCTTTGAAACACCGAGCTACGGTTCCGAGGTGGCGGGGAGTATTCCCTTTGGCTATAACCTCGTTTTTCGCCCGACTGCTCGGCAAAATATGAGACCATACTACCATGCGATGGATTCGGTGGTGGTAGCTGACACGACTTTGACGCGTCTTCCGCATCGTACAACTGAGCAGCGTAAGGAGGTCAGAGGAAGTATCGAGTACGTTGTTGTGGATGGTCGTTTCCTACCGATGTGCGTGGGTGACTGCACCGAGTCTGGGGATAAGATTCATACGATTACTCCGGCGAGGACTCTTGCTTCTGCTACGTTTGACCATATTCATCATGATGCATCTGGTTTGAATATTACGTATACGGGGGTGAAGATTGAGTCTTGGACGCTCACTGGGGCTGTTGATCGTGCTCTTAGCATTCGGGCGGATTGGCGTGCTCAGGAAGGTGTGAATCAGGCGGGTACGACGCCTACTGCGCGTGATCCGGAATTCGATCCGTTTGAGTGGTATGATGTTGACCTCACAGCGGGGGGTGTTCCTTTGGATCTTGCTAACCGATACGTTACGGGGTTTAGCTTAACTGGGACTCGTCCTTTGAATCCGTTGTGGCAGATGAAGGACGATGCGGATCGGATTCTCTACGCTATTTCCGAGGGGCAGGAGGTTCTCACGGGTCGTTTTGACCTGAACCCCTCCGACTCTGACGAGTTTGATGCTTGGGCTCTTGCTAAGGAGTTGACCACGGATCCGGTGATTACTTACACCCGGAGTGCTGGTGATACTCTGGTTATCACCCTTGAGGATGTCTACCTTGATGAGTGGTCTCAGCCAGAGGATCTTACACAAGCTGTGACTCCTACGAGTCTGACGTTTACCTTCGAGGATATTGGGGTTGTGGTTACGAACGATGTCAGCTGGCCGGAGTGGGATTAGATGTTCGTGGATAAGAAGGAACAGTGCGAGGTCATAAAGTTCGAGGAAGTAGACTATAGCGTCTACTACGTTGAGCCCTCCGCCTATGAGGACGACCTGATACTGGAGAAAGCGTTGAAGATGGAGCGTGGTCGCAGGCGTAGCTCTGTCACCGCCCGGAGCAGGATCGCGGCTATTAACAGGGCGCGTTTTCTGGGCTGTGTTAAACGTGTGGAGTACACGCCTCTGAATTCGGATGATCGTGAGGTTGTGGAAATGGATCCCACCGTATATTTGAAGCTGAGCCGGGGTTTCAGGGATATCATCCTTGAGAAAGTGGTTGAGCCAGCCTTTTCTCCTGATGAGGAGGATGAAGGGGATTTTACCGAGTCGCCCACGCCGCCGTCTACGGAGAACCTCTCGGGGAAATAGGCGAGTACGTGACGAGGAGAGTGCAGGACATAAGCCTTATGGAAGTGTTCGGATGGAGACCGGCGGACTTCGAGTGGATCACTCCTAGGTTTAGGGCTGAATGTATTCTTTATCTTTCAGCTCGCGCGCAATATGCACGGGATCGTAGGCGTGATCTCGAAGCGAAGGCACAGTCGCAAGGGAGGGTACCACGGCGGTGAGTGCGCGGTTCGTCTCGGGTGGATTCGGCGGTGGTGGCGGGACTCGTATCGCTGAGTTCTCTGTAGATATTATCACGAAGGGGATGATGCGTACCCTTGACCAGCTTGATCGTCTTGAGGAGAAGCTTAAGGCTATTGACGAGAAGATTGGTGCACAGGCGAAGGATGCGCCCTCTCGTGAGCGTGCGTTGACTGGATTCCTTGATAAGTGGGGTAATGCTTTCGTTTTCATATCAACTGCTGCCGTTGCGGCGATGGGGGCGGTGATTGCGGCTTCACCTGCGCTTACTTCCTCTATGGCTGAGATGTCATACGCTTTTGAGTGGATGGCTTTTGTTCTCGGGGAGCAGCTTGCGCCCGAGTTTCAGACGCTCTCTGATGAGATGACGAAGACTGCTGCGGACTTTGAGACATGGTTTGCGGGGATATCGGAGGCCTCGCGGGAGGTTCTGAGTGACCTTGCTTTTACTCTCGGGACGGCTGGTCTTGGTGCTGTTATTGGGGGCGCCATGGGGACGGTTGTTCCCGGTGTGGGGACGGCTGCTGGCGCGGTTGCGGGTGCGATCATTGGTGGTATAGCTGGGGCGATCTTTACGGATCTGGGTCCTAGCGTTCTTGCTGCCATTGATGCTGCGCTTGCGGATGAAACTCTGATCACGGGTGTTCAGGCGGCTATCGGGGGGCTGCTTACTTTTGCTGGGGAGATTGCTATGGATGCCCTGAGCTTGGGTGTGGCTATCGGGGGTGCGATCATCACTGGTATTATTACTTATCTTCTCGGCGCGGAGGCGGGTCGTTCCGTTATCACTGTTATTCAGGGTATCATTGGGGAACTTCAGGGTGCTGAATTTGGGGTTACCTTCGGTGGGAAGCCGGCGCATATCCCGCAGGCTGCTTGGGATGCGATGCAGGGTCAGAACGAGCGCGTTGGGGGCGGTGGTGGGGGATTCGGGACAGAAAGTTGGGGAAGCCCCGGTGGGACTACAATCAATACCTTTAGTCCGAGTATAACTATCACAGGTCCTGTTGGAAGCGAGACTGTTCCTTATCTCACGAGTGAGATCGAGGATGTGCTTGATAGGCAGCGGCGCGGACTGTTTTCGGGGGTGAGGCCTTAATTGGTGGTTCGTGCGCTTGGGGTTAGTAGTGCTGGTACTTCGGGTGCGTTCGTTGCTGACTATCCTCATGTTATGCTTCTGAACGAGGACATAGTGGATGATATTACGGAGATTAACGGTGCTGATATTGCGACTTCTAATCAGGCTGCGTCTGCTGCTCCTCATCTTGTTCGTTGTGGGAAGCAGAGTCTGAAATGTGTGTTTTCGGCCGATGCGTCTCGCGATACTGGGTTCAGGAATACTGACAATCTTGGTCAGGATTGGTCGGCTTATACGTTCATCGGGTTCATGTGGTTTAGTCCATCTGTGACGGCTGATGTGTTGGAGTTGGTGGTGGAGGACAGCTCCGCAGCTCAGGCATCGGTTTCCTTGACGGAGAACTGGGTGGGTTGGAGGTTTGTGCAGTACGAGCTAACGGAACTCACGGGCGACACTGGGTGGGACTCCATTGATACGACGGACATCGATCATGTCTATGTTCAGTTGAAGGGCGGTTGTACTGCTGGCACCCGGTATTTCGACCGTCTGGTGGCGGGTGAGCCCTATGAGCTTATTCCCGTTCCTCGCTTCGACCGTCAACTTATCATGTCGGCGGCCTTCGAGGGGAAGGCGACGCATTATCAGGGCTTCAAGAAGCCCATGGTTGATCACGGGAACAACGAGCAGAGGATTATCGTCACCGGTGAGTTCATCGATAGTATATCGGGTGAGTGGGATCATCCTTCAACTAAGGAGCAGCGTTTCGACCGTCTCTTTGATTTCCTTCAATACACCGGTGGGATCACCGGCTCCCGACGTTGGTTTGTCCTCTGGTGGTATGAGAGGTGTTTCGACGTTACTTTTCATTCGCTTACGAGTCCTTGGCGTTCGGGTGAGAACAATATTCCTTATAATCTAACCCTCGTGGAGACTACTGGAATATGAGCCTTTTCGACGTTACCCTCACCGTGGGTGGTGACGTTATCTCTACGTTTGATGTTTCTGAGATAATCGTACGCGAGGAATTCACGAAGGCTCGACAGTTCGAGATCAGTGTCCTCGACGAGGCGCGGGCGTCCTGGATCCTCGACGAGGTCGTGGTGATAGACTACGGCTTTGGCTCTCCGAAGAGACTGAGGGGTAGATTGGAGGGGATTGACAAGCGGGGTGCTCTTACGATCCTTACTGGGAGGGATGTTTCCTATGAGACCCTCGATCGTCCTGTGGATAAGGAGTATACCGATACTGAGGTCGTGGCTATAATGAAGGATCTCATCGATACCTACGCTGCGGGGGTTCTTACCTACGCGAACGCTGCGGCTAGCGCCTCTACGATTGGTAGTATATACCCGAAGCGGATTTCCATGTTGGATGCTTTTAACAAGCTTATCCGTTACGCGGAGTCTGTTGATGGCGACGATTTCATCTGGTACCTTGACCACGATAAGGATTTGCATACCTTCGCTGAGGGCGATGTGGACAATGGGCGCGAGTTGGAGTGGATGATTGAAATCTTTGACTATCGTCGAATCCGTGATTCGTGGCGTGCTTATGATAAGGTGACGGTTTACGGGGGGTTGGACGCCGATGGTGTTGCGACATCTGGTTCGGCTGGGGTGGGTTCTAGGGAGAAGATTGTTATCGATGAGTTTCTCGCCACTGATCTTGCGTGTTCTCAGCGTGCTGTTGCTGAGTTGAAGAAGACCTCTGCTCGTGACGTGTATGCTTTGACGTGTATACTTGCCTCCGACGGTCCGACGATTGGCGAACGGGTCTTCGTGTCACTCGACCCGGAGGAGATCGAGATGGGGTTCATCGTCTACGCTGTGGAGGATCATCTCTACAGTGGCGTTACCGTTGTTGAGGTGGGGGAATCCGTTGCGGGGCTCACCGACACGATGATCGATGAGCATGTTCTTGATCAGTATATGCAGCAGATCAAACCACCGGCGCCGGTGGCTCTTGAAGGGGATTACACGACGTGGACCTTGGTCTGGAAGCGGAACTATGGTGCTGGTACTGATGGTATCATGACGAATGTAAGGGCGGACAACTCCGGTAACGTCTATGCGACGAGTATTAGTGGTATAGCCTATTTTAAGGCCTATGGCGGGGCCGAGGTTTCTACTGCCGGTTATCTTTGGTTCATCCCAGGGGTTGAGACTCGTGAGCGTGGAGGCGGTGGAAGCGCAACCCGAAGATATATTGTGGGATACGATACAGATCATACATTTGATGTCTGGAGTGCTGGCGTGAAGATTTTCACGCGTGACGTTCAGGATGATGAGGCGTCTTTATGGTATTGTGGGCCTATTGATGTCTCGCCTAATGGTAAATACATAGCTTCTGGGGGTAGTAATGGCAATGGATATCTTCTACTCTACGAGGGGTCGTAGATTTCAGGGGCTGTCGAGTCGTCCGCGTATCTTGTTGCCTTTCTTCGTTGTGTACACGTAGGTGACTTCTCCGACGAGGTCTAGGAGCATTGCTGTTCCTTCCATCATGGTGTCGAAGGCTTCTTTGAAGTCTATCGCTGCGCCTTCGGCGTTCTGTATTGTCTTGTCGTTTTCGAAGTATGTGGCTATTGCTTTCAAACAGTTCACCTCCTACATGTTTACGTATTGGAAGCGTCCTCTACGGTTTGCGAGTTTCGAGATGCCGTTGAGGATCGTTGATACTGTCTGACCGATTTTACATTGGGATGGTGTTGGGACGGTTGGTGGTCCGTTGTGTATGATCCATCCTTCGTAGAAGGGGTATCCTGCTGGTAGGTAGAATGTGCCGTCGTCACCTTGGTCTCTTCCCCATGTGCCTGTGTTCTTGAAGTGTACGACCCCGTCGATCGGCTCCCATCCTCTGAGGACTGAGCTGTGTCCTCCGAGTAGCTTCTCGCCGGGTTTGGGCATGGGTACTATCCCACTCATGCCTCCTTCTCCGAAGGATTCGTAGACGGGGAATGCTGTGATGAGCGGTATCTTTCCGGGTTCTCCGGTTGGCATCTTGTATGGTGCTGGGTGGGTGACTCCGTAGATGGCTGCCTGGAAGTCGGTTACGAAGGG
>SDBT01006614.1_pt1 | contig 19176 bp, 19 predicted proteins | sample 2277101 | NCBI WGS metagenome assembly SDBT01 (sample SAMN10404973, study PRJNA504765) | marine sediment metagenome | isolation source: marine sediment core GS10_PC15, 103 cmbsf | place: Arctic Ocean: Southern Knipovich Ridge | collected 2010 | reverse complement strand
TCTTGGCTTATTTCAATTTCCGAGTTCTTAGCTTTTTCCAATTTTAACACCTCTGTTAATATAATAATAATTTAAGAGAATTTAAATTTTTTTTAGATGAAAACTTCTTAATTCTTTTAAATATACTGGATCTCCTTTCTTTACTGAGGTTTCTTTATTTTTAATACCCATAAATACAATAATTTTAGTCCCAAATGTGTTTAAAATTTTATTAAAGGATGGGTTTCAATAATTGGTTTTAAATCTTTCTTTAAAGTTCTAATAATTCATCTAACCGCTTTATTACATAATCAGGTAAATATTCCCAATCTTCATAATCTTTAGAAACTTTTTTTGATTCTCTATTAACTAAGCATGCGTAAATATTAGCTTTTTTGGCAGCAATAATATCAACAATAGAATCTCCAATCATTATTGCTTTTGAATTATTATGACTATAACTTAATTTCTTTAAAATAGATAAAATTCCATCAGGTGATGGTTTAGCAAGATTTTGATCCTTCTCATAGTCAATGGTTAGAATTTCGTCAAAATAAGAATTCAATTTAAATTTATTCACGATATAATCCACAATATAACCAGGAGAATTAGAAATTAAGGCTAATTTCTTGTTTTCATCTATTAAACGGGTTAAAACATCTTTAACATCGTTAAAAAGAAATATTTCTTTTTTTTCTATCAATATTTTTCTATACTCAAAATCAATTTCACTAAAATACTTCCAAAAGAGTTCGTAATCAAAAACTCTCCATTGTTTCAATAAATCATTATAATCTTCTTCAACGTAAAAAATTTTCTTTCTTTCTTTTCGATTGGGAACTTTTACTGAAATTTTTTTTAAACTCTCAACTAAAATATAATCAAGATATTCAATATGATTAGGATACTGTAATAGACAATTATCTAAATCAAATAGAAAATAATTAAAAATCATAAGGCTATTAATATTATAATTATAATAAATCAATTAATTTTTTCCTTTCAGTATAGAATATTTTCATAATAGCACTTACCTTAAAATATAAGAAAAATAAAAAAATAGCGAAATTATGTTATTTTAAGAATATTCAAGGATATCTAAAAACCAATAATCGTTATTTTGAAATGATTTAGTCTTCTTAATTTTTATTTTCTTATTGAAGATTGGACCATCAATTACGAATGTATGATATTCACCTTTCTCTCCAAATGGATCAATCTTTTTACACTTTAAGTATTTTAAAAAATCCATGTTAAGTTTTTGACCAAGCCATTTATTATCAATTAAATCAGCTTTAACAGCTATAATTATAGCTTCAAATCCAGATTTGATAAATTTTAAAAAAAATATTTCAGAATCCATATTCCATAATGGTTCAATTAGTTCAACTCCTATTTCATTACATAATCTTTCAGCCCATTCTCGATGTTTTTGGACTTTAAACTCTTTAATGTAAATATCACCAAAAATTATTCCTTTTATATTACGAGGAATTAATTTTTTTACTGCTTTTTTCAAGTTGTTTTCATAATTAGACCATACAGTTTTTCTTTGTATCAAGGGTATTTCAATTGATTTTGCTTGTAATTGAATTAGTTTTTTATCTAATTTATGGAATCCTTGAATTGACGATCGTTTAAAATATAAATTAATTAGATAAGTTATATTATATCCTTCTTGGATTGCTTTATAATACGCATAACAGCAATCCTTACCTCCACTCCATGATACTATATAGCTCATATAAATAATAACACAATTTTTTTTTGAGAAAACCTATTTTCCAATGATGGATTTTCTTTCTACAAGCCTGTTATTTTTCTATAGTCATCTTCGATTTTATGATGAATTTCCTTCATTGTAATTTTTCTGTTTGTAGAAAGAATGCATGCAATTGCACTTCCACCGGCTCCAACACCTTCTTTAACTATGCCTTGTTCATAAGCTTTTAGGCCATCAAATTTCATTTGGCTGAAATTAAGGTTTGCTGCTAGAATAGGGATATTTGGATTAATTTGGTCTAAAATTCCCTTAAGATCTGTTTTCTCATCTGAAGTTATCCATCTAGTAGTTCCTATTGCTACATTCTCCAAAATTTTGGGCTCAATTGAATTAATTAGTGCTAAAATCGCTGTCATTTGAGTTCCTCCCGCTAAGATCACGGGGATCTTTTTTGCTGCTCCAATAACTAATCCTGTAAAAACAGGTTGCATTGGATCTCCAAGAGTCTCAATAGCTTCAAAAGGTTTATCCCGTAAATCACCTTTCTTAAGATTTTTACTATCCAATCCTGAATTTACAATTTTTATTTTTAATTCAATTGGATTTATAGGTAAACTACTGCTAATTTTATCCATAGCATCGATCCCCATTGCACTAAGTACTCCTAGTGCCGTTGTGGTCCCTCCCGCTATACTTTCACCAATTACCAAATATTCTACAAATTTTCCTAGATTTTCACCAAAGATTTTAGCATTTTCATATGAAATGATAGCATTATTAACAGCTTGACCTTTTGAAATATTTCCTCCAGGATTCCCTCCAAATTCTATGTAAGGTGTTTTTGGCAAAACTCTCAGACCTCCAACAGCAATTAAAATGGGTATTTCTGCTAAATCTAATGATGCTTTAGTTATTAATGCAGGGGTAGGGATTCCATCAGGAGTTACTGGTACTCCATCAATGGATTTACATTTGCTAAATAATAAGTATTCCATATCGGCAGCAGGTGTATAATCTGTTATTTCTGGATTAGCACCAGCTGCCGAAATACCGGGTATTTTTGCAGTTTCTGTATTACCAAGAACACAAATGAATAATGGTTTTCTTCCTTTAACTTTAGATAAAAAGTCATCTATTTTATTTTGATTGCCAATTTCAATTATATCTTTCAATATTAAATCAACGTCTTTTCTTTTTCTACTAATTTTTTTAAATATATTTTATGAATAAGATTTTTAGAACTATAGGAATAATATTTCATAATTCCCCTTAAATTCAATTAAGAACAATAATACATGCCGATTTAAAAATTTTTAGGAAAGATGACCTAGTAAAAAAACCCCATATGGGATGTGGCTGAACATTGATTTTTTAATATGAGTTGATAATAGAAGTTAAAAAATTTACCTTATCTCTTTAAGTTTAAATCCAATTATACCAATTTCATTTATTCTTAGGATTATTTCTAAAATTTTTCTAAAAACTAGATCAAGAAATTCACTCTTTGTAAATTCAACAAGTTTAAATATAAAATACTAGAACATAGTCTACCCGTTGATCACTAAAAACTTTTTCTTAGAGAGTTAAAAGAAGTAAGATGCGTTCTGAAGGATTTTTTTCTACTTTTATTACTTCTTATATTTCTCTCTTTTAAGTTTTGTAAATTCTAAAACCTTCTAGAAATTCACTTATTTAAATCTTGACAAATTAAAATCTCTGTAATTCTATGAGTAAATCTATTTGGTTTATGAAAAACAATTATCTTGAGTTCTCTGGATAGGAAATTAATACCTACTAAACAATCCGAATTTTCTGATATGGATTGTAAAATTAGTGAGACTTGGGTGGCTCTTTAGGAATAAATATTTCTAAAGGATAACTCTCTCCTTCAATAAGTTTCTTATCAACTAAATCAGAGTCATTTATAATAAAATAATATTTATTCTCGACAGTTATTAGTTTTCCTATAAATTTAAACTGTTCAAATATAGGTTCTAATGCAGTTTGACATAAAATAGCATAAACCTGTCCAACATCCAGATATCGATTATCAATTAAAATTTTTGCTATCTTAAATCCATAGGTGTTATTTAAAATTTCTTTAAATTTTGAACTGATATGAAAATTTTCCGATTGGGGCATATTCTCTCTAAAATTGATCACCTTTATACAATCTATCATTTTATTTCTCAACTCATGATTTTTTTCTAAGCCTAATCGCTTTTCTAGGTATACTTTGATCATTTTTTCTAACCATGAAAAAACCTCATAATTTTCTACTTTATCTAAAATAAGTTCAACAGCATCTTCTCCTTCAATTTTTGATAAAGCAAGAGCGGTTAGTGTTATAGTATGATCTCTTGTATAAGGATTAAAATCCTTATCAGTCTGTAAATAATTGATATAATCTTTCAAACATTTCGTAGCATTTTTAGGCGGACTTTTAGTCCAAGATCTTATAACCTCATGTTTAATGTCATCGGGCATTATATTCCAATTTTTAGGGCTAGTCGTTTCATTTAAATCGATTTTAAGATATAATGAGGGATTAAACTCCTTAGTTGGCCAGAGCAGTGAATAAATATCCTTTAGCTCTTCTTCCAAACACTTTAAACGCTTACCCCAACCATCATAATATGTAATGGCAAATTCAATATCATTAATTAGCTCTGTTAAAAAATTAAAAGCTCTTTTTAATTTTTTCCTTCCCCATCTTTCTTCCGTGAAAACTTTCACAGTAATTCCTCGATGGTTCTGAAATAAAAATGAAAATATCGCTAAATACATTTCTTTGTCCCATCTATTCATATCACTAAAAGATAGGTCAGATAGAGTGTCTTGAATCAATTTTGTAGGATTTTCCTTGAACTGTTGGTTATCTTCACTTAGACCATACATATCAATTATGTCCATGTAATAATCCCGAGCATGTGTTTGATATCCCCATCGTCCCATTTTTAATCCCAATAAGATTGTTTTGTATTTAAATAATTTTTATCTTATAAAGATTTTTTTCCCCCTTTCCCAATCCTGCTGTGGCGGTTATCCTAATTTTTTATTTTTCGTTGATTGGTGTTCTATTTGAGGACATCTTTGTTGAATTAGGGGTTTAACACTAAAAAAGATATGAAGTTTATATTATATTTAAATGTGATCTGAACAAAGTTTAAAGCTATATAAGATGATATTATATATAGATGCAGTCTAGTTTAATAAAGCTTACAGAAGAAAGCATGGTTGAAATTTATCTTAAGAATTTAAAAAACCAACACGGTGATAAGTATTTAACATTTAAAGAAATAAGAAATAAACAGAAACGAATTGATTTAGTAGAAATCACAAAAAAAAAGAATGGTTTCGGTTCTGCTCATGCAATTGAATTTAAGATCTTTCATTGGAAAGGAGGATTAAAACAGGCCCTTGGAAATAGAGTATTAATGCCCTATAATTCAATTGCAATTTGGAAAGATTATGAAAATAAGATAAATCGAGATTTATTAAAAACAGAAGGAATAGGGTTAATCATAGTATCAAATAATGGAAATTTCGTTGAGCTAAAATCAAGGAAGAGTAATATTTTAATGGTTTCAGTTTATAATAAAATTAGAAAGGATATCAAAAAAAGGATTTCAGAATAAAATGCCAAATATTTATTATAAAATCCAATATAAAACGGAATTAGAAGCTTTAAACCTTGAATTAAGAAGATCACTTTGTAAAGGACTATTTATACCTGTTAGTCTTTTTTACAAGAAAAACCAAAGTGAAGGTTCTAGTGTTAATAATTATGATTTTTTTGAAACAATTAAATCCTTTAATAAGAAATTGATTCTCTACAAGAATTTTCAATCTATTAGACCATCATTAGTCGATCCTGAAAAATATAATGATGATAAAAGCAAACTATCTGCTATAAATAAAATTCAACAATTTGAAGAAAAAAACAATCCGAAATCTATTGAAGAATCATTTGTTAAGGATATTTCGGATTTTATTGAGATTAGTGAATGGGTTAATGAAAATAATAGAAAAACAGAGAAATCAATATTAGAAAATAAATTATTTAGACAAAATAGTAATTTTGGTATTTTAAATTATACAATCCCTTGCATCCCCTTAGTTCCATCTAAATTTAAACGAAAAAGTGAATTTCTTAAAAGATTAAGTAAACTTACTCAGAAAAGATATGATATATTGGAAGACCTTACAATGAAATACTTTGATAAATATGATTTAACAAATCAAATTTATACAATTACTATAATGTTAGATGAATATATAGAGAACCCAGAAATCATTAATGAATTAATTGATAAAGCCAAAAAATTTAATTATATTGGCCTTTGGATAGTAGATTTTAATGAATTAAGTGGAAATACTACAATACCCAAAATTAATAAATATAAGGAAATTATAACTCATTTTAACAATTTGGGTAAAAATCTAACGGTCTACTATTCTGGATTTTACACTACTAGACTTATACAAAATATCAATCCAAATATTAACAATTTAGTTCGTATAGGAGGATATCCAGGATTAAACATAAACATTCCTGCAAATGTCCAAAGAACTAAAAGATTTTACAATAACCTAAATGGGTTAATATATAATGCTGCTAATTTAGCCCAAGATTTTATTAGGTCCACATGTGCCTATAGATATAATTGCGCTTGTCCAATTTGTAGTCAAAACAGGATTATTAGCTTCAAGGATGTATTAAAATTCTATCTTGATAACCCTACATCTGATGTGCGATACAATATTTATGTAGGGAGGGCTGTAAGAACAAAAGAGAAAAAATTAAAAGCGAAACAAAGTGTTTTCTTGAAAATTCATAATTTTTTCAATGTAGACAGTCAATTGAATAGTAGTTACGATGATTTTTTACAAATTTTAGAAAATAGAGATATTGCCAGACCAATATGGTTAAAACAATTTGAAGAAGAGGTTTCTAATTAATGAATGAGCTTGGATTTTATGAGAAATTTTTGATACTTTTAAGATATTCAGAAAATAATACAATACAAATTACAAGAGCAATGAAAATAATGTTCTTACTTAAAGAAGTTTTTTGTTTAAAGGGAAGTAATGATTTAGAGTTTATCCCACATAATTTTGGGCCTTTTGCTACGAATTTTAATTTAAACATTACAACTCTTGTAAATGAAGAATTAGTCTCCTTTGAAGAATCAAATACTAAAAACTACTTTTTCAATGTGGATCGAAAGTTGGAAACATTGGAATTGCTTGAAAACGAATATATAAATAATAAAATTTATTTCAAGATGGTGAATTTAATAAAAAAGTTGGCAGAATACTATAATAATTACCACACTGATGATTTAATTCAATTCTGTTATTATCTAAAACCAAAATATACGGAAAAATCTCAAATTTTAGAAAAAATAGATAAACATAACACACGTTATAATCAAAAAGTAATTTTAAAATTTATCAAAAATGTAGATGATGAGTATTATTTTAATCTATTTTCCAATACGACCGGTATTTTAAAATTATTTAATATCCCCAAGACTCATTTTGAATTTAATAGTTTTTCCAATTTCCTAAATCTAATTAATAAATCATACTATGAAGGAACAAATTTAGAATCTAAATATCTAATAAGGATAATTGATGATATGAGTTTATCAGATCCAAAGAAAACTTATAAATTTCTAAAATTTTCCCTCTTTGAAACATTTTCTATGCTAAAGAATAATACTCTAATGAGAGAAAAATTGAAATTAATAAATTACTTTTTTCTAAACTCTTTAATGCTCGATTGGCCATTGAATGAGGAAAATAAACATAATATTGATAAAAATTCCACCTTTTTTAGGTCAAATTTTGATTTAAAATCATTTCGAGACAATTTAAAACCTTTAGAAATAGATATTGAGCAGTATAGAGAAGAATTATTGGATGATCTTGAAATAACAGATAAAGAACAAGAAATAGAGAAAAAAGTAGTTCTAAAAGGAGTTAAAAATATTGAATTTTCAGATGAGACTGATATTAATGCAGAAACTCAAATTCTTGAAGATGTTGATGAAGAATATGCACCTGAAGAAATTGAGGAGATAGAACAAAGTGAAGATGAAATTTAAAATTATATTAAGAACTAATAATGGATGAAAATAAAGGTTTAGTACCAGATACCAGTGTTTTAGTTTATTATCTTTATGGAAATAGCTCTCAAAGAAAATCTATCGCAGACTTATTTGAAAAATTTAACCAGAATATAATCTTAAATCAAATTCTTTTATCAGAAATTGGAAGAGTCGTTTTTCAACCGTTTTATATACTAAAAAACCTTATCCTTAACAGAATTCAAAATGAAAAAATAACATCATTTGATGATTTCTGGATAAATTTAACCCAAGATATTCTAAAAAATAGAAAGAAGCAGTTAATTCACAGATCTATTGTTATAATTACCCATATTCGAAATCTCATTCAAGATTTCTCAATTGATAAAAGTGACTCTAAATTTTTTGAAAAGATGGTTGATCGCATTAACATTTCCCTCAATATTTTTGATGAAGAACTATTTAAATTCCAAAATGAGATTAAAACATGGAGAACTAAAGATGGATATGAATGTCCTCAATCAGAATGGGAATTAGAATACCATAAAAGTTTCAAATTTCGCCGCAATACAAAATGTTCAATTATATGTGATGATAGAAGAGTAAAGCTAAAAAAATTAACACATCAATATCTTGAGATATTCTTAAAGATTAAAGAAGAGGGGAAACAATATTGCAAAGAGAAAAAATTGAGCCTTGATGAGAGATTATATAATTCAGTTATAAAATTGATTGAAAGTTATGAAAAAAATGAAGATCTAGATTTTAGAACGTATTATTGCTACAATTTAGGAGACTTTCTAATTTCTTCTTTACTAATTGGTTCTAGTGATATGCTTTGCACATACAATACAAAAGATTTTTTATTTCTATCACATTTTTTATTTTTTGAAGAAAAACGGATAATAAAATTTAATCCCCAAACAGGCTGATGTCAAAGAAAAAAGATTTAGGTTTCACAAAGGAAATGGCTGAGAAGTTTCGGATATCTCAGAAATCTATCCCGAATCATTTAAGAGTAGGGAGTACTATTGAAGAAGGATTATTTCCAGAAGATATACTTGAAAGATTTAAAAATAAAGAGATTTCTCGTAGTAAAATGTTAGAATTTTTAATAAAATCTGATAAAGGAAATAGTAATTAACCTAGCTAATCTTTAAATGGTAATAATCTCATAAATTGAATCTATACGGCTCTTCTTTTTTTTTTTTTTTTAATTACTAGGTTAGATTTCCTAAAAATTTTTAAATTAGGCTGTATTATTGTTCTTAGTTGAACATAAGGGAAATATGAAATAATATTCCTATTGTACTAAAAATCTTATCCATAAAGGAAAATGTAGAAAAAAATCGAATGATTGAGCCAAATTTCCTTATTTAGAATCTTAAGAATATTAGTTATCATATGCCAATATAATAGTATTGAGACGTAAAAGAATGAAATTGACAAAAAATAAAAAAATTATAATTTTAGCTGCCATAACAGGTATAGTTCTCATTAATGTAGTCATAATAACCTCTATATTTGGAATTTTAGATTTAAATAGCGATAACGGTAACCTCAATGATGAAAATATTTTTTATGATTCTTTAGGAAGAAAGGTTGAAGTTCCAGAACATCCTGAGCGCATTATATCAATGGCCCCCGCCATTACTGAAATTTTATATAAATTAGAAGTAGATGATCGACTATATGGAGTTACTTCTTATTGTGATTATCCAGAAGATACCCAATTTAAAACTAAAATTGGAGGATTTTCATCTCCCAATATAGAACTAATAGTAAGTTTAGAACCAGATCTAATTATTACTTCTAGAGATGATCAAGATGTAATTAATGTCTTAGAAAGTTATGATCTTACAATTGTTTATATTACTGCAAATAGTTTAGATGATATCATAGGCAACATAAAAGATATTGGAGATTTAGTCGATGCAAAAGAAAAAGCTGAAGAAATAACTAACGTTATGGAAGCTAAAATGAACTTAATTACCGATAAAACAGGAAATCTAAATCCAAATGATAAATTAAAAGTATATTTTGAAGTTTGGGAAACTCCTAAAGTTGTAGGAAAAAATTCTTTTTTAGATGATATGATTGATAAATCAGGAGGAATTAATATCTTCGGTGATATTGAAGAAGAATTCCCAATCGTTAGCCACGAGTCTGTTATTATTAATAATCCACATGTAATTTTTATTACTGCTATGGGAAGAACTTATTATACTTCTGATGTGAGTGAGAGAGAGGGATATAAAGTTGTGAACGCTGTAATTAATGATCGAATATATGATTGTGACGATAATATTTATACTCGTGCTGGTCCAAGAATCATTGATGCATTAGAAAATATGACATTATATCTCTATCCTAATATATTTAATTGAAATTAATAAAGCATTAGATTAATACAATATTTTGAGTAAATCATATAAAAATATATTTATTTTTATTGGGCTGTTGATTTTTTTATTTTTTAGTATAATTTTAACTATCTCAATTGGCTCTGTTGAAATTGGGTTCATTAAAATCGTAAATATTCTTCTGAATTGGTTAGGATTCGATGTTCCGATAATATGGAGTAAAGGAGAGGATACTATTATAACAGTCATCAGATTACCAAGAGTTTTAATGGCTGTGGTTGTTGGTGCCATGTTAGGTGTTGCTGGAGTTGCAGCTCAAGGTTTATTTAAAAATCCAATTGCAGATCCTTATATTATTGGAATCTCGTCTGCTGCTGGTTTTGGAAAAGCATTGATAGTAGTGTTGGGGATAGGTTTATTTAGTCTGTTTACTATTCCGATTGTGGCATTTTTACTTGCTCTGTTATCAGTTATAATTGTCTTTAAGCTTTCTCAGACAAATTATCGAATATCAACATCAGCAATGCTGTTATCAGGTATTGCAGTTTCTTTTTTTTTCTCAGCACTAACAAGTTTTATTTTATTTTTTTCTGAAGATAAGGCCCATAATATTCTAACATATTTAATGGGAAGTCTCTGGGGGGTCTCATGGACAGAATTTTACATTGTACTTGTTGTAATGATACCTTGTACAATAGCATTATTTTTTTATGGTCGAGATTTAAATGTAATGGTCTTTAGTGATGATGAGGCTCAATCAATGGGAGTTAATGTTAAACAATCTAAAACAGTGATATTAGTTCTGATGACATTATTGACTGCTACAGCAGTTGCATTTTGCGGTACTATTGGTTTTATAGGTTTAATAATTCCACATTCTTTACGTCTTTTAGTTGGAAGTGATAATCGCAAATTAATTCCATTGTCAGCTATTGCAGGTGGGTTATTATTATTATGGGCTGACCTTCTAGCACGGACTCTTGTTGCTCCTCTTGAAATACCCGTCGGAATTTTTACGGCTTTAATGGGAGGTCCATTTTTTCTTTATTTAATCTTTCAAAAAAAGAAATCGGGAGAATTTAGATAAAAAAAATTACAAAATATAAAAATTAATTAAATCTAGTGAAATTTATTGACGATTAGATGTGAAAATATTAGTTTTAAATATGGTATAAAACTAATTTTAGAAGATTTCTCAATCCAATTTGAAAAAGGTTCCTTATATGGCATACTTGGTCCGAATGCATGTGGTAAAACAACCTTCTTAAAATTGTTAAGCGGAGTTTTGAAATCGAATTATGGTAAAGTTATTATTGATGAATCAGATATTAGGAATTTAACTTTTCGTGAAATTGCTAGAAAGGTTGCTGTAGTTCCTCAGTCAACTTCAATGAACTTTGATTTTTTTGTTAAAGATATTATACTTATGGGACGATATGCTCATGTTGGACGTTTTTCTCTTGAATCAAATGAAGATAAAGAAATTGTTGATAATATTTTAAAGCAATTTAACTTGCAAGGTTTAAAAAACAGAAGTTTTAATGAATTAAGTGGAGGAGAGCAACAAAAAGTAATCATAGCTAGAGCGATTGCTCAAAAGAGTAGAATAATCTTATTAGATGAACCCACTACTCATCTTGATATTAATTATCAAATCGAATTTATGGAATTGTTAAAAAAATATATCAATGAAGGATTAATTGTTATAATCGTGCTTCATGATATAAATATAGCAACTCAATTTTGTAATAAAATCATTCTGATAAAGGAGGGGCGGATAAAAGCATTTGGGGATGTTAATAAAACAATAACAAAAGATAATATAAAATCTGTTTACAATATTGATGTTGCAGTTAGAAAAAATATATTTACTAACTCTATTTTTGTTACTCCTCTTAGAAAAAAAACACCTCTTAATTTGCAACTTAGAAAAGGAGATAAATTAAAAAACATTCATGTAATTGCGGGTGGTGGATCTGCATTAGAAATTTTACCAATACTTAAAAACTATAATGTATCTGTTGGTGTTCTTAATGTTTTAGATGATGATTATATTTTAGCAAGTGAATTAGATTATACTATCATTTCTGAAGCACCATTCTCGCCAATATCAGAAGAATCAAGTAAAAAATTAATAAAATTATTAAAAAAGGTTGATCTAATAATTTTAGCTGAGTTCCCATTTGGCAAATATAATTTAGAAAATTTAAAAATTCTGAGTGAGATTGATAAAGATATTATTGTTATTGAAAAAAATCCAATTGAAGAGCGCGATTTTACAGATGGATTTGCAACTAATATTTATAAAACAATAAAAAGAAAGAAAAATGTGAAAGTTATTAGTAGTTTATACGAAATTTTCAAATTAAATTAAAAATTTTGAGGTAAATCATTCATTTGAATTTAAACAAGATAATTAATAAAAAAAAGAAAAATTTAACACATAGGAGTCATGGTGGAGAAATTTATAATGGAAATACTACTGATAATTTCAATTCATTAATAGATTTTAGTACTAATATCAATCCTCTTGCGAATCCTGATATTTTTGCAAATGCATATAAAAAATCCATAAAACAAGTGCCTATGTATCCTGACTCGAATTCAACTATGTTGAAAAAAGAATTAGTGAAATATTTTGAGAAAAAAATAAGTGAAAAAAATCTAATCGTAGGGGCTGGTTCAATGGAATTAATTTCGTTATTTTGTGATATGTTTATTAATTCCAATGATGAAGTAATCATTGTTCAACCTACATTCTCAGAATATGAATGGGCTGTCCAAAAAAAGAGGGGAAATGTTATCAATGTCTATAGAAAACCAGAAAATTATTTTCGGATTGATACTAAATCAATAATTGACCAGATTAAACTTGAAACGAGAATTATTTTTCTATGTAACCCAAATAATCCTAATGGACTTTTAGATAATACCAAGGATATTGAAGAAATTATAGTTGTCGCATCGAAGAATGATGTATTTGTTTTTTTGGATGAAGCATTTATTGAATTCACAGGAGAAATTAATTCTTTTATAAATAAAATTTCAAAATTTGATAATTTATTTATTAGCCGAAGTTTTACAAAATTTTTTGGTTTAACTGGTCTACGAATTGGATTTGGTGTAAGCTCACCTGAGATTATTAATTTCATTTCCAAAGGGCAAATATTATGGTCCGTCAACTGTATAGGGCAAAAAGTCGCACAAGAAATATTAAAATCAAAAAAATTTATCGCTGATTCATTTAATTTCTTTATAAATGAAGGATTATTTCTCAAAAATGAACTTAAAAAAATTACAGGATTAAAAATATTTCCTTCAGATACAAATTATATATTAATTAATACGGAAGGAACAGGGATTAAATCATCAAAAATTAAAGAGCTCTTGATTAAGGATAATATCTTAATAAGAGATTGTTCAAATTATGAAGGATTGGATGAATTTTATATCAGGATTTCAATAAAAACTCGGCAATTAAATCTCAAATTAATTCATAGTTTAAATGAATGTATTTCACTCAATAATTAAAAAAATAAGAAAATAGGATGATGCATAAAAAGGGACAAATTTTAATTAATAAGGCAATTAAAAATAAAAAAATTAAAAATTTAGATAATGAGTGTGAATATTTACCTTGTCATAAGGATTTAGAGGATTGTACTTTTTGTTATTGTCCTTTTTATCCATGTAATGATCTTCAAACAAACGGATATGAAAAATTACATTCTCGTACTGGTGAACCTATTTGGGTGTGTTCTTCATGTGTTTTTCCACATAAAACTGTGAATGCAAGAAAAATTCTTGAAGGATTAACTTTATTAAACTCAAACTTTAATTCAATCTCCCGAGAAGATCTTTTAAAATTGCGATTAAAAATTCTTAATTATAAAGGTGATTAATTCGCCCGGAAAAGTCTTAATGGTTCAAGGAACAAACTCTGATGCTGGAAAATCTATATTTGTAGCGGCGTTATGCAGAATTTTTTCTGATATGGGTTATAAAGTAGCACCATTTAAATCACAGAATATGTCATTAAATTCTTTTGTAACAGATAACGGTGAGGAAATTGCACGTTCTCAAGTACTACAATCGATGGCAGCTAGAATTAAACCTAGAACAGAATTTAATCCAATTCTGTTAAAACCAAAAGGAGATAGGACGTCTCAAATTATATTAATGGGAAAACCCTATGCGGATTACCATGCAAAGAATTATTATTCTGAATTTATTCCTAAATTAATTCCTTATGTAAAAAAGACGATTAAGTTATTAAGAAAAGAATATGATATTATTATTATTGAAGGCGCTGGAAGTCCTGCAGAGATAAATTTGGCAGATCAAGAGATAGCTAACATGTTTATCGCAAGAATGACTAATTCACCTGTGATTCTAATTGCTGATATTGACAGAGGCGGAGTATTCGCTTCAATTTATGGAACTATTAAGCTATTAACACCTGAAGAGCAGAATTTAATAAAATATTTCGTTATTAATAAATTCCGAGGAGAAATCGATATATTAAAAAGTGGAATTGATCAAATTGAGAAAAAAACTGGAAAAGAATGTCTTGGTGTAATACCTTTTATTCATGATTTGAAACTTCCAGCTGAGGATTCAGTTTCATTGGGGAATGATATAAAAGAAGGAAATATTAAAGTAAAAATTATTCGTTTACCAAGAATATCAAATTTTACTGATTTTGAACCTCTTAGCTGGGAGTCTGACATTCAAATAACCTATGAAAGTACCCCTGAAAATCTAAGCGAAGCTGATCTTATTATTATTCCAGGTACTAAAAATACAATTAAAGATCTAATATGGATGGAACAAAGAGGTTTCAACACTAAATTACGAGAATTAGAGAAATTAGGATATTTAATTATTGGTATATGTGGAGGTTATCAAATTTTAGGTAAAAACATTATTGATAAAGGTATTGAGGATGATAAAGAAGCAAATTATCAAGGATTAGGTCTTTTACCAGTAAATACAGAATTTTTATCATATGATAAGATAACAAGGCAAATTAAAGCAGAAATTATTGGCTTAGATCCTTTTAATGATTGTATAATTGATGGATATGAAATCCACATGGGAAAAGTCATTCTTGAACCTGGTATAAACGTATTTTTAAAAATTATTAATAAGGAAAATAATTCACAAAATCAATATATTGGAGCTATAAATGAGCAAAAAAATGTAATGGGAACTTTTCTTCATGGTTTTTGGGATAATGATGAATTTCGAGAAAAATTTATTGAATTTTTATATTCAAGAAAGAATATAAAACGTTCTAAATTTAAAAAGGAAGGATATAGGGAATTAATTGAAAAAAATATTAAAAGGCTTACGAAAGTAGTTAAAGAAAGCCTTGATTTTAAAAAAATTTTAAAATTAATAGGAATGTAAAGGATTAGCATGGAACTAGGCATATATTTGGATTATTTTCTATTAATAATAATACTTACTTTATCTTTTTCAATTTTAATCGATTTTATTATAGGGGATCCAAAATCAAAATTTCACCCAGTTATGATTATTGGTAAAACAATTGAATGGTTTGAGCATAAATTTCGAACTAGAAAGCCAAAACTAGATAGATTAATGGGAATTCTCCTTTTATTAATTGTAATTATAATATTTTGTGTACCAATATTTTTTCTCCAAATTTTTCTATGGTGGATTTGGAATATTTGGGACACAAACGATTGGAACACACCTAATTTTTTTAACATCTTAATTTTTTCTTTAGTAATGGCTTTTTTATTAAAATGGTCATTTGCTGTGAAATCATTAGGTCAAGCTACACTACCTATTAGCAAAGCTTTAATAGAAGATGACATTGAAAATGCTCAATCGAGCCTCTCCTTAATAGTTAGACGTGATACAGAAATATTAAACAAGCAATATATCATCTCTGCCACTGTGGAATGTATTGCTGAAAGTTCAACCGATGCTGTAACAAGCGCTATATGGTTTTATTTAATGGGAAATCTGATTGGAGCAATATATTTCATATTTCTTCAGAATCATATCTTTTGGTTATTTTTAGGAATTCCATTCGCCTATACGTACCGTATCATTAATACTGCTGATAGTGTGGTTGGATATAAAGATCCAGAACATATTAATATTGGATGGTTTTCAGCGCGAATGGATGATTTTTCGAATTACATACCAACACGCCTTACAGTTCTCTTTATGTTATTAGCTGGAAAAATAATGAAAAAAGATATAAAAAATGCTTTGCATATCTTGAAGATTGATAGAGCTAATACTGAAAGCGTTAATGCTGGATGGACAATGGGAACAATGGCAGGATTGTTAAATGTTCAACTTGAAAAGGTAGGAAAGTATAAATTAGGATCTCCAAACCGTCCTCTTGAACCAAAAGATATTAAAACAGCATTTAGAATTTTCATCTTAACCGTTTTCTTATATGTATTTATACTCTCAATAATAACAGTTCTTATTATATTTTTAATATTTAAGTTATAATCGGTGATACTTTGAATATAATAAGCTATAAAAGCAATATTCCAAACATAAATATTTATATTGAAAAAGATGATATTGTAATTATTTCAAAAAAGAAATTACAATGTTTAAGCAACGCAGCTATAAATGGTGGACGTATTAGGTCTGATTCAATCGTTAACCATCATGTTTCATTAGATTTTGATCATAGAAATCTAGAAGATGTATTAAAACCGATAAAAGATAAATTTATTTTGTCTGATTCTATGATTGGATTATTAACTGCTGTGGAAATGGATGAAGCTATTTTAAAAAATGGAAATGTTGATGATATTGATTACACATTTATATTAACTGCTGGACTTACAAATGTGAGTTCACCTAAAATTGACAATTCAAACATTTTAAAGATGGATGAGATATCTAATTACAAACCCGGAACAATAAATATAATTTTACTCGTGAATTGTAAAATGACTGAACATGCAATTGTAAATTTATTTATCATAATTACTGAAGCTAAAGTTTTACTCCTAAATATGCTAAATGTTCGGACTACTGAAGGACGGCTAGCAACAGGAACTTCAACAGATACGATTGTTGTAGGATTTACTGGAGAGGGACAATTAGTTGAATGGTCTGGGTATGCTACTAACTTCGGTCAGTCAATTGGACAGACCATATTTAAAGTACTTCATAAAGCATTAAAAGATAAGGTGAATGATAACAATTGAATATAATTAAAGACATTAAGAATTGTTTTTCATTTCTAACACGATTTCCTATAAATAAAGAGATAAATATTGATAAAGATATTGCTCCAAAAATGTGGTTATTTCCTATAGTAGGATTAGTATTAGGGCTAATTTCTAGCTTTATAAGCTTAATTATGTTTAAAATTCTTCCAGTTTTACTAGTAGGATTTATAATGTTAGGTTTATTATTATTAATGACGGGTTTTCATCATACTGATGGTCTAATTGATCTAGGTGATGGTTTAATGGCAATGGGTCCTCCTGAAAGAAAGATCGCAGTAATGCACGATGTAGCTATTGGGGCGGGAGGATTTACTTTAGGTTTTATCGTTTTATCATTAACGGGAATTGCAATATCTTATTCGATGGATTTTATCATAATAGCATTAGTTTTAAGTGAAATTGGAGCAAAGTTTAACATGGTTGCAGCTTGTTCCGTAGGGAAATCGGCAAATACTAAGATCGCAGATCCTTTTATTCGTTTAAACACTAAAAAACATATGATTATATCGTTTTTTTTATCAATTGTGTTAATTATTATTACATCTTTTATCATTTCATTCTACAACTTAATTTATGACAATACACCTTTCCTAGGACTAATATTTTTACCTGTTAATGATATTTTGCCTTGGAATTTGGTTCAAATTACTGTACTCTTAATTATTTTTTTGATAGGTACTTCTATACCACTAATAATTATACTAAATCTTGCTAATCGAAATTTTAATGGACTTACAGGAGACTGTCTTGGTGCATTAAATGAGATAACTCGACTATTCTTTTTGATTATAATATTAGTATTTGGGTCATTTAACCTTATTTAAAAAATAATGAGGAGTTAAAATTTGCAGATTCCAGCAATAATAATGGCAGGAGGTAAAAGTAAACGATTTAATTTCGATACTATTGAATCAATATATCGAGAAAAATTATTACTTCCACTTGGAGAGAAACGTCTAATTGAACATGTTATTGACGCAGTAATGGCTTCTAAAAATATTAATCGGGTGATTATCGCCGTCTCTCCATTCACACCTCACACTAAATCGATTCTTGAGGTAAAAAAAAAGGGAATTGAGTTGATTGATACCCCTGGTGCGGGTTATCATTCTGATCTGCCATTTATAATAAAAAAATTAAAGCTTGGAATTACAATGATAATTGGTGCTGATATACCACTAATTAAATCAGAAATTCTTGATGATATTATTAATAAATATTTTGAATTTAAAAAACCAGCACTTTCCATTATGGCTGAGATCAAGTTATTTATACAATATGGAATAACGCCAACAATAACATTTCAATCCAAATATAGTCAAAAAAAGCTTATTCCATTAGGAATCAATATTATTGATGGTCGCCTGATTGATCTTCCAGAAATAGATGAAATTATTTTTACAATTGAACGACCAGAATTACTTTACAACATTAATACTGTTGATGATTATTTTCAATTAAGAAAGTATTTTGATGAAATGAAAAGCAAGAGTGATAAATAATACGCTTTTCAACAGTCTTAAGATTTCAATTTTATACTTCTTAATTCTTTTAAATAAACTGGATCTCCTTTCTTTACTGAGGTTTTATTATTATTAATTCCCACAATTACAGCACCTTTAGTCCCAAATGTATCTAATACTTTAGTAAAGGGAGATTCTAACTTTTTTCCTATAATCTTCTTTGCGCCAGTGAAGCTCTGTGCTAAACCTGTACATATAATTCCTTGAGAATGGTTTGGATTTTTAATTATTCCTTTTTTAATTTTATATTTGTAA
>SDBT01006613.1_pt1 | contig 19176 bp, 22 predicted proteins | sample 2277101 | NCBI WGS metagenome assembly SDBT01 (sample SAMN10404973, study PRJNA504765) | marine sediment metagenome | isolation source: marine sediment core GS10_PC15, 103 cmbsf | place: Arctic Ocean: Southern Knipovich Ridge | collected 2010 | reverse complement strand
GCAGTATACAGGGGATGCTCCGGTAGCTGGAGATCAGTGGGTATTTAATACCGTTACTAACGAGGACGCTTACGTTATTGCTATCGCGGAAGATGGGCTGGTTGCACTAACCGCTGATCCTGCACCTACGGTTACGCAAACGTTTGACTTCTACGTTATACAGGCTGACGGTACTCCTGGTACAAGCGCAGAGTATACTTTTTCAGTAGGCACTGCACCGGTGATGCCCGCGACTGCCACAGGTAATGCTGATGAGCCAAGTCAAGCGCTTGGGACGTACACTGTTAGCAATACGCCAAACCCCGCAGTCGTCTACACGCTGAGTGGTGCTGATTCTGGCGTCATAAGTATAGATAGTGAGACAGGCGTTGTGACTGCCGACAGTGCGACGGTCGCGGCTACTAAATCATCATACATCTTCACAGTAACCGCTACGAATAGCGCGGGTGCGGATAGTACAGACGTGACGTTTACGATCAATGCTATATCAATGCAGCTGCGTACTCTGCTGCGATCGCCTATGATATCAAGGCAGTAGCCTAGCTAAGCTTACCTCGCAATTTCAAATACTTGCCGTAGCTGATGACACTGGCAGCCATTGGCTTGGCTCTTATTGATCTAACACCACACTGCTTGACCCAATGCTCAAAATTCTCATCGCCAAACTCCCTATACGCATAATCACCGGTCGTATTCGCCGCATCACAGTACCAATCATGGACGAATGCTGCTCCTAAATACATGCCAAATGGTGGGAATACGCGGTGGAAAAAGTTAGGCACGCTGGCGCCATCGCTGATAAAACCTTTGGGCAGGATTACAATGAGCCCGCCATCATTATCCGTCACCTGGACATCATTAAGCAGTTGTAGCCTTAATGGCCTTAACGCCTTAGTTGGCGGCATGACCGTACAGTTAGGATGAAATTTATCTAATGTCAGTATTTGCATCGTTATCCTATCGCACACGAGGGCTTCTATACGTCGTTGTCTTGAAACCTAATCCATAGACTGCCTTCTTTTGCAGCTTGGATGACCTTAGCGTAAAATGCTTTATATGCTGAGGTGCTGCTCGGTGTAGTCAATCTTCCCACCGTACTAGCAACAGCCCCCAGCAGTAAGCACCCAGCAGTATCATCATCGTCGTTACCAATATGAATAAGAATATACTCAAAACCAGGTACATCAAGAATCTGTAACATACCCGCATGCGACGCAGGAAACTTTTTAGAATATCGAGCATGGAGCCCTCCCTTAGTTCGCAGGCCTACTTTGTATATGCCTGATGGGATGCGAGTCTCACCTGCGATCTTTGTCTCACGCTTCTCATCTTCACACCCAAAACACTCGAAGGAGCCATTGATACTGATCAGACTTAACGTAGTATCACTGTCTGATGTAAATCGATTGACTAAAATGTACATGGGAGCCTCATATTATTTCAACTTCTACAAAGTTTAACATAATCGCTAGCTATAGCGTTGACATAATCTGTAATCTATAATATCCTATTTCCTATCTTATGGATTATATCGGAGAACGAAGTGGCGAAAGATAACATCGAATCACTATCACAGCCTATCGATCGCAAAGTCCCATTGAATGTCACGATCCGAGAAAGTATCGATGCAAGAGTGAATATTTTAGTCGCTCAAGTACAGCTCAAAAACCCTGATAAAAAGAAAAGCCATGTCATTGATCAGATCCTAAGTGAGAAACTAGATGATCTAGGTATCGCACTATAAGAGTCAAGCACTTTTGAGGAATACGGATGGTCGATTTAGCAATGACCCAAGCGTTCTTGGATGTACTCGGCTCACCACCGTTCATATTCCAGACGTTCACTGACAGTAAAGAGCGCAAGAAAACACAGGCTCGTGACCCGTTAGCTCGGGTGTTGATTGGTACGCTTGAGGAGCACTCGAAGCAGCTCCAAGCACTGAGCCATAACGGCGCCGGTGTCTTCGTCCAAGTCAACGCCGGCGAGGAGCGTGGCAAGGATGCAGTCACTCAGATTCGGAGCTTGGTAGTAGATCTTGACACTCCTGAGACAATGACGGAGTCCATGCAGTCACTGGCTGCGTATATGCCTAAGCCTACATGTATCGTTAAATCCAGTCCCGGCAAGTGTCACATTTACTGGTCTGTTGATGACTGCCCACTTGATAAGTTCGCTATGCTGCAGCGCAGCTTGGCGGTGACATTCGGTGGCGATCCCACTATTTTCAATCTAGATAGAGTCATGCGCCTGCCTGGATTCAACCATCAAAAATATACTCCCGTGCCTGTGACCTTTATACACACAGGCGGCACTCACTCGGTCAAGGATTTAGTCAAGGCTGCTGCTCAAGCACCGGTCATGGCAGTGCCTCAGAAGGAAGGTACAGCTGCCGCACCTGCACCCAATGATATATTCGGACTTGGTATCTCTCCAGCTTATGAGGTACCTATTGAGCTAGCGCCTGGTGATAGGACTCACAAGCTTGTACAGCACGCTGGGTACCTAGTAAGCTGTGGTTATGGTGAAGAGTGGATTCGTGATGAGCTCTGCCGTATGAATGTGGAGCTCTGCCCTGAAGGGTGCGAGCCAATCACCATGCCACAGATGGAAGCTGAGATACTCGGTGCTGTCGCTCGGTTTGTAGAAACTCGACGCGCTGAGACTCAAGTGATGTCACCTCCAGCCCCTGTAGCTCCAGTAGCGCCGCTTGACTCAACGATACCACCGCCTCCACCCCCTCCGACTGATACGCTAGTCATCAGTGATGATAATTGTCCTGATACAAATGCGGAGGAACATGCCCTTGAAAAATGGGTTGATCGATTTCTGTACATTGAAGAAGGAAGCAAAGTTGCCGACCGAGAGCGTCAAGGCGAGCATGGTATCTACCAACTTCAAGAGTTCAAAAACAAATACGCAAATGTTTACTGCGGGCCGAAGAGTAAGCTTTGCGACAAGTGGTTTGCAAACCCGTACCGCCAAGACGTTCGTTCGACCATCTATGTTCCCGTGCCGCAAAAAATAATCGCGACGCAAGGCGTTAAGATGTGGAATAGGTACTGCCCTACAGATGTAGTGCCTGCAATAGAGTGTGATGAGGAGGCCTTAGTGCCATTCTTCCAGCACCTCGCGACGTTATTCCCAGAAGAAGATACCTATAATTTATTCCTGGATTGGATGGCGATGACCATCACCAAGCCTGAGATCCGCATTCCTTGGACACCACTGCTCATCTCCCGTCCAGGCGCCGGTAAAGGCTTAATTTATCGCATCATGGCCAGAGTGATGGGCGAGCATAACTGCAATATGATTATGCCTGACCGGCTAGAGAATCAGTTCAATGGGTTCATTGCCAACTCGACGTTGGTATGCATCGATGAGATGAAGTTCGGGAATAAGTTCGGTGTCAGTGAAAAGTTGAAGAACCTTATTACTGAATCAAAAATTGAGGTCAATACAAAGCAAGTAGCAGAAAAGAACACAAAGGTCTACGCCAACATTCTAATATTCTCCAACCAGATAGCTGCTACCTATATTGAAAATGAAGACCGTCGATTCTGGGTTCATCGGATTGAAGCAGTGCCTGATGATGCTCACTTTATGGAGCTATGGGCGTGGCTAGATGATCCAGTCAGCATCTCCAATTTACTGCGGTGGATGCAGGACCGAGAGCTGGCAGGCTTTAAGTTTGCATCTCGCCCACCAATGACTGAAGCCAAGCAGGAGATGATTGATGCTGGTAAGAGTCAGATGGAGCTCATCATTGAAGATGCCATAGACGCACGAGAAGGCCCGTTCGCAGCTGATGTTATTAGCTACCCTACTGTAGTGTCCTTTGTCCTTGCTGCTAATGGTGAGACCGGACTGGGCCGCTCAGAGGGTGCCTTGAAGCAGATCTGGGGTCGAGTCTCCCGAGTACTGCCTAAAGAAGTGACGAGAGTCACACTGGAGGTAGGTGATAAACGCCAAGTCCGAGTCCGCTGTATTCGCAATGCAGACCACTGGCGCCAAGCAGGAAAATCAAGTATTGCACACGAAGCAACCCGAGCGGCACAGTTCCTATTAACTCCAAATGATGTCGACGCACCCGAGCTAAAAGAGGTTAAATGAGCCTTCGCAACCAACTACTCGATGCCACTGCACTGGACATTGAGACCGCGCCATGTCCTGGCCATCCTCAAGAGTACGCCTTGCAGCCATGGCGTGTCAGTGAGGGTAAAGCCAAAATAACATGTATCTCCATCGCTAAAGATGACGGCCAAGCTCAGCTCAGCGTGTCTGACTGGCGCAGTTTGTTGCAGTCTTTGGAAGGCCAATACATCACCACTTGGAACGGTATATTCGATGTAGCCTGGCTGATTGCCAATGGCCTGTGGAAGGAAGTCAAAGCAATCCACTGGGTAGATGTCATGCTGCTGTGGAAGTGGCACTCTAATTGCCAGCGTGCAGAGCGTATACCTAAATGGTCGCTAGCTGATGGCGCTAAGCGATGGTGTGCTGATGCGCCTTGGCTAGACGCATTTATCGACATGAAGAAGGCTGAGAAGCATGCCGGCGAAGATGATGAGTACTGGGAAACTCGTGCCAAGCTGGATGCCATCATCACCGCCAAAATATGCACGGCTGTAGTTAGTCAGCTCGACGATCGACGCATTCAATCTGCCATGATCGAAGCGGCTTGCATCCCTGAGGTAGCACGTAGTTGGCTGATCGGTGTACCTATTGACTACTCACTGATCGACGATCTCCTACCTGAAGTCGTACTGGAGATGCGTGATATTGAATTTGAATTAGGTGTCAGTAACTTCCATGGGGTTTCCGCTGAGCGGGTACAGCGAGATTGCGGGTTCTGGACACCCAGTAAGATCCTGCGTAGCCCTAAGAAACTAGGTGAATTGATCTACGGAAACTGGGGGTTAATCGCTAAAAACTTCTCAGATAAGACCGGCGCACCAAGTACTGACAAGGCAGCACTGACCTACTTGGCTGATGATGATGACCGTGCGACGGAGATCCTCCGGTGGCGGGAGTTGAATACGCAGCTGACTAAGTATATCGAGGCGCCAAAGAAAGCCAGAGCTTATCTGGGCTGTGATGTCGTACATCCATCGCCAAAGTTGTTCTCGACATATACTGGAAGGATGACATATCAGTCCAAGACGTTGAAAAAATACCCGACCGGTATAGCACTTCACCAATGGCCACGCAACAAAGCATTCCGCGCACTGGCCAAGCCCCCTAAAGGCTACAAACATGTCGAGTTTGATGCAGCAGGTCAAGAGTCCAGGCTGATGGCTGAGAAGAGTGGCGATCCTGCGATGATAAATATCTTCAAGCAGAACATGAAGTTCCATGCTTTTACTGGGGCTGCTATCTGCGGAATGTCTTACGATGACTTCATGAAGGGCATGGCTTCCGGCAATTCAGCGATCACCGGCGACCATGGTTTTTACTATCAAGGTAAGTTCACCAACTTATCAAATAATTACAGGATCGGAGCCAAGAAGCTGCGGGTGCAGGCCCGCGTTCAGTATGGCATGAACGTAGACTTCATGACGGCTGTCGGCTGGCAGAATGCATTCCACAAGCCGTTCCCAGGTATTAAGCAGTACTGGAAAGTCGCTATCGATACCGGCAAAACGCTAGGTTATGCTGCATCACTAGCCGGTCGGCGGTTCGGGCTAGAGTATTGGACCGGGGATTCACGATGGAGTACTGAGAGCTCAGCGATTAATCACCCCATTCAAGGCTCAGGCGCTGATATGAAAGAGTTGGCATTGCGCGAGCTATCTAAACACTACCCTGAATTAATATTCTGGTTTGATCTTCACGATGGCATTCACATGCTGGCCAAGCTGGACTACCCAGACAGCAAGCTCATCGAGGCCCGCGATATGCTAGATAATTTAGATTATAAAGCTGAGTGGGGTGTAGATTTATCTGTACCTTTGACCTGGGATGTGCAGGTAGGTGCCTGCTGGTCTGAACTAAAAGAACTTTAGAACTTGACACACCTAGCAACTAGATTTATATTGACAGCAAGTAACTTAATGTATGAGGGCAGGCAATGAATGAGTGGATTGAGTATAAAGTTGGCAATATACATCCTGAGGGCGCTGTTAGAGTGGAAATTAAACTCAAGTCCGGTGCCATCGTTGGCCCTATGCCTGCCAATCAGTGTTGGTGGGTGCGTACCTCAGTAGGGGCGACTGCAATCATCGCTTATCGCTACGTCAACAGTGAAGATATTCCAGCTGTGAAAAGGATGTCACTGCATGAAATGTACGACGAGGTCAGTAAACTTCGCGAATCCGACCCATCTGGCATTAGCCAACACGCCTCTGGCGCCAAGCTCGACGCGGGCAAGCCACGAGCGGCTTTAGTACTGGGCGGATTTGCACGGGCGCTTATGGAGGTCATCAAGGTAGGTACAGAGGGCGCTGCTAAATATACTGATGATGGGTGGAAGGAGGTGGAGAACGGCCAAGAGCGGTACGCCAGTGCTGGACTACGCCACTTCTTGTATAGGGCAATGGGCGCAGAGATCGATCCTGATTTTGATTTAGATCATGCAGCTCATAAAGCTTGGAATGCACTGGCTGAATTAGAACTCATACTTCAGGAGCGAGAGAAATGACCGAGATGAATCCTAACCACCCAATGACTCAGGATATGCGTGACCAGTGGCATAAAATCACTGCCATGTTGATGCTTAAATTTGGAGTCACTGAGACTACCATCACAGCAGCGGACGTCCTGTCGATGCCTATAGATACGTTCATAGTAATTGAAGAAACTAAAGAAGGGCTCCAGCTGAAGTTAGTCAGTGAAGCCGAAGCTCAGCGCCTCGTCAAAAAAGAAGGCGGCGCACCACACTAAAGGTACTTGATAATGTACATTCCAAACTGTAACAGCATCATCGACTACCAGACAGGTGATGGGTTCAAAAGCATACTTGGTAGCCTACTTCGCTCGGATGATATCCTCATCTGTTCAAATAAGGCGATAGTCAATCAGTATAAAAATTCATGCGCACAGGTAGTGACACTGCCGACACTTCATAAGATCCCAGAGAAGAATTGCTACAAGCAACAGTGGCGGCGTATCATATTGGACTGCAGGCTGCCTCGTCCTGGGACTAAGTCATTAAGGGCGCTGCATAGCCTAGTAGCAGATCGAACTATTACATTCACTAGAGCACCACACGACACTACCGCCATGTGCACTGCACTCTACCTCCTCAGCAATACCCATACCAAATATTTCAAAGTGGTGAAGTGGAATAAATTTATGCATGAGTCACCACGATATGCGAGGCACTGCTAATGCCTAAGCCAATCGCATGGTCGTACACACGGCTCAATACTTTTGAACAGTGCCCGAGGAAGTTCCAAGGCATGTACGTGACGAAGGACTTCCCCAAGGAGAACTTCAATTCACCGCACCTGCAGCGTGGTAAGGACGTCCACAAAGAGCTGGAAGATGCCTGTGCTACAGGCGCTCCCTTGCACCCTAGCCGTGCCTGGATGCAGCCTATTATAGATGCTGTCCGTCGCAACTCCATGGTGCTGGTTGAGAAGCAGGTGTGCTTTAACGCCAATAAGAAAATGATTTCATGGTTCGATAAGAATGCTTGGTGTCGGATGATCTTCGATTTAATAGCTACTGATGATGAGCAGTTAATTATCTCGATTGACTGGAAGACTGGCAAAGTGAGGGCTGAGTCCAAGGACCAGCTGAAATTATTTACTGCGGGGGTGTTTGAGAAATTCCCCAATGCTCAGCGAGTGCTGACAGCTTACGTCTGGGCTGATCACCCCACAGCTCCAATGACTTACGTGGAATACAGTCGCAAGCAGCTAGAGAGTATTTGGGAGGAGTTTGGTGATCGTGCTGAGCTAATCCAACTAGCTAATGAGTCCGGCAACTGGCTTGAAAAAGAGTCGCACTTGTGCATGTTCTGCCCTGCGGAGATCGGTCAGTGCTCAAAAATGACCGGTGAAGTTAAAGAAAAACGCCGACGCTATGAGGAGAAGAATCGATGACATTATATGATTTTTTAGACAAACACGGCTTCTGGGTGGCGTTCACCATCCTGATGGCAGCCAGCTTGATTGGCAGCCACTTCGGAGGATGTTAATGGAACTACCAACTCTATACCAACGTGACTCCAAGGACCGCGTCCGGATGTGGTCAGTTGCTTGTGGTGAGGCAGGCTTCGCTGTTGAATATGGCCTGGTCGACGGCAAGAAGACATTCCAAACCACCGACTGTATCGCTAAAAATGTCGGCAAAGCCAATGAGACTACCGTTGCAGAGCAAGCGCTTCTTGAAGCTAAGGCCAAGCATCGGCAACAGGTCGAACGTGAAGACTACCATGAAGATGTCGATCAAGCAGGGCTGCAGTTCCGGCCTATGCTCGCGCAGGATTATCTGAAAGTACCACACTTGGTTGATTGGGATCGCGTTACTGCTCAGCCTAAGCTGGATGGCCTGCGACTGACGTATGGCCGCCGCGGCCCCGACGCTGATGTCGATGAGTTTCTGAGTCGCAAGGGTGATAACTACACACTACCGCACCTTGAAGAGGCGTGTATTGAGCTCTACGCTCTAATTAACCAACTCATTAATGATAGTGACGGCTGGTGCCAGATGCTCGACGGTGAAGTGTATTACCATGGCTGGACGCTGCAGAAGATTAACTCCGCGGCCAGGCGACAGCAGGCTGATACAGCGCAGCTCGAATACTACCTATTCGATTTATGTATTGAGGACATGGTGTTTGAAGATCGCCATAATTTACTGGAGTACGCGCTTAGTCAGGTAGCGCCTAACTACCCACAGCTGAAATTAGTATTATGCCAGCCATGTGATTCTGAAGCTCAGGCAGAGCAGATCCAAGGTGCGTGTATACGTCGAGGCTTTGAAGGTGTGATGCTCCGTCATATTGACTCCGAGTATGGAGTAGCTACACGCTCCAGTGACTTATTTAAATATAAGTCATTCTTTGATGTGGAGTGCAAGATAACTGGCATCAAGGTGGATAAGAATAAGTGTGCAGTGCTGCTGTGTACGCATCCAGAAACGCAGCAAGAATTTGGATGCACCCCCAAGCGGACCCATGAAGAACGTAAAGCCATGGTCGGTGATCGGTCGCTGCTCGGGCAGTATATTACTGTTAAATATCAAGGGCTATCTCCGGAAGGAGTACCTTTATTCCCAGTAGGTTTAGGCCTACGTGAATGCACTGATGCTGGTGAGCCAGTGTCTTGAGGAGTTAGATATGGATAGCACAGTGAAGGAGATCTTGGAGAAGTTCTTATTGGATCACCATTTCAATGCGCCAATGGAGGATCGGCTCCAGCTATACAACGACATTGAAGCAGCGCTAAAGCCGGAATTATCAAAAGGAGCTACAGAGTGTGCTAGGTTCATGGCGCTAGTACAGCCACTTCAGCGAATGCCTGAATCTTTCACAGCTGGCAATTTTAATGAATTAGGTGCTTTCATACTTAAACAACTTGGAGAGGTAGAGTAATGTTTGAACAACTAGCAGAAGTTACAGAATTTTTTAAGTCTCAATTTGGACTTAGCTTTATCATGACTGCAGGCCCTGCAGCTCCACCGACGGAAGGTATAACTATTTGTGTCATCGTCTTCGTAGAGAACGCAGATAAGGAGATGCTTCAAGTTGTAGTCACTACATCTATGGAGACCTTCGATACAGATGCAAAAGCATGGGCTGAGCACGTCGCAGCTCAAATGGATATTGAGATTGAAAAAGCCTTAGGAGGTCACCGTGAGCACTGATGGTCATTAAACCTGAGATCGAAAAAGCCACCAAGGATGCTATCAAAAAGCTATTGACTGAGCTCTGGCCTGACGTGTGGCAGATCATGGTAGTACCTGGAGGCTTTGGCACCGGCGGTGTTCCAGATCATGTGGCGTGTGTGCCGGTAGTTATCACGCCTGAAATGGTTGGTAAGACCTACGGCATGCTGGTTGCCGTCGAGGCTAAAAAGCCAAAAGGTGAATTTCGTGGATTGCAGAGAATCCAAGTCGCTAATATCGTCAAGGCTGGTGGCTTCGGTCAGATCACTAAAGGTGTCGCTCAAGTTGAGATATTAAAACAACAATTAAAGGATCGATTTTGTCTAATATAATACTGATCTCCACACCGCAGGAACGACAGGGTTACCTCCAGAAACGATTCGAGGATCGTCGCTTTGCGATCATCGAAGGGCGTCGATATGGCTGGGACGGGAAAGCAACTAAACAGTGCCTCCAAGATGTCATCGATGGTAAGGTAATGCCGCCGTGGCTGCATCATACAGCACTCTACAAAGCGATTCACAATGTCTAAAGTAATATCTCTGCCCGAGCACAATGCTATTCTAGTGCCCGCTGCTATGTGCTTAGGCGCTAACTTCAGTGGTCTGCGATTCAAGCAGGTTAGCTATAGGCTGGAGCATTATGTCATGGTGGAGCACAGTGATAGTGCTCTCCGGCAGCTGGCTATCTGTGGCATTGAGGCCCCGAGCGGCATCCTGCGTGACTATCACTGGCCTAGTAAGTACCCGAGCCCCTTCGACCATCAGCGCGTAACAGCAGACTTCATGGTCCGCAACCCTCGCAGCTTCTGCTTTAATGGTATCGGCGCCGCCAAATCACTGACATCGTTGTGGGCCTCCGACTACATGATGACCAAAGGTGAGATGGGCAAGGTATTGATTTGCTCTACATTGTCCACGTTGCACCGGGTCTGGGAGTCGGAGATATTCACCCATTTAATGCATCGTTCCAGCACGATTCTCCATGGCTCAATACAGCGTCGGCGTAAGCGTTTAGCCGAAGATCATGATTACTACATTATCAACCATGAAGGCATGGAGCTCCTACTGCCTGAGCTCCTGGCGCGTGACGACATCACTCACCTCATTGTAGATGAAGGTGCTCGACTCCGGAATAAGAAGACCAAGCTCTGGGCATCGGCGAATGAGTTATGTGGCCCTACGTCCAAACGAACCGTCTGGTGGATGACAGGGTCTCCGATGCCTAAGGCGCCAACGGATGCGTGGGCTCAGGCTCGTATCGTCAATCCTGGCAGTGTGCCGGCGTACTTCTCCCGGTTCCGCGATCAGACCATGTATAAAATTACAAATTTTAAATGGGTACCGCGCAAAGGCTGGGAAGATATTGTCTACGCTACGCTCCGGCCTGCTATTCGATTTAAACGTGAAGACTGCATCGACCTACCGCCAGTGATGCAGATACCGCATCCAGTGGAGATGTCAAAGGCACAAGCTAAAGCCTATAAGGATCTCGAAGATAATTATGTTACTGAATTTGAGAGCGGCATCATTACAGCAGCAAATGAGGGCGTTAAGCTAGGTAAGCTTCTTCAAGTGGCTTGCGGGGCTGTATATGACGCAGCTGGTGAGACTCATTTCATCGACGTAACACCAAAGCTGAAAGAGCTTGACAGCATCTGGGAGGAGGTCGGTGATAAGTTAATTATCTTCATGCCTTATAAGCATACCATCGCGCTGCTATCTGAATGGTTCATCAAGAAGCATCCGACGCTTACGTTTGGCGTCATCGACGGCAGTGTCAGTATGGGTAGCCGGAATAAAGTATTCGCGGCATTCCAAGATGGTGGGCTGAATATCATCATCGCGCACCCAGCAGCTATGGCTCATGGCCTGACACTGACAGCGGCTAATACAATTTTATGGTGGTGTCCAATTGATGACTTTGAGATTTATGAGCAGGCCAATGGTCGGATCTCACGCCCAGGTCAGACGAGAAATCAATACATTAAGCACCTCAGCTGTTCAAAGGCTGAGATGGCAGTCTATAAAAGGCTTAAAAATAAAGAGTCGATGCAAGGAATATTACTTGACATGATTAAGAAGTAATGTACTATCAACAACAACTAACTTTGTAGAGGTCTCCAATGCCTATCCCAATTGATAAAGCACTAAAAGCTTATGTCAACATCCGTGACGATATAGCTGCAAAAGAGAAAGAATTTAAAGCGTGGAAAGAAGCACAGGAAGCGTTGTTAGAGAAGATCGGCTTATTCTTGAAGACTACCTGCAACGAGCTCGGGACTGACTCTGTCAAAGCCGGCGGCATTACAGCCTTTAAAAAAGAGAAGGACTCAGTCGCTATCGAGGATAAGGATATATTTAAGAGCACACTCGCCACCGGCATTATGAGCTCCATCGACAGCGCGATGGTTGGATCAATAAATAATCGAGATGAGGTAATCGCAGCTATCGCCAATGCTGACATATTTGATCTACTCACGCTCAGTGCGAATAAAACGAATTGTAAGGCCTATATGGCTGACAATGACGGGTTGATGCCTCCAGGTATCAAGTATTACAACGAGAAAGTCATCCAAGTCCGAAAAGGGAGTAAGTAACTATGGCTACTAACGTGCCATCTATTATTGGCTCAGGCGCACAGCTGCCAGCACATTTGCAGCAGTACACTGGCCAAGAAAACGCGGCGGCTGGGCTAGTTACTAGCTTCTTGTCACTGCCGGCGATATCCATCAAAGGCAAGCAATTCCGCTTTGTCAAAGATGGTGTCGAAACACCTATGCCGATAGGTGCACCACTCAACGTCGTCATTCTGGGATTCGATCCAGAGACAGGTCTGGCCAAGGCTTACTACAAAGATGCTTATGCACCTGGATCTGCTGAGGCGCCAGACTGCTTTTCATCAACTGGCATCACACCTGACAGTTTCGTAACCGCACCGATCTGCCGGAGTTGTACTGAATGCCCTTTCAACGCATTCGGCTCAGGCGTTGATGCCTCAGGTAATGCATCTAAAGGCAAGCGATGTGCTGATCATAAAAATTTATTTGTAGTCGCTGCAGATAAGTTAGATGGTGATATCGCTGTACTGCGCGTACCAGGCACTAGTTTGAAAGCATTGAGTGCACTCGGCTCTGAGTTAGCCAAGCACGGAGTACCTACTCAAGTACTGGCAACAGAGCTATCGTTTACCAATGATGAGCACCCTCAGCTGAACTTCCGCCCAGCACAGTGGCTAAGTGAGGCTGACGCTGCACGTATGGTCACTCGTGGCGCGTCTGATGAGCTGTCCACCATGAAGCCTAGTAATAATCGTGGAGCTGTGGCGCCGGTCTCTGACACGATAGCGCTACCAGCTGGACCTGCACCTAGCTCACTACCACCTCCACCACCTGGGGTGGCAGCTGCATCACCTCCACCAGAGCCTGTCAAAACCATGACCGAAAAGGCTGGAGCTACCCCTTATCAATCATTCGTCGATCAAGGTTGGACAGACGAGCAACTCATAGAACAATGCTACATGGAGATCAGTTAAAATGAAGCCGATTAAAATTATATTTAAAGATAACGACAGTAAAGAAATCTTGCGTTCAGCGGAAGTTAGTATGTTTGTAGTCGCTGTGACCGGTGACGATCCGATTATTGAATGCTATGTCGATAAATCGAACCCACTAGTAGTTTCAGCTGACGTCGCGAACGCTGGAGGTGATGCACCTGAGGAGCCTCAGTACGTCGCCACAGCTAAAATGGGCGACTGTACAATAGCTCAGTACTTAGATCAGGGATGGACTCATGAGCAGCTTATGGCGAACGGCCTTGTTGAGGAGGTTACTGATGTCGAAGAAACTGAGGCAGTCGTCGAGCCAGCTGCAGATCCTGAGTATGTCGCCACAGCGAAAATAGGTGACTATACCATTGAGCAGTATCATGCTTCAGGCTGGACTGATGAGAAGTTACTCGCTGCAGGGATGATTGAAGTTGTAGCGGCTGAGGCTACACCGGTCCCGGAAGAGGCGGCTCCTGCAGCACCAGCTGAGGAGGTACCACCTGCAGTAGATCCTGTACTTAACGCTAAGGCCAACGGGGCAACTTATCAGCAATTCGTTGAGCAGGGCTGGACTTACGAGACATTAGTTGAGAACGGCTATATTGATGTCGAGCCGGCAGCTGAGACCGAGACCATTGCTGCAGCACCGGCAGCACCGGCAGCACCGGCAGCTGAGACATCTGAAGATGGATGGCCTCGCAAAGATGGTGACAATTGGGTTGACTCTAGTGGCGAGGTGTGGAATCCAGATGCTCACTCCACAGCTAAAGATCCCACGCTGCCACCGCCTGTGACTACGAAGGGTATATTCAAGAAACGTAGAGGTGGTGCTAAAGCGGCTGCAGCTCCGGCAGCTCCTGGTGCGCCCATCGCTCCCGCAGCTCCACAGGCGACTGACTCAGCACCGGCAGCTCCTGGTGCGCCCGCGGCTCCTCTGGCAGATACTACAGCACCGGCAGCTCCTGGTGCGCCCGCGGCTCCACCTGCTGGAGGCGACCCAGAGCTCGAAGATCTCATCAAAGATTGGGGGAGTGCATAGTAATGCTGACAACGTCCTATCAAGCGTTCAAAACGCTGGAGTTACTGAGGTCACGTTGTGGTCTCAGTGCTCGGGACTCAGCGACACATTTAATGTGCATCTCTGAGTCCACTTACTCTACGCTTCGTAAGTCGCTGGATGCGGGGCGTGAATGTACACTATCAGCCAGTAATGATATTAATGTTCGAATTGGACTGAAGGTACTCGTCGACGGCTTGGAGTCCAAGTTGTTGCCTGTCACTGCTGCAGATAAGGAGGTATCGATTGCACGTCTCAGCAAGCTGCGAGAGTCGATTAGATTGGAGTCTTGTGAGGCCTTGAGTCCATCGGGGATACAGCAAGTTGATCAGCTATTATCGCTCGACCAACTCATAGGGTATGCTAAGATATTCATGTCCGCGTAGATTTATACTTGGTAATCTCGATAAGGATGATCACCGGATCTAGTCGTATAGTGGCTGTTCCGGTATCAACAAAGGATTCAATAATTACATCCGTCAGCTCCGGGATGAATTTACCAATTATAACGTAGTCCCTGCCCTCTTCATCTGCAAACCGAGCCACCTCAATGAGTGGGCTTCCAGACTCTCCGGCTCTGAGCCGTGTCGTTACCTTCTTTGTCGTATCTCCCAGTGATACGATTGCACCATGTATGTAAGCGTTAAATCCCTTAGGAATTGTGAATATACCATCTTGAGACGTACCAAGATCAGTAGCCATAAATGATAAGTTGCTTGCTGAGGTAGCACCGACAACTGTTATATCTCCTGCATTGATCTCTCCAGACCCTGCTTCGATGACTACAACCGATTGAACTCTCAGTATATCCAAGACATTCGATGCGACGGGAGTCACCCCGTTCATAGTTATATCCTCAACTTCCACGATGTCACCTTCACGTATATATGTGACGGCGACCTTCCGAGCGCCTGTACCTGCTGCTGTATCTAGTCCTGAAGTACTGACTACAGTAAATCCCTCACTAACTGTGAGGCGAGTATATGCTGTGCTAAATCCCCAGGTGGTTTTAAATGCCATCGCCGGCACTGCCGCATCTGTAGCTGGGTGCGCTGCAATGGAGAGGCCAGGTGCGTTGCCGGTAATTATATCGTTGAACGTAAAGTCATCGATGAGTACTTCCTTGCTGGGGAATGTCTCGCTAGTCATTTTACACCTTCTACCGTCTCATTATACTTCCTGTTGAATTCAGCGACAATGGTCTTTACCTCAGCGTCCAATTGTTTTAATTTCTTTTGCCGATCTGACTCGGAAATCATTTTGTTGGCCTGGGCCGCTCTCTGCAATTTTCTTTTTCTGGTCAGATTCTTTGCGGTTCTCTTTGCATCTCTCGACATATCCAATAACGCTTCATTTTTCTTTTCAAACTTTCTACGTGGCATGCTGTTCCTAGGAAAACTAGCTGCTTGGCTTTCATATTGGCCTATTCTCTCACGGCGTTCGTAGAATTGGCTGACATCCTGGTAGTGGCGAACCCGCCCCCGGAACCGTCGTGCGATGGGGATGTCAGCTGCTCCAACTTCCTTCTCAGCCATGGCATTTGCTACAGCATCATACGCTCTGACTGCTGTAGTTCCAGCACCTCCGAACGGAAATTCTGCTAAAAATTTCAGGGCGTCTGGATTGAAATCCATACCTCCTTAGATATAAGGCATGCCTCCTGTAGCCTCATTTAAAAAAGTCGCTAACGTCTTCCAGTGCTCTGCTGTTTGAGGCTTGGCCAACGCGCTGTCTGGAAGTTTTGTACCAAAGTCATAATTCTCACGAAATATTCTCCCACTAAAGAAGTTCTCATTAACAGCCAACTGTATTAAAGGTTTGGCAAGTGTGGGTGTTATCGTTTTGGCGAATGCCTTTGCAGGCTCATCTGATGTCTCAACTGAGATTGGCGAAAACGATCCTACCGCAGCCATCGCTATATTTGTAGCTCCTTCGCCTATGCTTTTAGGGCCGTGCATAACCGCTTCTATCTGGTCGCCTATCACGTTAAAGACACTATACCCATAAGGTAAAACCCATGTCGAAAATTCACCAGGCTCCCCGCCGAACAGCGAGTCCATGATGACGACATTCCGATCCTTGATGTACTGAGGAACTTTGTCGTAGTAGTTTACTCCATCTTCATCATCTCCAGATATCCCGCGCATAAATGCAGCCCATGCATATGCACTCGACACTACTCCAAGTGCGAGCACCTGTGCTGCATTGAGTCTTTTATTGCCTATCATAGGCAATGACTTCTCTGATTTTTTAAGTGTCGCCAGCGAACGACTAAATACAGCCACTCCTTGAATTGATACGTTGGAGAACATATAAATCGAATTGAGAAAATTTCCTATTTCACCTTTTCGATTGAAGTTAACCGTTAAATTTTTAGCTAGACTAGCTGCACGTTTTCTAATTGAATCATAATCTATATCCGCCTCGGCTGTACCTTTCGCACGCTCTGCTCCAGCTGCAGCCTCTACATAGTTGGCGTATGCAGATAATCTAACTCCATTCTCCAGAGCTGTGTTGGCGTGGTGGATAAATTCTTTTGAACGCCGCAGGAACTTTCGAGAGTTGCCTTTGATGCCTCCCTGTGCTTCAGACAGCATACCTTTAAACTCTTTCGCACGTTCTTTGAAATCCTTTATATCAACCCATCCAGTCTGAGCACCGCCTGGGCGGAAGTGCTCTTCATACTCAACCTGCATGGCTTTATATTTCGTATCCTTCAAAGACTTCCCATGCAGGCTCGCATGGATTACACGTATAGAACGTGGGATGTCTTTTAGCATTTTCTTGACGATCCGAGTTTCTTTAGCTCGACCTCCAGGAATTCCTTGCTCTGCTAATACATTATAAATGGCGGTTTGTACATCTCGCAGCGGATTTGTAGCTCCGAACGCTACATTATATATTGTGTGCATAGAGGCCAAGAAGCGAGTAGCTTGGTTCATGGCTTGAAGTATAGGCCCCATAGGCTCGGCGCCTAAATTCTTTAAAGATCGAAGCAGTCTATCGTCCTTGACTTTGATAAAGTATTCAATTCCGTCTTTCTTCGTAGCAAAGTATTTAGCCTCGCCCATATCATGGATCTTTTGTAATGTTACAGTCTGCGCACCATCGACTAATTTTATCCCTCTTCGCACGTCTGGCTCTGCTAAGGTAAATACCTCCCATAGATCCGAATTCGGATACTGCTCCACGAGCTTAAGGAACGCACGTCCGACCTTTACATTATTTGATCGATGAATCGCTTCAATAGTATCATTAATTAGATGGATCGTAGGTGATTCAGGAAATGATTTACGGCCCAACCTACGACGAGTTTCCTGACCTCGTACATCCATTCCTTTGCCGCGCCTAGCTACTCTTGCAGCCGCCTCTTTATCTGTTACGCCCTTCGTTGGCACATAAAATTCATACTTGGCTTCCCAACCCTCTACCTCATCGGCAACTACAAGTCCAGAGCCTTTGAGTGTATCTCTCTGCATCTTAGATATCTCATATAGGTGGCTGACTGCCGACTCAAAATCCTCAGTACGACCTGCTTCCTCTACTTGGTCTAGTATTGATGCAGCTTGCTGATCAGATATACCTATATTGATATCAGGATCGTTAGGATTTAAAGACCTAATATGCTCGTTTCCTTCCTCTGCGTGCTTAGCCATTGCATAGTTATCTAGCTCAACATGTGTGATCTTGTGTTCAGACATTGCATCAATTAGATTCTGTACAGGGCCTACCTTCAACTTGTCGATCCCATCATCTGTTGCGCCATAAGTCGCCTCTTCTTCTCGGTACGCGTCCATTATCGCTGGGACTTCTTCGAGTCCGGAGAATTCAGCGGCGGCTCTCTGGTAGCGAAGGAGTGGCCGCATCTTGTCTTGGAATTTCGTAATGGCCCTTTCAGTTGCATCTTTTACTTTTCCACCTTTCGGCCCTTCAAAGACAGGCTCCGATGGCTTTTTTGGAGACGTTGGGGGTGGAGCAGCTGGTGGCTCTTTCGGCGGCTTCTTACCAATCCCTCGAATCGACTCTGCACCTGGCTGACTCAGGGCCAGCTCAGCATCTGTAATCTCATCCATTCCAGATGGCTTGAAGGCCTTGGTCTGATCTCCTTCACTTAACCAGTTTTTAAACTCATCCTGAGACATCTCAGTAATTGCACGCTCACCCTTCCACCCTTTGGCGTAGTTGCGCTTGTAGATGATACGTGCTTGCTTCTCAGTCTTGGCGCCGATGATTACTTTATGCTCGTCGAATTTACCAGTCTTTGGATCGACTTGATCGACGACAAATACTTTATCCGACTCGACATTAGGGCCAATGAATACATCTACGTGGTCTCCATCAGCACCGAGCGTACGCTTAATATAGCCGTAGTGGTCTTTTAGCTTAGTCGACCATGTCTTACCGTCCGGACTAGTACCTTTACGAGTAGAGCCCTTAGGGTTCTCTATAGAGATGTCCAGGCCGGCTATCGTGACGTGGCCTTTTTTATAATTTGCGGCATCAATTTGAGCTTCTGAGGGATCTGCAAGATCATTTTCAGGGCTTGTCTGTGCTTGAGCGGCAGCCTCTTCAATGTTCTTTTCCAGTGCTTCAGTCGCAGCCTCTTTGACTTGTTTTTCAATTACCTGCTTCTCACGTTTAGTAGCCATGGCTGGCTTCGTATCTGGTTTCTTATCTGGGGGTGCAGGTGCTTTACTTACTACTTCAGTCTCAGCTTTCTTCATCGCCATGGCTGGTGGTTT
>SDBT01006611.1_pt1 | contig 19180 bp, 18 predicted proteins | sample 2277101 | NCBI WGS metagenome assembly SDBT01 (sample SAMN10404973, study PRJNA504765) | marine sediment metagenome | isolation source: marine sediment core GS10_PC15, 103 cmbsf | place: Arctic Ocean: Southern Knipovich Ridge | collected 2010 | reverse complement strand
CTGTGTTATTTCTTCTTTTAATGCTTCTTCATTCCCATCAAATTCAAAATTAGGATCTATCTGGATAAATGCTTTAACGATTTCAGAACCTGGTCTGTCGAGATTTGGAATACCAATAGTAGCCACCATCCCAATAGCAGGATGTTTAGCTAACACATCTTCTAATTTTGCTGAAAATACTTTAAAGCCACTAACGATTATCATATCTTTTGTTCGATCGACTATCCTCAAATACCCTCTCTCATCCATTATTGCTACATCACCAGTATGCATGTATCCCTCTTTATCAATTGCTTTAGCAGTCTCTTCTGGTTTGTTGTAATATCCTATCATTACTTGAGGGCCTTTAACACAAATTTCTCCGGGTTCTCCTAAAGGAACTTCTTCATCCGTTTCGGGGTTTACTAACTTTAATTCTGTATTGAGGAGAGGAAGTCCGATTGATCCTAGTATACGCTCTCCCCTATAAGGATTCATTGTTGTTAATGGCGATGTTTCAGTCATCCCATAAACTTCGAGTAGTTTACCCTCCCCAACCATGCTTTCTAACTGTTTCTGAGACTCAACAGGAAAAGGAGCAGCAGCAGAGAAGCAAACTTCACAATTAGTGTGATCTAATCTCTTGAATTTTCGAGTATTGATAAGAATTTGAAATAAAGAGGGCACGTTTACGAGAATAGTTGGTTTATATTTTTTTATTTCATTACAAATATAGAGGGTGTCTCTAGGATCAGCTATTAAACACTGTTGCCATCCGAGATAGATACAATTCACGCAGAAGAAAAGCCCTGCAATATGGAAGAAAGGAAAACCAGACAAAGCAATACCCTTTCCTCTATCCCAACCAAGCCAAGTTTGAACAATTAAGAGATCAGAAACAACATTTCTATGAGTCAACATTGCTCCTTTAGGTAGTCCTGTGGTACCCCCAGTATATTGGATAAATGCAATATCATCTGGAGTAAAATCCAGATTAGGTGATGTCGTAGGGTATTTTGCAATTACATCCTCCCAGAAATCTAACACAGTTTTTCCTTCTAAAGGAGTGACCTCCCCCCAAGGAATTTCTTTTACTCTACGAATTTTATCTTGGTCTTCTTTAGAGAATGCTCCAATCACACTGGTTGTTATTACTAAGGACAATTGGGGTAATTTTGAGGCGATTCCTTTTAGTCTATGTTCAAAAATAGCGTTAAGAGTTACCAAGGCAACTTTGTTCTCTCCTGCTCCTAAATCATTAATCTGAAAGTGCATTTGAACATCTGAAAGAAGTGGTGAAACTCCTGATACTATACATCCCGCTTTTAGAGTACCCACTACAGCATACACATATTCGGGGATATTGGGGAGGTTTATTCCAACTACATCTCCCTTTTTAAATCCTTTATCAATTAACATATTTGCAAATTGATTGGCATGTTCAGAAATTTCACGAAAAAATATCTCTAATCCTTGAAACGACAGGGCAATTTTATCGGGAAACTTCTCAAACGTGTCCTGAAATGCGTCTGGTAACGTTTCTTCCCATACACTAGGATCAAGATCTTCCAAACCTTCATCCCAACTTTTTTTCCAGAATCTTTCGCTATATATTGACATCTTTTTATCTTCTAATTCTCTTTTTTAAAAAAATGAATATGATTATTATTGAGAAATTTAATATAAAGTTAATTTTAATAATTTATTTAGCACTTTTATGTTGAGAAAATCTGAAGTATTGTAGTAATAAAATTACTCTTATAGTGGATTTCTTATCATTACAGAATCCGTAAAATTACAACACTAATAAGAAAAGGAAAAAAATAGATATTTATGTTATATTAGAGCTTAATTTTTTCAAGATTTCTTCTGCTTTTTTTGTGAATCCACTAATTACATCATCTACATCCATAATAGAATTTATTAAGCCACATGATTGACCAATAGGAACTGCTCCATTAACAACATCACCATCAGTGTAAACAATCTCGTATTTATGAAGATCATCTAAATGACTATCAATATCAAGCATACTTCGCTCTTTGGTAATTTTTTCTTCTTTTGATAGTACATTGCCATGCTCTAGGCAAAATTTATTTTTCATTAGTCTAATTGGTCCAAAACCTCCTGTAGTAAGCATTGTATCACGATCAGTAGCTGGAGAAATTAGTGCTTTATACTTAGGATGAAATTCACATTGGGTTGTTGCAATAAACCTTGTCCCCATTGCAACCGCATCAGCTCCCATTGCTAAAGCTGCTGCTATGCCACTTGGATCTGCAATTCCTCCACAAGCCACGGTTAATATATCTGGATATTTTTGTATGACTTCTTGTACTAAAACTAGTGTCGTAACACCTTCATAACTTTGATGACCTCCACCTTCAGTGCCAGTAGCAACGACCCCATTACATCCTGAATCAACTACTTTATCCACCAACCATAATGCAGGTGCAACATGAAAATGAAACATCTCTGGACATGATTTTTGCCACATTTTAGCAGCAAGTCTTGGACTCCCTGCGCTAGTTAACCCATAGACCATTTGTTCTCTGATTTTTGGATTCTCTTTACGCCATTGTCCTACTTTTCGTAATAAAATTCTATGATCAGTTTGTAATCTTGCAACCCTAATATTAAATCCAAACGGTTTATTAGTATGCTCAATTACCTGATCTATTTGTTCTTTAAAATCTAATATTGAATTTTTTCCCCGTAGAGTAACATGGCTTAAAACTCCTAACCCTCCTGCCTCAGAAACTGCAATGGTTAATTCAGTTGTGTAGAAAGGACCCATTGGTGCACTAAAAATAGGATATTTTATCCCAAACTTTTCAGTTATTCTTGTTTTAATCAAATTATATTTCTCTCTTAAAACTTAAATCTTATTAGTTTAAATTACCGTTTTAGAAATAAAAATGCTATCTATCCGCATTAAATTTATTATAGGATCAGTGAAATAGTGTATGAAAGATTGATTTTAATAGGAAATATTTTAAAAATATAAAATAGGTAAAAACTGTAATTAAAACGTCTCTCCACATTATTTACTTCTCAATATGTAGATTCCTATATTATTTCATATCGAGTTATTGATTTTTGAAAATAAAATTGGCATTTAATACTTTAAATAATAGGGGAGAAAAGGATAAATAATAAGAATTATAAATAAATCGAATCTACCTTAAAAAAAAAGCTTAAATATAAAATCTATTATAAAATTTGTGTAGTAATTTAAAATTAATTACTAAAAATTTCATTTTACCAAATTCCCTTATTTTACATGAATCCATTAAATAAGTTGAGATAAAAATGAGGTGTTATATAAATTTCTCAAGATGACATGAAAGAGTTAACTTCAGGTTTAGAGGACAAAGTTTTGAAAGGTCTACGCAATAAAATTGATCAAGCAAATGCAGCAGTCAGTGAATTATCAGAAAAAGTAACACAAAAAGATGAAGAAATTGAGGCATTAAGAAAAGAACGTGATGAAATAAATTTGAAATTCGTAGAAGTAACAACAGAGTTAGGTAATAAAGCCAAGGAAGTTGTGGAATTGAAGAATTCTATATCTTCTAAGGATGAAGAAATCAAAACATTGAATTTTGTCGTAGATGAGGTAAACTCTCGAATAGAACTCTCGAATAAATCTCTCGACCAAAACGTGGAATTAATAGATAATCTGAAAAATAAATTAGAAAAAGCGGAGGCAGAATTAAAGGAGTTAAAACCGCCTGAACCAGGTGAGTTTGTGAGTGAAGATCGTTTGATTTGCCCAAAGTGCGGAGCTGTAGGAAAAGATATAGGCCAACAAGAAGATAAATCAAGGGTTTTAGGATACGTAGGTCATCTTCCTATGTACACTAAAGTAAATGTTTGTAAGAAATGTGGAAACAAGTTTGATTAACCTATTTTTCTTTCTTAAACCGAATCCCCCTAATATTATTACTGTTAAATTTATCTAAAAACTCAGTAATGAATTTGAAATCCTTTTCGAATTCCTCAATTTCGAAGGTTTCCGTTATTTTATTTGCCCAACAATTGCTATACGCAAAATTGTAGTTTACATTCTCACCAAAAGTTCTCATCAGTAGGTAGCTCACTAATTCTGCTAATTATTAGAACTCATGGCCGCATTTCTTACATACACGTTTTTTAGCATACACTTTCCAACTTGTTAGAGATTAACTAGTTATTGGAATATGCCCCATATATGAAAGAATTTTGTTTTTATCTTCTACAGTTTTGATGTTCCCGCCTACTGACCCACATATTATGCTCTGAACCGGAATTCGGTTAAAAATTGGACATGTAAGTCGCTCCTCTTTGGCGAATCTTCCTTGACCTACTTCTGGCGGTTTTAATCCAAATAATTCTTCTTTAACATCACTAAGCTGAGCTGTTGTAGATTCAATTACTTGTGCACTTTCGGAGATTTTTTCTGATAAATTTTGAATCTGATTCTCTTTTTGTGATAAATTGTCTTTTAGTTCATTTAATTGTATATTTAATTGAGATTTTACCTCTTCAGCTACGGAAAGTTTAGAATTTAATTCTTCTATTTGTGAATTGAAATTATTTGTTTCTTCTTGATTTGCTGAAATTTTACTATTAGCTTCACTTAATTGGCTTTCTAAATCTGAGATTTTTGCCTCTAGTTCTGATTTTGTTGTTTCTAATTCTGAAATAAAAGATGCTATTTTTTCCTCAGGTGACCTAGATAATTCTGTTTTTTGATTCTTAATTAATATGTTTTTTTCTGAAACTATGAAATTTAATTCTTTAAACTTAGTTTTTTGTTCTGTGAGAGAATTCTCCAATTCTTCATTTTTTTTTGTTAGTTCTTCTACACTTGACTTTAATCTACTGATTTCATCATCCTTAGAAGATATAGAATTCTTCAATTCCACAACTTCACTTTTAACTTTTTCAAGTTCATTGGCTATATTACCTAACTCTGTTGTTATTTCTACGTTTTTCAAATTCATTTCATCTTGAGAAATTTATAAAACACCTCTTTTTTATCTTTTAACATAAACTAAACTCTTGTAAAATAACGGAATTTGTTAAAATGAAATTTTTAGTAATTAATTATAAATTTGTACGAAAATTTTATAATAGAATTTATATTTAAGCTTTTTTTTTACACAAGATTGGATATATTTATAAATCTCATTGATTATCCTTTTATAGGCTATTTAAATAATAAAGACATTAATCTAATGATAACTTAAAGTATATATTGAAATTCTTTTAATCTGAAGTGATTTACATTATTATTTCCTTATTTTTAGTTTTTAATTGAAGAAAATTAGAATTAAATTAATAATAAAAAAATAAAGTTTCTATAGATTTAGTAAAAAGTCATTGATAACTGAAGTTATGGCTTGAAAATCCATAAGTTCTACCCCACTTCCATCAAAAGAAACTTCACCTGCTTCGTGGGCGCTTGAAATTTCGATTTGTCCAAAAAGAATTCCAGAAAAAGTAGCCATATTAGTAGTAAAGGTTAAGGTTGTACCTTCAATATCGCCCTCCCCGTAATCAATTTTTCCTTCCTTGAATTTGAGCCAAAATTTCTTATTATTTTCATCTGAAATAATAATCTGCACTAAAAATTCCATGTCCATCATAGCCATATCTTCGAACTCTTCTTGTAATTCCTTTTTTTCTAAAGATACCTGTTTATAAACTTCTAATAACTTGAGAGTGTCATCAGCAGTGACAGTTCCACCCTCATTTAATTTAGATATAATATTATTTAATAATTCTTGATCTACCATTAAATTATCAACATTTTTGATTTTAGTAATACGAAACTACAATAAAAGAAGAAATAAATAAATCTTTCCTTTCAGATATTAAAATAACTTATTCTTATTGAAAACCAAATGAGCACCACTCTGATGCAGATTTTCCTTCTATTTCGTTTAACATCTTTTATTTATTTTCACAATTAAATCATCTTAAGAAAAAAATAACTGTATTTAAATCCTTAATAAATTCTGAAGATCCGGTTATAGCAAATTACTACTTAAAACTTAAAAAGTAATTAAATGAAAAGAAACTGTTTTTCAAAATTAACCATGAACAAGCATTTCCATGAATGCTTCAAGTCTTGTTAAAGTCTGGCCACGAGAGTAATTTCTCTCATCTACACAATCAACATCAAGATGGATAAGAGGTACACCAACCTTTTGAAGAGTATCTTTAAAAAGAACTCTGGCTCCTGCCGTTTGTCGACAACCTAGATGGGCGGGATTAATTGCTCCATTAATTTTATAATCCTTTGCTAATTGCGCTATAACTTTAAGTCGTCGTTCCACTGGACCAATTATCGGTTGTGTGATCATCCTTTGGGCAAGACTTCTTAATGGATCGCTTTCATCCATGGGCTCCCACCAAATATGATTAAATTCTTCAACAACAACATTAGCACCATATTTTTTTTCTAATATTTCGATAAGATCATTTTTAAACTGTATTCTGTTTTGTATCCACAGTAGCCGATGCTTTTCCTCAGGTAAACTATAAATTCCATTCTCAACTCTGTATTTAAATTCGTCTCGATAGGTTTTTGCAACCTCTACGCCTTCCTTCGTTCCTTGAAGTAATATGAACATGATAAAGTTTTTTAAATCATTAGAATTAGCCGGACTAGGTACCTTCTTACAGTAATCTTCTACTTCCAATATATATTCTCTGGCTTCATTATTATATCTGATGGTTTGCTTAAGCTTATTATAATCTAATTTTCGTCCAGTTTCATCTTCAATGTATGAAATCATCTGCTTGTATTGTTCCGTTAAATAATCAACAGAATCGTCAGTGATATCGATTGGTATATTTAAAATAAATACTTTTTTATTAAAAATTTCTCCAATGCGTTTTAATGCTTTAACACCTCCATTACAAGGAATACTCGCCCCAATTAGCACACTTGGATCGGGAATTAAACCGTCCATAGCAGCTCCAATAATCGCTCGGTGGTATGTACAACTATCAGTAGAATAACCCTTATCTTCAGCAATTTCAAAATATTTATTTGCCATACCTGTTCCAGACAACATTGCTCCAAAAAATTCTACAAACATTCCCGAGACCTTCATCGAATTCAGTATTTCATATGGGACAAACACTGTTGTCCAACCAATGGACCATTGATCGTTGAACATACGGGTGCCTATTCTTCCAATTTCATATATGAATTTTCTACGAGCAGTAAGTTTAAGCTCTAATTTTTTTTTAAGAGAAGCTACCATTTGGGTAAAAAAAACATTTAGCATATCTGATTTAACCACTTTGTTTAACCACCTTTAATTTTTTATCATTTCTGTAAATGCTTCAATACGTGTTTTCAATTGATTTGCGCCTTCTAACCCATCACTCTCTATAAATAAAACTCTTAAATTTTTCTCATTTAATAAATCTTTTAATTGTGGCACATCATATAAATAGGTATCACAAAATTTTAAGGAGTGATGGATAATTCCGTCAATTTTGAATTTTTGTGATATTTTATCAATATAAGCAGCTCGGTTTTCAATATTCATCATTCGTGCACAAGGAGACCTATTTATATAAGCTTTACTTAAGGAATCTAAAAAATCTTTAGATTTTGGTACATCTAAATCAAAAAATTTACTACCAGTACAAAGGTCCTCATAAATAACATTCAATCCGCAATTTTCAATAAACTCAATAAACTCAACGTTGTGAATAGGACTACCTGACAAAAGTACTCTTGGTTTATGGTTTTGTGGATTGATCTCCCGCTTCATTTCTAGTAAATCTTTAATATTTTCATTCCATATTTTAGGGTCAGATCTAAAAAATTCTTTGGTAACATTCATCATTTCTTTTCCACTGATTAGAGGAGGGCTTTCAAGTCTTAAAGAATTTAATTTCCGGTATAATGAACGAGACTTTGTAAATAATGTAATTGCTCTTTCAAGAGCTTCTTCTTGAATATTTCTACCAGTGTGTTTTTCCAACGCAACTTTCAATTTGTGAAATTCATCTCTTAGATATTTATAGCCTAATGATGAGTCTCCCATCGGGATATCTAAAAGATATACAAAATTTGAAGGAATGAACCTTTTCCAGACGTCATAAAGTCTTCTCATTGCATCACAGGAATTTACAAATACAGCTCCGTCAAGAAAATTATAACCTCCATCGACAGCAATATCTAACGCTGATTTCACAAATTGACAATAATTCGGATGTATATAGGAATGAGCATTTTTTACAGGATCAGAATGCCCATCTATTCTGTAGGGTAGAAAACCCGCTGCATATATCAATTCTAAAGGAGTATAACTGCATACCCAACCCATTTGTAATTTTTCCGACGGTATAAGTTTTTCAAACTCCTTAGAAACTAATTAGACTAATTATTTAAATGAATTAAAATACTTATATATTTAGCTTATTAGTTAAAACAAAATTTAATTGCGCTCTTATTATCTATCTTAGCAACGCTAAAGAGATATTTAGAACAACTTTTGATTTAATCCTTAATTATAAATAAAAATAATTACATGTATATCTAAGTATAACCACCTTTGACTTTTTATATTTTTATCAATTGACTATTGCCATATTATTAACAGCAACATCAATTTCAGTTTCGAATGCCTTATATTGATTAAAAAAGGCATTATTCACTTTTAACAAGATAGATATCGCTAATTTTGGAGATTTATTGATTTGTTTTGCCATATTTATTGCTTCATTAAGGACATTTTCTGGTTCTACTAACTTATTAATTATATTCAAACGATAAGCTTCTTCAGCGTTAATAAAATTTTCTCTTCTTACAGTATTCAATACTATTTCTAAGGCTTTTCCACGCCCTACAAGTGTCATGTAGGGAAAAAATAACGGAGTAGCACCAAATCCTATTTCTGGGTGGCCAAAAATCGCAGTTTTAGAAGCTACTCGAAGGTGAGAAAGCACTGCTAGATCAAAACCACCACTCAGAGCATATCCTGAAATTGCTGCTATGGTTAATTTTGGAAATTCAAACAATTTTTTATGAAAAAGAAGTGTGGTTTTTTTTAATTGGTTAGCTTTTTGAGGATCTGATATGGATGCTTGAACTTCATCTTTATCAAAACCAGTAGAGAAAAAATCTTCGCCCCCGTAAAATATTACTGTTGAAATACGGTTATCATCTTTGAGGAGATCTAATGCATTAAGAATTTCCGCCCTAAGTGCTTCACTCAATGCATTTTTCTTCTCTGGTCGATTTAATCTGAGGACACAAATTTTGCCTTTTTTTTCAAGTTTAATAAATTTAAATTCATTCATATTGATTTCACAAAATTGATACTTTTATTAGTATAGTCTTCTTAATTCTTGATGATTTGAATATTGTTTGATTTTTTTCTAATCAATTATTATATATTAAAAATTTTTAATTTTACAATGAGGATTTTTTATTCCAAAGCTTTCAAATTATAAATCATTAAATATAATCTTCTCAAATTTGAATTTATATTGAAAATATGCTATCTATGATATTCTTAATAGGATAAAAAATAGTTAAATCTCCATTCCAATTAATTAAAATGTTTTCCTTCAATTATTTTTTCCATCCATAAATTGATTAAAATTATCAAAATTAATTAATAAATAAATCAAATATTAATAAACGAAATTTAAACGTGAGATTTTGTTGAAAAAAGTCGCAATTATAGGAGTTGGAATAACTCGGTTTAAGGCAAGATATTTAGACAAAACTTACTTTGAACTAGCTTATGATGCCACTAAATTAGCCTTGGAGGATGCTAATGAAAATGGAGCTGAAATTACGCACAAAGATCTGCAATCAACAGTGTATGGAATATATAACGAGTTATTTGAACGACAATTTATGCCAGATATATTTATCAATAGCTATATTGGGATGAATAATAAACCAGGAACAAGGATTGCAGCAGGTGGGGCAACAGGAGGATACACTGTAAGAATGGCATTTGCAGAGGTTGCATCCGGGCTCTCCGATTTATGTCTTTGTCTTGGAGTAGAAAAGTGTGCTGATTGTTATGATGAACAAACAGGAGCAGCTACTCCAGAAGTTTTAAATGCTATAGCATATTCAGCTGATATGACATATGAATATCCAATGGGCATGATGGCTGCTAGTTCTTATGTTAGCATGGTAAATGCACATTTTGAGGAATTTGGCAGTCCAACGGAAGAACAGATGGCTCTTGTATCTGTAAAAAACCACGGGAATGCGTTGAATAACCCAAAAGCTCAGGCGCCAATGAAAATTACAGTAGAAGATGTAATGAATTCGAGAATTATTTGTTATCCTTTTAAACTATTGGATTGTTGTTTATATTCAGAAGCCTCTGCTGCATTAATTTTAGCAAGTGAAGAAAAAGTTAAAGAGTTAAAGGTAGAAAAACCTATCTGGATTACTGGAGTTGGTGCTGCAAACACTGATTGTTTTATAGGAAATAGAGAAGATATGGGAAGATTATATTCAAATATTTATGCGGCAAAGGTTGCCTATCAAATGGCTGGCTTAGATTATAATAATATTAAAGCCCAAATCGACTTAGCAGAATTACACGATGCTTTTTCTGGACAAGAAGTTATCTCTTATGAAGAATTAGGTTTTGTTCCATTTGGAGGGGGTGGAAATTGGATTGATTCAGGAGGACCTTTTTTGGATGGAGAGCTACCTTGTTGTCCTTCAGGAGGTCTTATAGGTTGTGGTCATGCTGTAGGTGCAACTGGGATTATGTCAACTGGAGAAGCAGCGCTCCAAATAAGAGGAGATGCCGGTAAACATCAAGTAAAGACTATTGAAAATGGGAGAGCAATTGCTCATTCAATTGGAGGACCTGGAGCAGCGTATGCAGCAATAATAGTAATGGAAAATGAGGAGGAGAGAAAATAGTGGAGTTTCAAGCACATGAAATAAGAGATAAAATTCAAATAAACTATAAATATACAATGGGGGGTCAATCTAAGTTTTTTATTGAGCTAAAGGAGAATAAAAAGATTTTAGGTACAAAATGTACTAAATGTGGCAAGATTTGGATGCCTCCCAGAATAAATTGTTCGAATTGTTATGAAGACACAGATTGGGTTGAATTAAAACAAACAGGAACAATACAAGTTAGCACTATCGTTTGGTATACAACTTCAGCTTTTATTAAGGCTATACCTTATGGAATTGCCTTTATTAAACTAGATGGGGCTGAAACAGCATTAAACCAAGGGATTTTTTCAGAAAATTTAGTTCCTTCTAAAATTAAAAAAGGACAACGTGTTAGAGCTGTATTTCAAAAGGAAAGACAGGGAAAAATGACCGATTTTTTTTTTGTACCTGAAGAAGAATACGAAAGATGGATAAGTAAACCAGAATATGAGGGGGGAACTTAAAAATGGGATTAGCAAACGAGAATTTACGAAAAATCATAGAGAAAATGAACACCAATGAGAAAGCGCAAGCGGTTTTTGTAACTGACGTCGGTGGAAAACCAGTAGATTGGGAAATTACTTTTCAGTTTAACGTAAACAATGAGGATTCTTTCTATGTAGAAATTAAAGAACGTAAAATTAAACTTGCTCAAGGAATGAAAACAGATGCCGAAATCGTAATGTCTGGAGATAATAATGCTATTGTGAGAATATGTGAAGGAAAAGGTGATTTTACACACGCAATAAGTAGAGAACAAATAACCGTAGAGAAGGGAAAAGTTATGGATGTTATCCGCCTCACGAGAGCAATAACAATTGTTTTAAAAAAAAAATAATATTATTTTTACGCTTTTACTTATTTTTATTTAAACACTACTATTTTTAAAAAAAAGCTTTTATTGAAATTTTTAGTGAATTTACTGTGTGTTATTATATTACAGCAACCTTGCCAAAAGAAACTAATTTGGAAGAATTAAAAGCAATTTTTAACAAATTTGATATGGAGTTTTTGCTTCTTAACAATTATAATGTAAAATCTCAGCTGAGACCTAATGAATTGTATCTAAGAGCAACAAAAAGTTATTGCGACTGTGATATATTTAAGTAACTTTCAGTTTCAATTACAAACAATTTAAAAAAAATAAAAAATTTGATTATGCCAGAGAAATACAAAAAACTGGAAAAGGTTCTTAAGGGATAGTTAAGAAGAAATATTATTAAAATGATATAAACATACTTCACGCTTAAAAATGAAAACGAGAGTCTACATTATTCGAAGAGAGTCCCATGAAACGACTCTAGATATAGTTTTAAGAACACTTAAAATAATTCCTTTAAAAAAGTTTATTACTAATTCAGAAAAAAAAATCTTGATAAATCCAAACTGGGTAATTTCTGATCACTATCGTACAGGAAATATAACTTCGACAGATACTTTAGAAGGAATTATAATTTATCTCCTTCAAGAAGCCGAAATTGAACCAGAAAAAATAATTGTCGCTGATGGGGGATCTTTTGGAATATCTAATAAATTTTTTAAATTAAATGAGATTTTTAGGCTAGAAGAATATGGAATTAAGATTCTAAATTTAAATGAAGATGAAATTATACATGAAATAGAAATTCCTAATCCATTAGCGCTGAAAACTGTAAACATTGCTAAAACTGCTATGGATGCAAGTTGTATCATTTCTGTTCCCTCACTAAAAACACATAATATGGCTTATACAACATTAAGCATGAAGAACATGATGGGAACCATTTTACCTAAAAGTATAATGCATTCTAAGCTCCACAAAAAAATAGCCGACTTAGTTTCTGTATTGCGATCTAAGATGAAATTTCAAATTATTGATGGGATTATTGGCTCAAATGGATGGGAATTAGGAGGAAAACCTATTCAAATGGATCTAATTATCGCGGGAGAAGATCCTGTGGCTGTTGACCGGGTTGGTAGTGCTATTATGGGGTATGAATTGGATAAAGTTAAATATTTGAAATATGGAGAGAAAAAAGGACTTGGAATAGCAAACTTAGAACATATTGAAATAGTAGGAAAACTGATAAGTGATGTGTATTATAAATTTTAATTTGACAATTTTTTTTCTAATTCTATTTTTTTTTAACATACGTTTTTTATTCTTATGAAATATTATAGAGATTTAACTAATTATTATTATAGTCTTGATTAAATTGAAAATTGTTGATTTTCGTTCTGATACCGTAACAAAACCGTCACCCGAAATGTGGGAAGCAATAAGATCTTTAGATGACTCTAAACTTGGTGATGATGTTGAAAGAGAGGATCCAACGGTAAATGAGCTTGAAGAAAAAGCTGCTAAAATAGTTGGAAAAGAAGCTTCATTGTATGTAACTTCTGGGACACAAGGAAACCTTTTAAGTCTATTATCTCAAACTAATCCCGGAGATGAGATTTTGGTAGAAGAGCTCAGTCATATTTATGGTCATGAAGTTGGAAGTGCTGCAAGGATTGGCGGATTAATGGTTAGAACGTTTCCTTCAAATAAAGGAATTCCATCATTAAATGAACTTCAAAATTTAATACGTGATCGTAAAGAAATACATGAACCACCCACTACACTTTTATCTATAGAAAACACTCATAATTTTCACGGAGGTGTTATTGTGCATCCAAAAGATTTGGAAAAGCAAAAAAAGTTTGCTATTAACAATGATCTGAAATTTCATTTAGATGGAGCACGAATTTTCAATGCAGCAGTTGCTACTAATCAACCGGTAACAGAATTTACAAAACACGTTGATAGTGTTATGTTTTGTTTGTCGAAAGGACTTTCATGTCCTATTGGTTCTATTATTGCTGGCTCAAGAGCTTTTATTGAAAAAGCAAGGAAATTTCGAAAGATGGTTGGAGGTGGGTGGCGTCAGGCTGGAGTAATTGCTAGTTTTGGTTTAATCGCTCTCGAACCTAAATGGATAACCAGACTATCGGAGGATAATAGAAATGCTAAGAAATTAGCTGATGGATTAAGAGAATTTGCTTTTCCTATTAAAGTTCAATCACCAGAAACTAACATTTTTTTTGTAGATTTTCCCCAGAAGGCCCCGATGGAAAAGATCATGACTCTATTGCATAAAAATGGCATTAAAGCGTTCAATTTTAAGCAAAAAATTCGTTTTGTAACTCATTTTGGGATAGGAGAAAATGATATTAAATATAGTGTAAATATAATAGAAAAAATTTTACAGAAGGTTTTCTAAAAATCTTATAACAAAAAAAAAGGAAATTTAGTTAATCTTTATTTAATTCCAAATCTTTAGCATCATCTTCAACGAGATCATAATATTCAATATCCATTAAACTGCCTGTAGGATTTTCAGCCCAATGTATTTTTATTGGCATTCCGATATAAGTATCTTTATAATCAATTTCAGGATTTAATTGAGCTATGCTTACAGTATCAGCTCCATCATGTTGTACTAAAACAATAGGCTTCTCTAATACTTCATCTGTATCTGGATCTTTTAAATAGGAAACAGTAAAAGTAGCGACCCTACCAGTTTCTCTTAGATCAACCCATCTGTCTGGTTTTACGAGACATTTTCCACATACTAACCTTGGGGGAAAAAAAACTCTATTACAACTAGAACATTCTAGACCAATTATTTTTTTTTCTTTTAATTTTTCTAAAAACGGCTGCATATGTGTAATGTTAAACTTAAATTTATAGCTAGAAAGGTACCAGTTTCCGGGTATTGTTCTAGTTCTTTTATAATCCTTTTTAATATAATCTAATGATTTTCTTTGAATTAATTTTGGCATTTCTTCACCTCCATTTCTTTTGTGGGGTATCGGACATAGCCATTATTGTACAAAGATTAAGAGAACCTCCCCAACCATGCCCAATAGCAGTATGTACTGTCTTTGGAACCTGATTACTAGCTTTTCCCATGATTTGAAGTGCTGCAACAGCAGGGCGTTCCATAGCAGATGCTCCAATTGCATTAGTAGAATTAACTCCTCCAGAACAATTAATAGGTAATTCTCCATTTAAAGCAGTTACTCCATTTTCATACATCTGTGTTGCTGTATTTTCCTCAAATAATCCTAATTTTTCATCCCACATTAATTCTTGGTTTGGGAATGGAGCATATACTTCCGCATAATCTATTTCCTTTCCTGGAAAAGATATTCCCGCTTGTTTATAAGCCAAATCTGCTGATTTCATAGCTCCTAATTGTTCAGAAGGGTCTATTTGTCCTGAACCACTTCCATCATATCCAAGTACAGCTGTTTCATGAGCAACGCTTGCGACACCATTTACATATACAGGAATATCACACATATCCTTAGCTTTTTCTTCAGTTGTAAATAATATAGCGCAAGCACCATCGCTAGCTGGGCAAACCATACCATATCGCAGTGGAAATGAAATATACGGAGTATCTAATACTTCATCAATTGTAAGATTAGGCATTTTTAAATGAGCCCACCAATTCTTTGCTGCATTTCGCCTGTTTTGTACTACTACTCTAGCTAAATCTTCTTCAGTAATTCTAGATTTGCGCATGTAATTAGCTGCCTGATAAGAGGCAACACCAATCGCAGCACCAGCAGATAATAAACCTGTTAAACGTTCATAAGAAATCCCTAATGTGTTTAAAACTGAAATCTCTCCAATAGCTACACTTGCTAAACCCCTACTCGTATCACCTTGAGATTGTTGTTCAAAAGCTATTGCTAATACTGTGTCAATGCCAGGTAAGCCCGCTGTAACTGTATAATATCCCGCAATTGCAACTGTTCCTCCAGTTGTTCCCCCGGTTGTTACACGCAAAAGTGGTTTATTTCGTGCTCCCATCCAATCTGTCATCCATAATTCGGGAAGATTAGATCCTTCGAAAGCTGGCATATTACCGTTGACATATGCATCGATCTCGTGCAATCCAATACTTGGTACGTTCTTTAAACAATTTTCAACAGCTTCGCTAACCAATTCTGCCATATTTACATCTGATCGTTTTGAAGCATGTTCACTAAAACCTGCAGATACTATCGCAACTTGTCTTCCCATTTTTAATTTTCTCCCTCCAATACATATATTATACTATTTTGAGCACACATACCTATTTGACCAGAAGCTACAGCTTTTTTGGCTCCTTGTACCTGGTACCCCTTTGCTTCACATCTGAGTTGCTTTGCAGCTTCAATAATCCTTATCAATCCTGTAGCACATGGAGGATTACCGCTGATAGCACCCCCTGAAGGGTTAATTGGAAGATCTCCGTTTATTTCAGAATCTAAACTTGCAGCTTTCCCTTTCTCGGCTAACCCGAGAGCCTCAGTAAAGATTAATTCTTCATGTGCATAGCTTTCAAATAATTCCGCAACATCAATTTCTTTCTTAGGTTCTTTTATTCCAGCAGCTTCAAAAGCCACTTTCCCTGCTAATTCCATTGAATTACACCCTGATAAATCTCTATCTCCAAGATAATATTGATCCTGAATAAATCCAACACCAGTAATCCATACTGGATTATCTGTTATTTTTAAAGCTTGTTTTTCTGGAGCTAAAAGTAATGCAGCAACCCCATCACATGGTTGAGCAACCATTAACTCTGTTACTGGATCTGAATATACATCAGATTCTAATACATCATTGATTGTGATATTTGCATTTTGAGCTTCTCCTAATGCTAGTGGGTTTTTCGCAGCATTTTTCCTGTTCTTAACGGCAACCTTGGCAATATCTTCAATATTAACATCATATTTCTCCATATATTCTCTCATTTGAAACCCTGCAGCAGTAATATCATTCACATAAGCTACTGGTCTTTCCCATGTCGGGTCTGTTTCATATAATCGAGTTGAGTGATATGGAAAACATGAAGCCATACTCCCGCCCCAAACTACTGCTAATTTATGATTACCAGATAAGATTCGCATAAGCCCATATAGAACTGCATGAGCACCATCCATTTCTACTTTGCTTTCATCTACCATGTACCCTCCCCCGACTTCAACTGTAAAGCAGTTAGAAATTGTACGCCCTTCATAATAATCATTTGTACATGAAATTACTGTAGTAATATCCTTTTTCTTTAATCCAGCATTATCAATTGCACCTCTTACAGCCTCAAAAATCATTTCATATCGACCGTAATTCGCATCCGAATATAATTTCACTTGGTAATATCCTACAATACCAACTCTTTGCATTTTTTTTACACCTCTCACACTTTCACGAAACCCTTTATATCTGAAGGATCTCCTTTTGTTTTTTCTTCCCATTCAATTTTAACTTTCATCCCTATCTTTACATCTTCGTGCATTATTTTTAGGATTCTATAAATAAGTGCAGTATGACTTCCATCAATCTGTACCATGCCTATTATTTGAGGTTTTTTTACTTTCCGGCTCGCTCTGTCATTCACTCTATAATGAGTTATTGTATAATTCTTCAATATCCCTGTTTCTGGTAACTCCACCCAATTCTCATCCAGAGGAATTGTTTCATTACATTTGCCACAGATTTTTCTTGGTGGAACAAAAACATCTCCACAAATAGAACATTTATTTCCAATAATTTTCTTGTTTTCAAGCGCGTCAAAAAACTTATCCATATATCTACCAACCCAAAAAGCGAAATCTGCTCTAATAAGCCCTTTATTTGCTACAATTATTTTTTCGTTCATAATATTTAATTTTTTTTTTTAAATGAAATTTTTATTATGGTTATTCTTATGATTTGCAGTAAAAAAGATTTTTTAACGAAAATTTGGATGGAGATAAAAAAAATAAAATATATTTTACGCCGTATTGAGAAAAACAATAATCCATCAAAAAACAAGTTAATTAAAAATCTTTTTGTTCTTTTTAGAAATTTCAATCATCATTAAGATCATATTTAAAGTTTAAATATATAGAAATTTAATACTTTATTCATTAAAAGAATTAATAATTTTTTAAATCCAAAGAATTTAAAAAAAAAGTGTTTTAAAATGGCAGAAATATTTGAAAATAATCCAGAGAACAAATTAGTAATTTCAGCAGCATTAGCAGGGGCAGCTACAAGAAAAGAGCAGAACCCCGCAGTACCTTATACACCAGAAGAGTTTGGAGATGAGGCAAAAAAATGTTATGAAGCAGGAGCCGCCATAGTTCATATTCATGCCAGAAATGCATCAAAAGGGGGTATTCCAACTCATGATTTGGACATTATAAAAGCCACCGTTGAAAATATAAAGGAAAAAGCACCAGATATTATTATAAACTTAAGTTCTGCTATCAGTCCTATAGCAACAGAGAGACAAAGGATAATGCCTGTCAGAAAGTATAAACCACCACTAGCATCTTTAAATACTAACTCCATGAATTTTTCAATTGGTGATTTTAAAACTGGGAAAGTAGTTATGGGTGGAGGGCTTATCTTTGCGAATACATTTTCAACCATTCAAACTTTTGCCAAGCATATGAAAAAGGCAGGAACTAAACCAGAAATGGAAATATACGATCTAGGTGGTATGTATAATATGCTCTTCCTTAATAAGCAAGATGGTCTTTTTGAACAGCCTTTACATTTTCAATTTGTATTTGGGGTTTTAGGTGGTGCACCATTTAGCCCTGGATATTTAGAAACTTTACTTAATCTGAAACCTCAAGGGGCTACATGGAGTGTATGTGGGGTATCTAGACAACAATTTCAAGCTGGTATGTGTGCTGCTGCTTGGAATGGGCATATTCGTGTTGGTCTTGAAGATAATATTAGAATGCCTAATAATGAATTAGCAAATGGTAGTTACGAACAAGTAGCTTGGGCTAAAAAAGTTGCTGAACTGTATGGGAGAGAAACTGTTCAAGGCGAAAAAGCTAGAAAAGTCTTTAATCTTTTAAGAGAAGATGTAGAACTGGGATAATTAAGGACTATATTATTATTCTAATTTTTGTTTTTTATTTTATATTTTTTTATAAGCTTAAAATTCTCCAATAATACATTTTAGAATAAATTATTTTAAATAAAATAAGATATAAAAGAAAAAAGACAACAAACCTAGCTATTAGAAAAGGAACAACACCAGAAAACAAACGGTTCTATAGATTTTATTTCTGCTTCAACAAAATTCTAAACAATAAAAAAAAAAAAATAAATGAAATTTAAAAAAAACTTTTTTTAAAAAAGTTTTAAAAAACATAATTATAAAAAAAGGGGTTTTTTTTTTTAAACCAAATTTTAGTTTTTTTATTTATTAGAATATTTTTAATATTATAAAAATTAGC
>SDBT01006610.1_pt1 | contig 19186 bp, 12 predicted proteins | sample 2277101 | NCBI WGS metagenome assembly SDBT01 (sample SAMN10404973, study PRJNA504765) | marine sediment metagenome | isolation source: marine sediment core GS10_PC15, 103 cmbsf | place: Arctic Ocean: Southern Knipovich Ridge | collected 2010 | reverse complement strand
TTAGCCATGGCTGGGCGAGGCCCTCGGTGGCCCAGCGGGTGTTTGTGTCGGGGAAGGTGGTTTTTATTTTATCTACGGCTTGCATTAGGCGGTGGGCTTTTTGGCGGTCAACTTTGTCGAAGAGGGGTAGCTGCATTTTGCTTTGGGGTTCGAGGCCGCTTAGTACTATGCCGGCTTTTTTGAAGCTACAGCCTTTGCGGTATAACAGCTTGGCGGCTTCTATCGCATGGGAGATCAGTTCGGGGGTGAAGCTGGTTGGGGTCGGTAGGGCTATTGTTTGGGAATTTGAATATCGCTTTTGCTTGTCGAAGAAGCTTGTTCTGGCAAAAACTGTCAGGGTGTTGGCTATTAGTTTTTCTTTTCTTAATTTTTCGGCGGCTCTGGCTACGAAAGTGGCGACGGCTTCGGCTAATTCGTCGGCTGACTCGACGGCTTTACCGAACGAGCGTGAGACGGCGATTGATTTTTTAGTGGGAGGGTTTTGTTCGAGGTGGTAACAGCAGGTGCCTCTTAATTCCGAGACGGTCCTTGCTCCATTGATGCCGAATTTGCTCATTATCCAATCGATGTCGGCGTCTTTTAGTGACAGGGCGGTCTTTATGGCGGCTTGTTTTAATTTTAGCGCGTTTCTGTGGCCGATTCCCCAGACGTCCTCGACGGCAATCGGGGCCAGCAGGTTTTTGTGGTTTTGCGAATTGTCCATGTAAAATACGCCGCTGGTGTGGGGGTCTTTTTTTGCGATTCTGGTGGCGATCTTGGCTAAGGTTTTGGTATGGGCGATGCCGACCGATACGGGTATGCCGGTCCATTGTTTTACGGTGGCTTGTATTTTGCGTCCGTAATCGGTTAAGGAGCCGCTAAAGCCGTAGAGGTTTAGAAAGCCCTCGTCTATCGAATAGACTTCTATGGCTGGGGTGAATGTCGATAACGTTCGCATGACGCGGCTGGACATGTCAGCGTAGAGTGAGTAGTTCGAGGAGAAGACTTCGACGTTGTTTTTTTCGAAGATGTGTTTGACCTTAAAGGCGGCTATGCCCATGGGGATTTTGAGTGCCTTTGCTTCGTTTGACCTTGAGACGACACAGCCGTCGTTATTGGATAATACGACTACGGGTTTGCCTTCGAGACGGGGATCGAATACTCGCTCGCAGGAGACGTAGAAGTTATTACAATCGACAAGTGCGAATATTTCTTTCATAGCGCGTGTATTACGTTTGTGACGACGCCCCAGACCTCGAATTCGGTTTCCGGCCCGATGTTCTGGGTGGGGTAGTCTTCGTTTTCCGGTTCGAGTGTGATTTTGTTTTTTCTTATCCTGATTCTCTTTACGGTAAGCTCGCCGTTTACGTTGGCGATTACGACCTTTTTGTCCCTTGGCTCGATCGATCGGTCCACGACCAGCAGGTCGCCCGAATGTATTCCGGCACCGAGCATCGAATCGCCGGCGACCCTTACGAAGTATGTGGCGGCCGAGTTGGTTATGAGGTACTTGTTGAGGTCCAGCTTTTCCTGTTTGTAGTCGTCGGCTGGTGATGGGAAGCCGGCAGGCACGTTGACGGCGAACAGTGGCTGACTGTATTCGGTCGATTGGTCCGGGCTGTAAACTATTTCAACTTTGGTTTCCATACGAGTATTATACTCGAACTGAACGAATATGGTCAGTCTGAAAAGTAAAAAAAGTTGTAAGTTGTAAGAGTTAAGTTGTAAGTGAAACAGGACACAAGACACAAGACACAAGATACAGGACTCAAGATACAGGACTCAAGATACAGGACACAAGATACAGGACACAAGATACAGGACTCAAGATACAGGACTCAAGATACAGGACTCAAGATACAGGACTCAAGATACAGGACTCAAGATACAGGACACAAGATACAGGACTCAAGATACAGGACTCAAGATACAGGACTCAAGATTCAAGGGAGTTATCCATCGCCTGCCCCTTGGGCAGACGCTGCCACGCAGTCGTGTGGGAAACTTAATTCAGAGGCCGGATTCCCTCCAAAGGCGGATCTTCGACTTCGCCTCAGAATGACAGCTTAATATCGGTCAGTTTGGGTAAAGCGATTGTTCTATCGCAATTTTTGAAAGTTGGGGATATGCCCTTAGCAGCCCCTCGGGGACGGGTTGCTTTTGGCCGGTTAAGGCGGCTTTTAGCTCGATGGCGTTGGCTAATTCGGCGCCTCGGTAGTGGTTGTTGGCGACGACGGTTAGCGATTCGAAGGCCTCGGCCAGGGCGGTGATCCGCTGTTTTATCTGGTTTAGCTCGGCGTCGCTGTAATAGTAATCGTAGGTTTCGTCTCTGCTGGCTTTGGAGAACCATTTTTCGGTGTTTCTGCCGTGCATTCTTAAGTAGCCGGTTTTGCCGACGGTGCACCGCTGTAAATCAAATGAGTTGCTCGATGTTGGGTAGTCCAGGTTGCAGACCGTGACGCCGAGTTGATTTAAAAAGTCGAGTGCGTCGGGATTTTCCCAGGATTTATGCCGGACTTCGACGGCCAGGTCGAAACTGTCGGTAAAATTCTTTACTATCTCTGACAGATGGTTTCGGTTTTGCCTTGTATCCGCGAAATCGTATCTGAACTGGATCAGCAGGCGTTTTAATTTACCTTGCGATAGAAGCGGCTCGAAGCCTTTGTGGAACTGGCGGACCATGTCCGGATCTATTTTGCCTTTGTGTGTGAAATCTTTGTGGAGCTTTGCGGTGAAGAAGAAGTCCGGTTTATCGCTGGTTCTGTTTAGCCATGATTGGCTGTTGCGCTCGACTGGCGGTCTGTAGAATGTGTTGTTGATCTCGATGCAATCGACGAAGGAACTGACGAACTTTAGCTGATCGATACCGGTTTTGGTATAGACGATCCGGTTCCAGTCGGGGTACGACCAGCCGGCTATTCCGATGTAAATTTTACCAGCCATTTTGCGTCCAGATTAAACAAGCCTTAGATTAACATAAAAGCGTTGTACCGGCAATATCTGTAAGAAACAATGGAGAACACTTGCGGTTTCGAAGTGAATTTGCTAATTTAAGCCGACAAGGAGATGTAACGATGTTGCCAATGCCTATATAAAGAGTATCGGACAAAATGCAGTATGTAGCAATCTTCCATCACGAGTTCAAAATCACAAACGCCGAACAGTATATCAATCGTTGTTGCTATGGTTGTGATATATTTATAAGTCTAATTGAACCGCACCTGAGCGAGAACGATTTCAAAATAGGTAAGTCCGGCCAGGAAGACTGGGGTTGGTTTATATGGTGTGATAAGAAAAAGTACCGCTATTCGATTGACATTGGCCTTGAAGACGAGGAACTCTGGAAATATAAAATTTTTATTACGGAAAAGAGTTTATTCTGGAAGCGATTGTTTAGCAAAAGCAATGAGTCTAATCTTGACGAAGTCTGCAATCTCATTGACTATGCCTTGAAATCTTATGGAATCAAAAACATCTCATGGTTCAAGGCAGATGAACAAGGTACCGAAGTAGAAGAAGTCGCTATAAATAATGGCGAGAATACTTAAAAGTGAAAACGCTTGAAATACAATCTCTGACAAAATGGTATGGTTCGGTTTGCGGGATCGAGGATGTCTCGTTCGATATCACACAGGGTGAGATATTCGGATACCTTGGGCCTAACGGTTCGGGCAAGTCAACGACTATTCGCTGTATAATGGGGCTTCTAAAAGCTACGAGCGGCCGGGCACACATTTTCGGTGGGCAGGTAAGAGCGGGACGAGCGACTCAACATAATCGCATTGGTTATCTGCCCGGTGACTTTCGAATCTGGAGAGATCTTCGGGCGTGCAGGTCACTTGACGTGCTCGCTTCAATTGGGGACAAAGACCACACCAGCCAGCGGCGCATAGAATTAGCCCAAAGACTCGACTTGGACCTCAACCGTCCTGTTGGCGATCTTTCAAAAGGTAATCGGCAGAAAGTTGGTGTCATTTATGCTTTTCAACATGAGCCTGAATTACTGATACTGGATGAACCCACAAGCGGACTCGATCCGCTGGTAAGTCAAACGGTGCTCGAGCTTATTCGTGAATCGGCTGATAATGGCGCAACGGTTTTACTTTCATCGCATGATTTAAGTGAAGTATCCGCAGTTTGCGGCCGAGCAGCGATTTTGAGGGAGGGTAAATTAATTGAGTTAGCAGCTATTTCTCAAATCGTTCAGCAGGGTGAAAGACAGTTGAAAGTCTGGTTTGCAGAAGGTACCCAAGTTCCAGATTTACCAGCCGAACAGTTGCCGGGAGTTCGGGAAATTATGCGAAAAGACCAGGTACTCCATATAGCATATCATGGTAAGGTCGATACGATATTGAAATGGCTGGCACAGTTTCCTGTTAACAGAATAGCTACGCCCCAGTCATCGCTCGAAGAGGCTTTTATTCAGTACTACAAAGACGGTTCGCAACGTACGGAGGAGGTGTCGTGAAAAAAGCAACACGTGTATCTTTTCCGTTTTCGCTGCTGCTATTCTGGTTTAGGCGGATTTTGTGGCTGTGGCTTGTAGTCGGATTTTTTATTTTTATTGTACAAGTTATTCAATGCTGTATCGCTCAGGATAACGAAATTGTCAAGATGACTCTGGATTTTTTTGAAAGGATGCCAGGTTTTGTAAAAGAAGCGGTAGGCGGTGAGATTCTGGATATCAACGGCATTATCGGATTCATCGCCATAACTTATCAGCATCCACTTGTACTGGCATTATATATGGTATTCGCCGTGTGTGTTCCGACCGGACTTTTGGCCGGGCATGTCCAAAGCGGAACGATGGAACTTATATTGAGCCGGCGTGTAACGAAAAACCAGGTTTATGTATGCGCGTGCATTTTAACATTGGTTGGGATGCTGTCATTGGTAGCCGTTATGTTTTTGGGTACTGTTACCGGGATAACTATATGCGACTTCGAAGAGCAAGTTGCTCTTATGCCTTTCATCAGGGCCTCAATCGTGGGCGGCTTACTCTCCGGGACAGCAGCCAGTGTGGCGCTATTGGCATCGGCAACGTTTCGCAATCGTGGAAGGGCCGTTGGATTAGCGATGGCTTATTTCATTGTTAATTATTTTGTAGGCCTGATCTCCGACTGGTGGCCCCGGGCAAAATTTTTAGGCCCGGCTTCGATATTCCATTATGTCGATATAAGTAAAATTCTCATGGATACAGCCTGGCCGATCCGCGATATGTGTGTGCTCGGATCGATTTTGATAGTGACTGTCATAGCAGGCGGCATAATCTGGAACCGCCGAGATCTACCACTTTAGATTACATTTGGGTGAAGTAAATGTTTAGGTTATTGGCTTATCAAGTATATTTTGGTATCATGTCAAGTTGTTATGCAATAAAGATTTATCTATTGAGTTGTTTGTTGACGATAAAATACAGGGTGAAATTGTTAAAACAGAATCCATGTTTAGAGGGGTTTAGCAGCCATAAGCAATAGTACTATAACAACCCGTAAATTACGTCCATATCTGGCTAAATGTGGCTATAAGGGTGATTTAATACAAGAAGATTATACGTACTCAGACAGTTCAGGCAATGAGCACAATGTACCAATTGCTGGTTTCGCTTATCCATCGCGTGATGCCAGAGACGCATGCATTGCTGCGATAGACAGAGATTTGTTAGCTGAGCCGACATTCGAAAGTGTGGCAAATGACTGTCGCAATCTTGGTGCTCCTGTATTGTTTATTTGTTGCAGAAAAGAACTTCAATGGTGGAATCTTAAAAGCAGGGAGGTTGTGTGTGAAAAAACAATCCCTGTTGCTAAAGTTTCAAGTTTCTTTAACAAACATCGAGATGATTTTTCTCCCAAAAGTATTTATCGAGCCAAAAATCTAAGCCGTGTTCATTCTGAATATCAGCGCAATTTTGTAGATGATGGTTTAATGCCAGTACTTGAACACGAGATGGGAAACAGGCTGTCTGATCTGATAAACAACATGCTTGGTGCACTTGATGATGAACTTGGAAATCCCACAAAAGATATAAACTTAAGTAGATGGATGTTTCGGTGCGTTTTTTGGCTATTGGGTGCCAAGATACTTCAGGATAAAAAAGTCAAGAGATTTATTAAGTTAGACCTGGAAGATGTGCCTGCGGTTTTGGAAAGAGTCAACACGCATTATGGTGTAAAAAAAGGCTTGGTATTTAAGACAAAACGTCAACAGCGCGCATTAGAAGCAGCGTCAAAGCTTGTTAAACGTTTTTCCAGTTTGAATAATCTGACTATAGAATCGCTGGCTTACGTTTACGAGACTGATCTAATAGACAAAGAAACCAGAAAAGCATGGGGGATTCATGCGACACCTTCGTATCTGGTTGATTATATCGTTTGGCAGCTTTTTGACTGGATCAGAGATATTCCACAGAAGAACAGGATTGTGCTTGAGCCGACCTGTGGCCATGCTCCGTTTCTTACAGCGGCATTACGCTTACTAAGGGAAATATACGAGGGCGACAGGGCCGAGTTGCATAATTATCTCAAGAGCCATTTATCAGGTTTAGAGCAGGATTTATTTGCGAGAGAAATTGCAAGGTTGTCTCTGACTTTGGCTGACGTTCCAAATCCAAACGGCTGGGACTTGAAAGAATGTGATGTATATGGAGGTGATAGACTTTCAAAACTTGCAAGTAAATCAACCATCTTATTGTGTAATCCACCGTTTGAAGATTTTAAAGGAGAAAAACGCAAAGACAAAAACCTTAAAACCGGTAACAAGGCCGCCGAGATTCTGGCCCGGACGTTACCCTATATGCCGATTGGTTCAGTGTTTGGAATAATATTACCACGAGTATTCTTACACAAAAGTAATATATCCTCTTTACGAAAGTACATTATAGAAAATTTTGAAATTCGCGAGATATGTTTACTTCCTGAAAATGTATTTGGTTCGGCCGGCCACCTCTCATGCTTTATGCTTGGTCGAAAAGTTTCGGAAAATGCTAAAGTTACAAACAAAAACAAGGTTCGTTTTGCAAGGATACCTAAAGACGATCTTGATGAATTTAAGATAACGTATAATGCAGAAACTGAGACTATTAATCAGCAAGTTGGGAAAAAAGCTCCCGATTATGATTTTCGTTTGAGTATTTTATTAAGTGATGTTTGGGAATACTGTAGTGGATTGTCACGTCTAAGTGATATCGCAGTAGTTGGCAGAGGGCTAGAGTATAAGAATGTTGCAAATTCGACAAGCCGAGACGAATTCAAAGGAGCGGTTCAAGGGTTTGTAAGATTTATTAAAACAGTAGAGACCGAATCCAAAAAACGAAAGAAAACAGATATTAAGTTAACTGAACTCCCTGACCGCTACTGGATGGATATTTCTGATGACGCCATAGAGAATCCTCGCTATGGCAAATCTCCGGGGTGTGCGCAAGTATTGCTTAATTATGCTCGAACCAGCCTTAATAAGCCCTGGAGATTAAAAGCCTTGATAGACCGTGAAGGGCTGCAAGTAACTAACAGTTTTCTTGTGATCAGGCCGGAAGATACGCAGTGGTCTCTTGAGGCCATTTGGGCTTTGTTAAATTCCCCGTTCGCAAATGCTTTTGCCTTTTGTTATTGCATGGAACGGCACAATTTGGAAAGCATTATAAGAGATATTCCTTTGCCTAAATGTAATTCTTCTGATTTGGAAAAACTAAAAAGTATGGTTCTGGATTACTTCGCTTTATATAAAGAGGGCTTTTTTCAATTAGAAGCCAGCGACAAAGAGGGGGAAAAAGCAATGTTAGCTATAAACGCAGAAGTCATGCGTTTGTTCGATTTGACTCCGAAACTGGAAAGGAAAGTTCTCGATTTATTTAATGACTATAAACGAAAGGGAGTTCATTTTAATTTTTACCGTTATTTCCCGAAAGGTTTCGAGTCCTGGATTCCGTTGCATGAGTATTTGTCTGAGGAGTATCAAAGGTCAACGCCTTCGTTTGTAAACGAGTGGGTGGAGAAAAACAGATCGCCTGAGGTTATTAAAGCACTTGAAATTGCTGTTGAGGAATTTAAAGAAGATTGAAATGAACTCAAGCGGGACAGGAAAAGGCGGCTTTTTAATTGACACCAATATTTGGGTGTACTTGTTTAACCGCGAGAAATATCCTCAACAACATGCTAACATTCAAGAACGGTTAAAAAGTTTACCATCTTTTGCGCGGTTAAGTATTTCTGTTATATCATGGGGTGAAATTGCTGTTGGATTTCCTGATTCTATTCAAACTCGACATCTTGAATTTATCAAGTCTGTTAAACCATCGATGATTACTCTCGATAAACATATAGCCGAGGAGTATGGTAAACTCAGAGGCGATATATCTAAGAAAGAGTTAAAAAGAAAGAAAGGGTTAGATCAGAAGAATGCCGTCGATAGATTTACATGGCTAGAGATTGGAACTCTTGAAAATGATCTCTGGATTGCTGCGCAGGCTATTTCTCGTAATTTGACGTTAGTTACAAATGATGCAATGGGGCGCATCCGTGATATTGCAGGTAAATCTCTTCATGTTGACAACTGGGCGCTAAAGTGTAAATAGGTTGGACCAAAAATTCAATTCCAGGAGAAAATCAACTCTGATCATCGGCTACTGAAAGCGCGGGAGCTTTTTTGGGCTTAAATAGATCGGCTGTTTTTTGGATTACTACGTAGAAGACTGGGATTAGGAATACTCCGAGTATTGTTGCTACGAGCATTCCGCCGAAGACTGCGGTTCCGAGGGCGCGGCGGGCGGCTGAGCCTGCGCCGGTGGCGATTACCAGCGGGACTACGCCGAAGACAAATGATAATGCTGTCATTAGGATCGGTCTGAATCGCAGTTTCGCAGCGACGACGGCGGCTTCGAGGATTGAGTGTCCCTGTTCGTGGTACTGTTTTGCGAATTCGATTAGCAGGATGGCGGTTTTGCTGGCCAGGCCTATTAACAGGACCAGTCCGATCTGCGTGTAGATGTTGTTATCAAGGGCCCTTAAAAACGTAAATAAAACTGCGCCGAACAAAGCCAGTGGAACCGAGAGCACAATCGCTATCGGGATGAACCAGCTTTCGTATTGGGCCGCGAGGAAGAGAAAGACAAAGATCGAGGCCAGGGCGAAAATGATCGGGGCCTTGTTGCCGGCCTGGATCTGCTGAAAGCTCATGCCCGACCATTCGTATCCCATCGTCGAGGGTAGTTGCGTTTCGAGCAGCTTTTCCATTTCCTGCATCGCCTGGCCGGAGCTAAAACCGAAATTCGCCATGCCCGTGACAGTAGTGCATGGGTACATGTTGTAGCGATATACGTTTTGCGGGCCCGCGATGTCACGCGCCTTGACGAAAGTTCGCAGTGGGACCATGCGGCCCTGGTTGTTTCGGACCTCGAGACTGCTAATATCTTCGGCATTGGCGCGAAACTCCTGATCGGCCTGGGTGAGCACCTTGTATGTGCGTCCGAACAGATTCAGATCGTTGACATAATACGATCCGAGATTGGCCTGGAGTGTATTGAATACCGAGTCCAGCGGGATGCCAAGTTTCTTGGCTTTGATTCGATCTATATCAAGATACAGTTGAGGTACGTTTGCACGAAAGGAGCTATTCATGCGGGTGACGACCTGATTGGTGCTCATCGCGAAGACCAGTTGGTCGCCAACCTGCTGGAGTTCGTTTAATTCTGCTCCGCCTCGGTTTTGTACCTTTATTTCGAATCCACCGACCATGCCGAGCCCCATAATTGGCGGAGGAGTAAACGCAAAACACATCGCGTCCTGAAAGCCGAATAATTGTCCCTGTATCTGCTGTGAAATCGCGTCAACCGAGAGCGACTTGTCCTTTCGCTTGTCCCATGAATCGAGCATGACAAAATAAGTCGCCGAGTTCGATGACATCGAATTATTAAGCAGGGAAAAACCGCCGATACTTACATATTCATTAATCCCGGCTGTGCGATCCAGAATCTGATTGATCCGTTTAGTAATTTCTTTTGTTCGCTGCAAACTCGCGCCGGGCGGTAACTCGGCATTTATAAAAAAGAAACCTTCATCCTCGTTGGGCAAAAATGACGACGGCAGGGCACGAAATCCCAAAAATGTTGACATCAGCAAGACAGCCAACAGCGCCATTGCTATTATCGTGCTTCTTGTGAGTCGCTTAACAACCACGATATATCCGGTCGTGGTTGCACCCATGAGCTTATTAAAGAGACCAAAGAATCCGCGGTGGGCTTTGGGAGACGGTCTTAGGAACAAGGCACACAACGCCGGGCTAAGCGTCAGGGCATTGATAGTGGAAAATACCGTAGCCGTTGAAATCGTTATGGCAAACTGCGAGTAGAGCTTACCTGAGACTCCGCCAATCAAACCGGTGGGTACAAAGACCGCCAAAAGGACCAGCGTCGTCGCGATGACCGGGCCGGTGATTTGTTTCATGGCCTTTATCGCAGCATCATGCGGTGACAGTTTTTCATGGTCGATTATCCTCATCGTATTTTCTACGACAACAATGGCGTCATCGACCACGATCCCAATGGCAAGGACCAGGCCAAAGAGTGTCATCGTATTGATCGACATGCCGAACAGCATCATCATGGCAAATGTGCCGATTAACGAAACGGGAATCGTAATGGCTGGGATCAACGTCGTGCGTAAATCCTGCAGGAAAATGTAAACCGTCAAAACAACGAGAAAGACCGCAAAGGCCAATGTAAAGAGCACCTCTTTTATGGATTCCGAAATAAACAAAGTCGGATCGAATGCCACGACATATTCGAGTCCCTCGGGGAACTCGCGTGACATCTTTTGCATTGCGCTGCGAATGTTCTGTGCCACTTCAAGAGAATTCGCGCCGGGCAACTGAAAAACGCCCATTGCCACCGAGGGCATGCCATTGTATTCGACGAACCAGTTATACAATTCGGAACCAAGCTCGATGCGGGCGACGTCCTTGAGGTAAAGGATGCGGCCGTCGTCGGTTATCTTTATAACGATATCTTCGAACGCAGCGGCACTCTTTAATCGCCCCATGGTTTTGATTGTGTATTGAAACTCCTGTCCTTGAGGGCTCGGAGGGGAGCCGATCTGCCCGGCAGCGACTTGAACATTCTGCTCGCGAACAGCATTGATAACATCCATCGTGGTCAGGTGCCGTACTTTTAACAGCTCGGGATTGAGCCAGATCCGCATACTAAAGTCCTTGGCCCCGAAAACCAGGATATTGCCGACACCCTGCACGCGAGAGAGCGTGTCACGCAGATAGATATTGACGTAATTACTCATGTAAATTTCATTGAAGCTGCCATCCGGAGATTTCAGACATACGACAAGAGTAATATTGGTGGATTGTTTTTGTGTTATGATCCCGTAGCGTTTTACTTCTTCAGGCAGACTTGCCTCGGCCATCGAGACGCGGTTTTGTACGAGCACCGTGGCCATGTCAACATCGGTCCCGACTTCGAAGGTAACGGTAAGTTGCATGGAACCGTCATCGGAGCAATTCGAGGACATATACAGCAATCCCTCCACTCCGTTGATCTTTTCTTCCAGAGGCGTAGCGACTGTTTCAGCGATGACCTGCGCGTTGGCTCCGGGGTATCTGGCAGAGACAACTACTGTCGGCGGTGTGATATCCGGTGTTTTTTCCACAGGCAAAAGAGGAATCATAATACCACCGACAAGTACTATGACGATGGAGATAACAGTCGCGAAAATCGGACGATTTATAAAAAACCTGCTTATCATCGAAGCGCTCCTACTTAGAAGGTGTCTGCGGATTTTGCATCGGAGGTTGTTCGGTCCCGGCCAATTGCGGATTGACCTCCATGCCCGGGAAGACAAACTGCACGCCTTTTAGAATATACCTCTCGTTGGCCGACAATCCCGAAGTTATCACTCGCATGTTGTCGATCTGCCGACCTATCTGCACCGGACGGCGCTCGACGCGATTATCCTTATCCACAAGCAGCAGATACTTTCCGCCGATGTCCGTTCCCAGTGCCCTTTCATTAACAACGACGGCATCGGCTTTTTCGCCCACCGGGACTTTCACACGAACAAACATTCCCGGCAGGATTTTCTTTTTGGCATTTGGTAAATCACCCCGCAGAAGGATCGTTCCGGTTCCCGGGTCGATAGTGTTGTCCATATAGCTCAATACACCTTCGTGGGGATAACCGGTTTCATTTTCCAAGCCGGCATAGAATTTGAACGAACTCTGTCCGTTAACCTCTCTCTTTTCCAATCCCTCCAGTAGTAAGCCTTCACTTACATAAAAATTAATATAAATCGGCTGGAGCTTTACAACCGTAGCCAGTAATGTTTGCTCGCCGGCGCCGACAAGGTTTCCGGCGTCAACCATTCTCCTGCTGATCCGGCCATCTATCGGCGAATGAATTTTAGTATAGCTCAAGTCAAGCTGTGCCTGGGTTAGGGCCGCTTCGTTTGCCATTACCAACGCATGGGCCTTGTCACGTTCGGCCTTTCTCGTTGTCACCTCCTGCTGGCTCACCGCATTGCTCTTGATCGCTTCCTGGACCCGTTCTAAATCGAGTTGGGCTCTGAGCGATTCGGCCTGGCTTGATTTTAGCATGGCATCGGCCTGATCGCGTTTGGCCAGAAAGGATTCGGGTTCGATCTCGAACAGCAAATCACCTTTGCGAATGTCCGAGCCATCAACGAAATTAATCTTCTGCAGATAACCCTGTACACGCGCGCGAACCTGAACCTCTTCAATCGCCCCAGCGGTCCCGGTAAATTCATAATAATCCGTGACAGTGCGAAGCTGCGGTTTATCAACCGTTACGACAGGCGTCGGCATCTGCGGAGGAGCAAAGTCGGGCATAAAGGTAAATAATTTATACAACCCGAATCCAACGGCACCAATAATGAGTAAACTGACAACTGTAAACAGGTTTTTTTTGGCCTTCATGATCGATCCTATCTTTTGAATATATGGTTATTACCTGGCATCGCTGTTTTGTTCGGTATCCTCTTGTTCTTCCAAATCTTCAGGAGACCATCCGCCTCCGATTGCTTTGTATATGCGAATCAGGTTAATTACTACCTGGCCCCGGCTACTCGCAAGTTTGTCCTGCTGTATAAACAAAGTACGCTGCATATCGAGCACGTTCTGGAAATCGGTCAATCCGTTTTTATAAAGTGACTCAACTAATTGAACCGATTTGAGCGAGGCATCGACAGAACGTTCCAAAGCCTGGCGTCTTTGATTTTCCTGGTAGTATGCGGTCATTGCGTTTTCAGCTTCTTCGACGGCCAGGAGAACCGCGTTTTCATAAGCAATGGCCGCCTGTTCCGTACGTGCCTCTTCGACTCGGATAGTACTGCGGACGCGGTCTCCGCCAAGGATGTACCAGCGAAAATCCGGTCCGAAAGAATACGCGTGGCTGGACATGTGCCCCAATTGTGAAAACTTCGAAGCCTGAAGATTAAAGGTACCGGTAAGTGTAAAAGACGGGTACAAGTCCGCTGTAGCGACGCCGATCTTAGCGGTTTGAGCAGCCAATTGCCTCTCGGCCCGACGGATATCCGGTCTTCGTCTGAGCAGGTCCGCCGGTAACGAAACACCCAACTGATCCGACAAATCCGGTAATGCTTTGGCATCGCTCAAATCGTTCCCAAAATCTTGAGGAAACAGACCCAGCAGTACCGCGATACGGTTAAGGCCCTGGCTCTTGGCAATAAGCAAAGCGGGCACCTCGGATTCGGTATTAGCCAGATTCAAGCGGGCCTGGACAACATCGAGTTCCGGCGTAAGGCCCGCCTTGAACCGGTCTTCTGTCAGCTTTAAGGTATCGCGCTGGGACTTAATGTTTTGCCGGGTATAACGAAGACGCTCCTGTATCGTTCGCAATTCGACATAGTTTCTCGCCACCTCGGCAAAGAGAGTAATCATCACATCATTATAATTATCGATAGCCGCCTGAAAGGAAGCCTGCGCCGATTCGACGGAGCGTTTAATCTGTCCGAACAGATCGATCTCCCACGATGCATCGAATCCGACCGAATACATATCATACGGATCTATCGGCTGACCCGGATATGAAAACACGGTATTTTCAGTATCACGAATTTTCGAATACCTGGCGTTGAAATCCACCCGCGGAGAATAGAACCCAGCCGAATAGTCACGCATTGCCCGGGACTCGTCGATATGAAACAACGCCACCTTCAAATCCGGATTCCCCCGACCTGCACGCTCTATAAGGGAATCCAGAACAGGATCATCGAGTACGGTCCACCATTGCTTCAATTCCACTGGGATAACGTTACCCTGCTGCTGCGGCTGCTTCCACTTAGACGGTATATTCAAGTCAGGCCTGTCATAATCCGGACCAACTGTACAACCCGCAATCAAAACCAGACAAGCAAAACCCATCAAAAGCAAACCTGTAAAAAATCTTTTTGTCATATATGTACCCATTATTACTTAACTCTTACTACTTACTACTTATTACTTATTACTTACTACTTACTACTTATTACTTATTACTTATTACTTATTACTTATTACTTATTACTTATTACTTATTACTTATTACTTATTACTTATTACTTTTAACGCCCAAATGATCGCGACAAATCTTTAACAACAGTTTACAATTTTTGGAATAATTATATTCGGCGGTGTACGTTTGCAGATGCAAAATACCAACCATCGCATAGAAAAACATCTTTGCCGCCGCACTTGTATCAACCGGCTTGAATACCTTTTGCTTAACTCCTTCGTCAAGCACTTTTTTGATGGAGTTTATCGCCTGATTTATATCTTTCTTTTTCTCTTGTCTGGGAATCTGGTCATCAATACGAAACTTTTGAGCAAGATCGAAAACAACATGATATTTTTCACAGTGCTTAAATATCAACTCAAAAAGATTCGATAATTTTTCAAAAGCCCCAACGGATTGTCCGTCAATCTGGCGTAACTTTTCAAGAATTTGATCGTGAACTCTTCTGTCCACGTAATAGAGAATGCTTTCTTTATTATCGAAGTAATTATAAAGAGTCCCCGTGGCTATCCCCGCCGCATCGGCAATATCCTGCATCCTGAGATTTTCATTCTTTTTCTGCGAGATGACCTCCAAAGCAGCCTCGTAAATAGCGTCTTTGGCCACCATCTCCTTCATTTCCCTCTGTTTTTCTGCAAATGAACTCATTACCCAATCCTAAAACAGCGTTTATCATATAATGAAGCAACATTTATAACATTGAAGCCAAACTCCAATTATATGAACCTACATTCACTTTGCAAGCCAAAAATAAAGTTTATTGTCAAACCAGGGTTATTTCTGTAAATATATTGATGTTGTGACGAAGAGAATTTGGTACGGATCGAGCGATTAGCGTGCATGTAGAATTAGACGAGCTATATCAGAACTTCGTTCAATCTGTCTTGAGATCAGGAAAGAGAAGGTTCGCTAAAAGGCACCAAGTTAGGTTACTATCTCTGCGAACAAGCGGTCTTGTCAGTCCTGTTTCCAGATTGTTGCGGCTATGTGATGTTCCGGTTTCTGTTTTGTGGCCCAGTAATATAGGGCGACGAGTTTTCCGTCTGGTCTTTGAACGACTCTTGGATAGCCGAAGTCTCTGTCGTCGAATCGGTCAACCTGGAAGTCATCTCTAAGGATAATCTCCGGTCCCCATGTAGTGCCCTGGTCGCTGCTGAACCTTGCGATCATTTGCATTCTTGAACGATTTCCATAGACGCAGCAAATTCGTCCGTCCTTCATCAGTGCCAGTGCCGGCGGGTTTCCGTTCCATGTTCCGGTTTCGCCGATTCTGCTTGAGTGCGACCATGATTTTGCGTTGTCGTTCGAGACGTAAGCATCGATCCAGCATGGTTTTTTTCCGCGTCCGGTCCTTCTTCTTATGACGGTGACAAGTTTATTATCCGAACATCTGACTGTAGTTGGCATCACGCCTCGGTGAGGATCGGTTGGCGGTACAATCCACGATACGAAATCGTAGCTTTTGCCGCCGTTGGTTGTCCTTGCAGTGAAGGTAAAGTCTGAGCCTGATGCACCTCTTTTAGCGGCAAGAAACACAAAGCAGCCTTGGGGGCCGTTTACGATATAGTCTGTTCTTGCGGTGAATTCCTTGCCATTGAGTTGGGGTTCATTCATAAGATCACCGAAGTTGTGAGGGCCCTTCCAGTTGTGTCCCCGGTCGTAAGAGTACCAGAACTGTTCGGGTTCTTTTCTGATTCTCATTGTGAAGTCCGGATGAGCGAAGTCGATTCCTCCGGGAGGTTCTGTCGTTTCCTGTCCGTCACCGACGAAGTTGCTCGGATCTTCGAGTTTCCATGTCTCTCCGGCGTCCATGCTCCTTGCCAATACTGCGGCTCCGTCTTTTTTATTTTCGTAATTGTGTCCCTTTTTTTCCTCGAATTTCCTTCTGGAAAATCCTACGAGCATTTCATTTTCCCATGTCCAGAGTCCGTTATTTGCAGGCCAGGCACAGAAAATTCCGGGCGTGTAATGTACGATTACATTCTTTGCGTTTTTAACGGGTACAACTGATTTTGTCAGGTCAATGATTGTGGCTGCGATGTGCTGCTGCGGCTTTTCGCTCGTCGCCCAGTAATACATCGCGACTAATTTACCGTCTGCGCGTTTGACAAGTCGCGGGTATCCCAGGTCCTGCTCGGTATCTCGTCTAAAATCATCCCGGAGGACAATTCGCTCTGTCCAGGTGTAGCCTTCATCGTGACTGATAGCGGCGTACATTCTTCGCTCGGTGCGATTACCATAGACGCAGCAAAGTCTTCCGTCATCAAGTCTTTCAAGGGCAGGCGGATTTCCGTTCCAGTTTCCTGTGTCACCGATTTTGTTAAGGAACTCCCAGCTTTTTCCGTTGTCCTCGGACATGTATGCATCGATCCAGGCGTTATCTTCCGGGAAAGACCTTCTTCTTATTGCGGTTACGAGGATGTTCTTAGTTATTCTGACGGTCGAGGGCATGACAGCTCGATGAGGATCGTCGGGCTGGACTATCCATGATACGAATTTGAAGGTCTTTCCTCCGTCGGTTGTTCTCATGCAAAATGCTCGGTCGGTTCCGAACTGGCCGGGAATTCTTGCCGCTGTAAAGATAAAACAGTCCCCGGGTCCGTTGACGATATAGTCTGTTCGGGACATGATCTGTGTCAATTCGGATTCTGGCAGACCTATGTCTCCAAACAGATAAGGGCCTGACCAGTTTTTGCCTCGATTGTAAGAAATAAAGAATTTTTCACTTTTGATTCTCATGGCAAAATCCGGTTGAGTGAAAATTATTCTTCCGGGTGAAGGCTTTGGCTCGATATCAGTGGAAAAAATCTTAGGGGCTTCAATTTTCCAGGTTCGGCCACCGTCGGTGCTTCTGCCGAGGACATTAAAACTTGGTCTTGCAATATCGTGACTTTTTTTGACTTCGTAACCTCCATGTGTAAAGCCGACGAGTATTTCATCTCCTTCCCATATCCAGACGCCGTTATTCGCGGGCCAGGCGGCAAATCTGTCGGATTCGCTGAAAACAATTTTATTTTCGAGTGTAGTTGATTTTTCCAGGAAAGACGATTCGGCAAAAGAAACGGATGCTGTAAAGACAAGTACAAAGGTGATTGCGGTTTGAATTGATTTTCTGCACATGAGAAGTCCTTTCAATAAATTGCCACAATTGTAAGTTTAAATATGTATTTCTTATGAGGGGATTATTTTAACTTGCAGTTAGTTGTATGAAAAGGTAATTCTGATAGGTTATATGGCTGAAGCTGGGTCTGTGATCGGCCGGCAAATCAAGAATGTCAGGATTTTTGTTTTTGAAAGGCAATGCGATGAATAGGAAAATGGCTGTGTTATGGGTGATTGTGTGTTTGTTTGTGTTTTGTTCATCCGAAAGTGTCCCGGCAAAATCGGGTCTTGGTGGTATTTTATACGATAGCGTGGATTTTACGAATCCCCGGAGTGGTTTGGATAGAATTGACGGTCTCGATCTGAAATGGGGCGCCGATCGTGGTAAAGGTTGGTCGGCTCGGTGGTTCGCCGGGCTTAACGGGGCTTATTTCGGCGATGTCACTTTTACCGTCGAGACCAACGGCAAGGTTCGGGTAACGGTTGCCGGGTACGTTATCATCGACACTCTGACCAAAGACGGACCCCTTAGTGCTGCTGTGAGAATGGCCAAGGACGGAGGAGACTGGATTGGGATCGAATATGTCGCTACCCAGAGCCCGGCTTACCTGCGTATTTACTGGCAGTGGCCTGGACAGCCCAAGGCGATTGTGTTTAATGATGAGCTGGATTACGATGACGACGATGTCCCCGGTTATGGCGTCGAGGACCAACGCAGGGTCGACGAAGATGAAAAAGTATCGCCGCTGTTGCCGCGTTTCACAGGCGGTCAGCCTTCGCTGGTAAACCAGAATTATCATGACGGTCGCGTTCGTCCGATTGTCGGATCGCATAGTTTCCAGGTTATGAGAAGTAACCGCACGCATCCCGAACTCGCGGTCAAGGATGTACCGTACTACCCGGAAGATGGGTATGAGAACATAGGTTTTATGTATAATCATGCTCCCATGATTTGTTACTGGCATGATATGTTCTGGCTTTTCTATCGAAGCGGACCTACTAACGAACACGAGGAACCCTGCTATAATCTGATAACATGGTCAAAGAACGGAAGAAACTGGCAAAAACCTGGAACGATCTTTCCGGCGAAGAGAATTCGCAACCGAAACAAAGGTGATAAGGTACAGTACAGCATCGCTCATCAGCGTATGGCGTTTTACGTCGCCAAAGACGGGCGTTTGCTGGTGAGCGGTTTTTACGGGATGCCGCCGTCGCCCAATAACGGTAACGGTATGGGAAGAGCTATAAGGGAAGTTTACAGTCCCGGTAAATACGGCCCGATCTATTGGGTGCGATTCAACAAACACCAGGGGTTCAACAAGGACAATGCGCCGCATTTCGCGTTCTACAAGAAATCACCGGATACTGGATTCGTAAAAGCCGTTGACGAACTGCTCGCCAACAACCTGATGATGCAGCAATGGTGGGAAGAGGAACGCAATGACGGCGGACGAGATTGTGCTTTATTGCCTCCTTGGGACGATTTCAATGCCAATGCCTTTAACTGGTACACACTGGACGACGGTAAGATCGTCGGTTTGTGGAAAGATCGAAGTATGGCACTGGCTGATAAATGGG
>SDBT01006609.1_pt1 | contig 19189 bp, 18 predicted proteins | sample 2277101 | NCBI WGS metagenome assembly SDBT01 (sample SAMN10404973, study PRJNA504765) | marine sediment metagenome | isolation source: marine sediment core GS10_PC15, 103 cmbsf | place: Arctic Ocean: Southern Knipovich Ridge | collected 2010 | reverse complement strand
ATTTTTCGTTAAGCAAGGGAAATTGAATCATATGTAATAAATATCAGAAGAAGAATCCATATGTTTCCTGAGACTGCTTTTGAAGAAAAAAATACCGCTGAATTAATAGAGGAAGAATTGTCTAGGTTTGGATATGAAACTCAACGAATTTTAAATACTGGTGTGATTGCTGAAATTAGGAAAGGAAAGGAAAAAAAGACTATTGCCCTCCGAGCGGATATTGACGCGTTAAATATTCTAGAAAAAAATGAAGTACAATATAGGAGTAAAAATCCAGGAAAGATGCATGCGTGTGGACATGATGCTCATACTGCAATGTTATTAGGAGCTGCAAATATCCTTTCGAAATATAAGCATTATTTGACTAATAATGTTAAATTTATTTTTCAACCTGCTGAAGAAGGAGGTGGAGGAGCTAAAAAGATAATCACTGAAGGTTACTTTGAAGACGTTGATTTTGTGTTCGGGTTCCATGTTTGGCAACCTTTACCTTCTGGAATCATTGCAACCCGAAAAGGGGCAACTTTTGGGTCATCTGACCGATTTGTTATAACTATTGAAGGGAAAGGAGGACATGCAGCAGCTCCTCATCAGGTAATTGACCCTACATCAGTTTTAATAGATATTTACAATTCCCTCCAGAAAATGATTTCTCGAGAAATCAATCCTTTTGAACCAAGAGTCTTATCCATTCCCCAGATCAAGGGTAGTAGTGCTCATAATATTATTCCTTCTCAGGTTAAACTTCGAGGAACACTTCGGACCTTAAATGAAGATATACGAATGTATATCATAAGAAGAATTCAAGAAATTGTTGAAGGATATAGTAAGGCATGGAGATGTTCAGGAAAAGTAGTATTTAGTTCAGTAAATTATCCGCCAGTTATCAATGATGATGAAGTAGTTGAGAATCTTACCAAAATAATACCATTTATTGGTGAGTTTAAAATTATGGATCAAACAATGGTTGGAGAAGATTTTGCTTACTATCTCCAGAAAGCCAAAGGTGCTTTACTTACTTTAGGTATTTATAATGAAGAAAAGCAGGTTATTTACCCCCATCACCATCCTCGATTTCAGGTTGATGAATCTGTATTATGGAGAGGTACAGCTGTTTATTCAATTCTAGGTTTTTATTCGTTTTTTCAGGAAATCATTTGAATACTTACTTGTTGGTACTTTATCAGAATCTAATGGTAATGAGGTTATTTCACCTCAGAATAAATGTTTTTTGATCATTTCAACACATAGCATAATATCTGGCGCTAATTCACGATCCTCATATAATTCAGGTATTTTTTCACGAATTATTTTATATGATTGAAGAGATTTCTCACTAATTTGATCTTTGATTCCAGCTAAATCTATCGCTTGAGCTGCACATAACAACTCAATTGCTAGAATATATTGTACGTTTTCAGTGATTTTTCGAGCTTTTCTTGCTGCAATTGTACCCATACTGACATGATCCTCTTGATTAGCTGAAACTGGAATTGAATCTACTGAGGCTGGTGATGCTAGAATCTTGTTTTCAGACACAAGTGCAGCTGCAGTATATTGCGTTATCATTAAGCCTGAATTTAAACCGCTCATTGGGCTAAGAAATGCTGGTAAACCACTGAGTGTGGGATTTAGTAACTTTTCAACTCTACGTTCAGAAATATTACCAAGTTCAGCAACGGCAATTCCTAAATAATCCATAACTAATGCAATCGGTTGACCATGAAAATTCCCACCACTAAAAATCTGATCAATAGCAAAAATCAATGGATTATCTGTTGATGAGTTCATCTCTGTTTCTACTACACTTTTTGTATAAGATATCGTATCTAAGGTGGCTCCATGAACAGCTGGAACACAGCGCAATGAGTAACTATCTTGAAAACCTACATTTTGACGAACTCGTTTACTACCGTTAAGATACTCCAGTAATGATTTAGCTATTTGGATTTGTCCTTTATGTGGTCTGGCATTATGAATCTTAGGATGCAGACAATCTATGTTGGCTCGATGTATTTCCATACTCAAAGCAGTAGCAATATTTGCGATTTTAATTAGATACTCCGAGTCGAGAATGGTTAGTCCTGCTAAAGAAACCATAACTTGAGTTCCATTTAATAGAGCGAGGCCTTCTTTAGCCTGGAGAGTAACAGGTTCCAGATTTGCGAGTTTTAGTGCTTCCTTCCCTGAAAATGGTTTTTGATTATAATATGCCTGTCCATATCCAATCAAAACCGAGGAAAGATGAGCTAATGGCGCTAAATCCCCACTAGCTCCTAAGCTTCCTTTTGATGGGACGATTGGTATAATATTTCGGTTTAATAATTCCAACAATAGTGATACAACATCCCATCTTATTCCAGAATGTCCTCTAGCAAATTTATTTAATTGTAGTAACATCACTCCCCTCACCACTTCGTGAGGTAACTCCGATCCAACTCCTGATGAATGACTAAGGAGTAGGTTTTTTTGTAATTTTTGAGCATCCTCTGAGGAAATAACCACTTTTTGAAGATATCCAAAACCAGTATTGACACCATATACTTGTTTTTTTTCTTCAAGTATCCTTTTTACAATATCAGCTGATCTTTTAATCTTTTTCATTGATGTGACAGTGATTTTAACTGGTACATACTTTCGAGAAACATTCACAATATCCTCAACGGTTAGGGATTCCCCATTTAATTCAATCAGAGATTTAGACATGGTTTTTCACTGAAGAGATAAAATCTATTTCTTAAACTGCGAATACAAGAAAACTCAATAACTATAATTTATATTAAGAAAAATTTCAAATTTAATTTTATTTTTAACTCACTAATATTAAAATCAGAGTGACATATTAAACAAAATAACCTTAAGAATCATTTGCCAGACCTTAAAGGATATGGTTTTTACCGTGAGGAGCAAAAGCAATTAGTTGATTAAGTAAGATAATTAAAGAGATAAACTGATTCGTTTCCTGAATTGATTGTTTCTTTCTTAACCTATCCTTCTTATTCAATCCCTATCTTATTGAAAAATAATCAAATAAGCAATCCATACTAAGATAGCTACTCCAATATTTATAAGTCCACTTAGTACGAATTTTATCTCCCTTGGAGAAAATAATGAATTTGATGTATCCTTTGGCTTTATAATAACAGTTTTTGAAGATTTTGATTTCCCTTCCTTGTACTTTGGTTTGAATTTTGATTTAGGTGAATCTTGATATTTTTCCGTTGTAGGACGTTTAAAGAATGCTACTATAAGTCCGATTGTAATCGCTATACTCCCAATGTAAAAAAGATAATTACTCATTGCTAAAGAAAAGATACGAATTGCTGAATCTGAACTTTGGAAAAGATCTATAGTCAATAAAATGCTAATAACGGTAAATAAGAAGCTAATTATTACCATAATCAAACTCCATTTCGCAATATCATCTAAAATTGGTTCAAAAAATTGTTTCAGCATATTCAAACCTTCTTATAAATCGTTCTGCCTTTTTTGATATTCTACATTCACCAATAATTCAGCTAATTTTGTATAAGATTTCCGAGAGATTCCAAATCTCTTTATTTCTAAAACTTGGCTGATTTCAATTGAATATTCCATTCTGGACATCAATCCTTCGTAATTATGTTGAAATTTTGAAGGTATCAAAAATTCTATCGGGATCTTCATTAAGTCGGAGTCAAATTGTATCTGCCCTAGTGGAAGTTCGCAAACTTGGTTATTGATTGTTACTCTGGAAGCAGTTACTATCTCTCGCCCAATCAAAGTAAAACGTAAAGTATTTATTGAATGTAAGCCTTCAGTACTAACCTCAAATGTATTTCTAGTATTAATTAAAAATGGATTTGGATAATTGATAATTATCTGGCCAGAATTGACCTTATTTATTTCAGTTTTATGTGATTGAATATAATCTGAATCTATTAGTATTTGCTCAACTACTTTTTTTTTATTCCCTCCTTCTATTTCAAGATCTAATTCAATAGTATACGCAACCTTCCCATTATCTCCATAATATGATGGAATAGCATTCTTAGGGATTTCAATTTCTATTAATTCTTCTTTTGCTCCCTCTAAAATAGCTGACAACTCATGTGATTGAGCTAAAAATTCTTGAGATTCTCTTAAATGACGACTAGGGAAAAAATAACTCCATCCTGGATGAAATCCTTTTTTTCCAAAAAGAGATTGAACAGAAAACTCCACTTTCTCCCTTCCAATTAAAGAAAGAGTACCTTTAGTAATATTAAAATTGTTATTTGATAGATCAATCCTTACTTGAATTGTCTCACCTTGATTAAATACATTTTTCGGTATTATTATTATTTCAAACACCTCTAACTGTTAGTTAGTATTGTAGATATCTCTGTTCGTGCTATTCGGAGAGTTTTATGGTTTAGATCTGGTTGATAACGCGATATATAATATAAATATCCGTTTGTTATTTCCCTAATTAACTGAATAAGCCTATATGACCACAAAGAGATGAAATTTCGTGATTTCACAATATTATTACCATAAATCATTTTGTCAAATTTTTCACGAGAAAAGTTCCTTATCATTATAGGATCTTTTTCGAAAATTCTTTTCATTTTCAATCATAGACTCGGTCCCTATAGACGATTACTCAATTTAAATAGAAGTACCTTCGACTAGTGGATTTTCACCTTTTCGAATAAAATATAGAATTATTGCTAAAAGAAAGCAATTAGATGAGGCTAAAAAATATGGATTATTTTGAAATAACATTAAAAAGGTTATTACTCCTGAAAACCACAATACAGAGATTATGACAGCACGCCTAAGCATCCATTTTAATAAGATTTTTTCCTCATCATTCAATCCTTCATCTACTGCCAGAATGATTGCTATATACCCGAAATTATAAACAAAAATTAATAACCCAAAAAATAAGACGATTAATAGTATTGTTTCCATCATTATTACTACTGGAGCACTACTTTCAGTTGTACCAGAAAAAAGAAGGAATAAAAGACCGAAAAAAGTAGTAATTGAGACTCCTCTATGGTTCTTTATCCAAGCTTGTGCTTTTTGAGCTAATGATTCGTTTACAGTTCCTCTCAAATCAAATTTCCACCTAACGATAATATTTTGAATTCATTGTAAAGTAATTGTCTAAAGATGCAATAGTACCGGATTTCTATAGTAAACTCAGATTAATATCCTCTAATGGAGGATACAGGTTTATTCCAGTTTGCTTTTTTACCCACTTTATAATATCCAAATATAAATCTCGATAATTCATTTCCTCAATACTATTTTTTCCAGGAATGATTATTCCATTATCAGTTGCAATATCTATTGCATTGTCATAACCTGCAGCTGCATGTCGTAGGATCGCTGACATCGGATCCCAAGTTAATACTCTGAAAATTTTTTCTTGAGCCACAGGAGTTCCATCAGCAACACAAACTTGTCCTGCATGTAGCGAATATCCCACCCCTACACCTCCTCCTCCATGATAACTAACCCAAGTTGCGCCGCCAAGTGCATTTCCCAACAAATTCAATACTGGATAATCCCCAATAGCATCGGAACCGTCTTTCATACCTTCAGTTTCCCGATATGGGCTTGCAACTGACCCACCGTCCAGATGGTCTCTCCCGATAATTACAGGAGCTTTGATTAATCCATCAGCATATAATTTATTTAAAAGCATACCAAAAGCAGCTCTTCCTTTGAATCCAACCCAAAAAACTCTTGCAGGTAATCCTCCTTCAAATGGTATAAATTTTGACGCCAAATTGATCCAATTAATTAGCATTGGGTCATCAGAAAATAGTTGCTTTGCAAATTTGTCAGTAATTTGAATATCTTCAGGATCATTAGAAAGAGCAGCCCAGCGAAATGGTCCTTTACCTTCAATAAACAGAGGTCTAATGTATTTTGGAACAAAACCTGAAAAATTGAAAGCTGTTGATAACCCTGCTTTGTATGCCTGAGCTCGTATGTTGTTACCATAATCAAAAGTTTCAGCCCCCCTATTTTGAAGAATAAGCATTGATTTTACATGCCGTTTGATTGTTTCAAATGCTTGCTTTTTATATTCTTTAGGATCTGTGATTCGGAGATTTACAGCTTCAGAGTAATCTAAATTGGCTGGAATGTACCCATTTAACATATCATGAGCTGATGTTTGATCTGTAAGAATATGGGGAGTTATATTTTTCTCTATCAAATAATCTAGCAGATCAACAGCATTACAAAGAACTCCAATTGATACAGGTTCTTTTTTCTCAGCATAAGATTTAGCAACTTGAATTCCTTCCTTTATGGATCCTGTTTTAATATCTAAATACGGGGTTCCATTCATACGACCTTCATTATACATACGTTCAAGATTTTCTAGATTAATCTCTGCGACTAATGCAATTTTTCCAGCCATTTTGATAGCTAAAGGTTGTGCCCCACCCATTAATCCTAAACCTGAAGTTACAATCAATTGTTGTTCGAAATTTGATAAAGATTCATATATTTCCTTTGTTTTGGCTACTTCAATTGATTTTACAATAGTTTCGTATGTTCCTTGGATAATTCCCTGTAACCCTATAAATATCCAACTGCCTGCAGTCATCTGACCATAAGTTGTCAATCCAGCATCAACCATTTCTTGAAACGAATGAGTCCAGTTTGGGACAATGACGGAATTTGTTATTACACAACGAGGAGCCAATGGATGAGTAATAGTTTTGCCATATGGAACACCTGATTGCATAAAAAGAGTTTCATTAGGCTTTAAAGACTTTAGTAAACCAATCGTGTCATAAAATGCTTTCCAATTCCGCATTACTTTTCCACTCCCTCCATATATGAATAGGGTTTCCCAATCTTTACCATTATGAAGATTAGATATAATTGCGCGTATTATCCCCTCTGTTTGCCACCCTGCTTCCGTTTTTGGTATCAGAGCTTCTTTTCCGCTAGGAAGTGGAGGAATCTCATTCGGTTTAAGATCTAATCTTAGAAGTTTATCTCTCTCTATTCTATGTTCCCCTTTTTCTATCTCCTGTAATCGTGATTTTTTCATCTTTCATAACCTAAAAGCTCTTATCCTAAAAGGAATATTAAACTAATAGAAACTAATCATCGCTAACTCAGTAAAAGTTCATCTATAAATAAAATTTGACGTCTTTGAAGAATCAATCACTCAAAAATAAAAAGTATTCTAGCGCCTCTTTTCGGATTCACCAAATAAAATTAGTAGTTTACATCAGAAATAACTGGTACAATCAAAAAGATTTCAAATGAATGCTGTCAACAATAAGAAATTGAAGAATTTCACTTTTTTCTTAGCTGTGATACAAGGATATCTCGAATTACCATTTGAATAGGTTGGATTATTCTTTGTACTGCTTGGGGCCTTCTCTTTGGATTCCATTCTCCTTTACTCCAAGCTTCTTTTAACGCTGTAAGCGCATCAAGACAACTTACTTCGAATGTACTGGCAAAAGTGTCCCTTAGCTTATCAGATACTCCAGCTTCTAACATCAATCTACCAACATCAGCTGCAGAGATTCGAGTATCTACAGGAAGATCCATTTTATTTAACATAATTGCTAATTTAACTTCTCTATTGTAAATACTTTCGCCTAAGATATCAAATAATTCTATTAAACTGTCCTTATTTTCCGTCCATCGAGCTTTTTCAGAATCTAACACGACTATTAATCCATGTAGACCATTTACAACGATTTTTCGCATAGATTTGAAACGATCTTGTCCAGGAGTAGTAAATAGATGATATTTGAAGCCCTTCCCAGAACCAGTCCCTAAGCCAAATGTTGCTTGATCGAATCCTATAGTCCTCTCAGTAGCTTTGTCTTCAAGTTTTAGAAAATTATAGACGCTATCAGGATTCTCTTTCTTTTTAATGGCATGAAATAAGCTTAGAGCAGTTGTTTTGCCAGCCATCGTTGCCCCCCAAAAAATTATTTTGATCCCCTGTTGAGATTCCTCAAAAACAAGCTCTTCTTCTTGGCTCAATGCTGCTTCCTCGGTAAAATACTTTCTCGGGATTTTAATCGATTGAAAATGCCCGAGACTTTAAAAGCTTTATAATAACATCCTGTCAAATTTATCTACTTCAATCTTTCTTCTGACATTTAAAAAGAATATTGAATTATGTGTCATCTATTATTTTTCAAACTATCAATAATTTTAAAAATGTATTTAGCAAGAAAAATAATAGTTAATTGATTATTTCTTAATTGTACAATCCGATTCTATTAGAATCATATTTCTTCTGAATATACGTACTATCAATTTGATTCTATCAAAAATTAAAGGTTAACCATTTTCACTTAACGAATAGAGATAATCGCGCCTTAATAATGAAACATTCTCCCGCTTTTATAGTAGCAATGCACGAAGTCTTACATGCTTTTGATTACCATACATCGACTAAGGTTCACGTCACAGATTAGGGTGGATGGATCATGTACGGCCAGGTTCACCTCTAAGGCCGTTCGGTTGGTGGACTAACAAAATAAAACCTGATATATCAACGACTCTTATATCTAATAACGATAGATATTATGACTTTTCTTGGTTATAGCTTAAAAGTACAAAACGTTCGGTTGACAATGTCTACTTCAAGGTTATTAAAATTACTTAAAATCTAGTTAATTTTATTCACATGAGGTCATCAACTAGCTCGTTGCCGTAACTAATCTCCATCGTGAGGGATGTAACCCAACATCCTCTATCCTGTCTGCATTAAAAGCGTTCAGGAATGCTTTTTTCAAGATGTTATAGGCACCATTAACATCAGCATTAATAATGATACCTTTTTTGGATCTGTATAAGCCTCTATTAATCCTTTTGCCAAGGTATTTTTCATGGCGTTTAATTGGTTCATTGTCCAAGAAAGAACACTTACTTGAATAACTCTCATTTTGTTTAATGACCGTAATTCCTTGTTCTTCGGCTTTGTATTCCAATTGTTGAATCAGCCTGTAATAGGGAATGGTGATAAAATTCTGTGTGTTTCTTTTGCCGAGGCGGCATCTTTATTTCCAGTCGGGATTGTATCCGATAACAACTGTTCCAATATCATTATGCACACAGTATTTGATAATATTTCGGCTGGTTTTATGGAAATTGTCATTTATTTTCCTATTACGTTTTATGGTTAATTTTTGTATGGCTTTACCTGTTTTTATGCCTTGATGGTCATAAACTGATTGAATTCTCGCTCGTTCCTTGTTATAGTATTGATTAATGGATTTAACAAAACCACCTTTAATAATAAACGGTTTTAAACCATTATTATTTACTATAGTTATGAGATTGCGTACCCCTAAATCAATGGAAATAATTCTATCTTTATTATTCTTATTCAACAGTTTAGGATCAATTTCTTTCTGGTAGGCTATTTCTACCATATAACCTATCCCTTTTGGGATAATTCGTACTTCTCTGATGTTAGTCTTATCCGCTAGCCTTGTTTTCACCCTAAAAGCGACTTTTTTAGGCAAACGGAGAATATTAGATTTTAATTTCACTTGCTGATTGGTAAATACAAGCATAAACTGCCCATTCTTTGGTTTGTAGCTGGGAGGTCTTGGTTTGCCATTAAATTTAAATTTATCCTCTTTCCATACTTTGATAGCGATAAAAAATGCCTTCCAGTTTCTATCAAGGACTTTTAATACGTGTTGGGCTGTTTGTGCTGGTAGTTGTTTATAGTTCGTTGAGATTTTCAATATGTGGTACAGCTCATTATATCGGATCCATTTTTTATTCTTAAAAAATTCCTGACGTACCATGTAATTGCTTTCATTGTAGAGGTTCTTTGAGAGATGACAGAGTGATGAGATTGTTTGATGAGGTTTAAGCCAAATTTGTTCAGTTCGAGTAATTATCATAAGTTAATTTTCTCTCCGAGTGAATCTTATTGAAGAGTGTTCTATTAATTCTTTGACAGAATCACGTTGTAGATGGTGTGAATTTACCTTATTAGTTTGTTTTTTTTTCAGTTTAGTAAACGTACATTCATAGATGGTTTGAGCTATACAGCTGAAATCCTTTGGATCTTTCAACAACTTTGAAGGTGGGAAAAAGAGCCTTGTTCGACAAGGCAATAGATAAGATATGGAAGAAGATAGGGCTTTGTTTTCATTCCAATAGTCTTTTTGCTCTGCTAAAGCCAAATTATATAGTAAGCGGCATTTCTCTGATAAATCCCAGAGTACCTTTTGTTGATCCTCTATCAGATAAACTTGGATTTTATAGGTATCAAACATCTTATTTTTCTCCCTGAGATACAACATATTTTTTTAATTGGTCAAGAGTTACCTGTCCTGTCGTATATAAGAAATAACTTGGACTCCAAAGATGGCTAGTCACTTGAAATAAGGTTCAATTGCTGTTACTTCATTTCTATATAGCAAATAGGTCAACAATTCGATTACCTTGTGTTTCTTTTCTTATTAATAGTTTATAAACTATTAGCTGTCTGTTCAAAATAATTCTGTTTATTCTCATTTGGAAATCCTCTCTAGAATTCCCTTTGCCGCATATTTATCCTATCTTGACAGGAGAGGTTTAAAAGGTACTGTCATTCCTCCTCCACTTGAAAGAAGGGGATTTCTGGCATTTCTATTAAACCATTCATTAGACAAATACTAAGTGATTAATAAGAATTTTCAAGAATAATTAATATATATCAATTTTAACCAATTTTATCGTCTTATAACCATTATATTAGTGAAATTCATAAGAGTAGAAAGAAGAAAATATCAATAGTTGTAATTGCTGGATAATGAAATGACAAACAAATATGATGTTATTGCAGTCTCCCCTCATCCAGATGATGCTGAAATTGGTTGTGGAGGTACCTTGGTCAAATTAGCTGAACTTGGGTTTAATGTTGGGATTATTGATCTTACGAATGGAGAACCAACGCCATTTAATGATGATCCAAAGGTCCGTATAGAGGAATCTCGGGCTTCTGCAAATATTTTAGGAGTCAAAAGGATTTTACTTGATCTTCCTAATCGGACTTTAATGGATAGTATCGAAGCACGATTAGTTTTAGCAAAGGCTTTTCGTGAAACAAAACCAAAAATAGTGATTGGAATGCAAGGAATGACACCAACAGCCTCACCAGATCACTATCAAAGCCAACTCATTCTTGACGCTGCTATATTCTATAGTAGATTATCCAAATGGGAACGACAATTCGATGGTCTATCTCCTTGGAGAATTTCACATACTTTTTACTATTATACAGCTCGTGAAATAACCTCAACAACACACCCTCTCCAATTTATCATTGATATTTCTGAGCAATTTGAAAAAAAGAAAAAAGCATTATTAGAATATAAATCTCAATTTAGAGCTCACTCGTCATATAATCCACCAATAATTGATTGGATTGAAGGAATGGGAAGATATTTTGGTTCTTTAGCTTATTTCAAATATGGTGAGATCTTCTATGGTTCAAATATATTGAATATTGATCTTTTTCACCATTTACTCTCTGAATCTATTAATAAAGGATGAAATAATCAAACATATATCTATTCGTCCCTATGGCTTCTAGCGATTTTTGCTGCGAACAATGCATATTCTAGAAATTCTTGAGGTTCCATTTGTTGAATAGATGCTCTTAAGATAGATAATACCCGATTAAGCTTCTCTTTATCATCGAAATAGGGGGATGAAAGACATTTCGAATAAAAAATTGCTGCATTCTGAAATTCACCTAATCCATAGAGACCATCTGCAATTGCTTGATGTTCTTCAAAAGAATTTATACGAGCCTCTGAAGTTAACTCATCAAGAAGAGAAGCATAATGCTTTAAAGCAATAATAGCACATCTAAGACCCTCGATAACAGCGTGTTTTGCCAAACGATCGCAAATTTTTCTACGAAGTTCAATAATGGTTTCTTGTTGCTCTGGATTTTTCGGTACAACCGTTACTAAATTTTTATTTACTTGCCAATGCTCAGGAACCTCGTAACCTTGAATAGGATCAGGAAATCTTTGAAGAATTCGCGATTTGACCCCATGATCAGCTAAATCTTTAATATCTGTTTCAATCCCAAGGATATCACTAATACCGAATTCTCTCATTTTTGACGCGTAAAAAGGTTTTAAGTAATTATAATAATCAAAATTATCGGGATAGATTTTTTTTACATATTCCAATACTTTTTGACGAAATTCATTAAAATCATTTGGATTAATGAGTTGAAATAATTGTATTTCTGAATTGTGAGCGATAGATACTGATATTACATGACCTTGAGTTCCATCAGTTTCAAGTTTGAAGATAGCTGTACCTTGGGGTAAAGAAATTGGGATAGTTACTCTTTTTTCATAAAAAGGCTCATTTATATTGTTAGTTGTCACCCATTCATCTATTAAGAGATTACTAAATATCCATAACTCGGGTTGACTAGAGATTTCCAACAAAGTCTTTCGAGATCTCTTTCTAGGCAAAATTAATTAACATCCTTTTTTTTTCAGGTAAAGACATTATTTTGTGAGTGTATAAATATGCTCTAGGTCAATTAATGTCGAACATGGACAGCAACTCCACGGTTAAAAGCTTTCATTTCTTCAGCTGACAGCACAGCTTTACCAAAATTGATGAAAGAATCATTATCATCTGTAACAAAAACTTCTTCTCCGCATTTTATATCAGAATCTGCATCTTTGACAAATTTAGCTAAAAGATCTTTATTCTGCATAAGAAACGGTAAACTTTCTTCTTTTGCAACAACTCGTAGTTTTGGTTTGGGATGATATTGATGAATAAGACGAGCTAGCCTTTGAGAAGGAACTATAGTGAAGTCAGAGGCTCGAAATGTCCCTAATAATCCTAAATCATCAGAAAAACGGCGAAGAATCCCTGTTTTACGAGATCGTTCAATGTTAAGCTGCTTATTTTTAAAAATTAGATGAGTCTCTTTTCCGAATTGATAGTTAATCATTGCAGATAGAAGATGAATTTTATCAGCCTTTTTATCACCCCTAAGTCCTTCAAATGTGTCAATCTGGCTAAATATGTCTAACTCGAGATCAACTGAAGGATGAATCTCAATCCTCTTGAATTTCGATCTATGAAATTTGAGAAAATCAGTAATAAATTGCTTAATGTCCATTGAAAACTCCATAGGTATTCGTTCGTGCTGAACCAATGGATAAACTCCCTTAAGTTCGTGAGGAATTATACCAAAGAGGGGAGAAATACTAATAGTTTGGTAAGATTGAGTCGAATGTAAATTCTGGAATTCATGTCCGATTAACAGCTTCGAGTTCCAACAATGAAATCTCCTAAATATACGATTTTGGTATCTAAGGATTAATGGTTGGTATGCTAGAATTGGATCGGTAATTAATAATGATCTTAATTTTGAAATTGGATCATAAGGTTCTATAATTGCTGAAGTAGAGTTACCAAAAAGTAAGTTCTTTAATTTGGCTAAGGAAGGATGATTCATAACTCGTGATAAAACTAATTCGTATAATCGTCCTTCAATAATTGCCTGTTTTACCCTTTTTATCTCTTCTAAACTCACTATCAAATTATGTATCGCAAGTAATTCAGTCCGACTTTCTTTATCCATTTGTTTTAATTCATTAACGGAATAATTTGAACAAATTTCGCAAGAACATGGAAAGAACTGTAAATTCTTCAAATAATCGGTTCCGAAAACCGTTAAATACCGATCTTTTTTCGCATAAAGAATATATGCTGCTGAATCAAACATATCAACTCCGAGGAATACTGCAATAGCAAAAAACATTGGATGTCCTGCTCCAAATAAATGAACTGGACGATTGATAGGTAAAAATTGCTTTGCAGTTAGAATCATTCGAACGACATTTTCGAAATCATATTGTTCTAATAAAGGTACAACTGACCCAATTGGATGAATCTGGAACTCTTTTTTTCGCATTTCTTTGCAAGCTTTCTCTACAAGGTCTAAAAATTTGCCTCCCTGAATCGGACCAGCCCATAATACAGAATTCTGTCTTTCTCGAGATTGAACATGTTCGTCAGCTCGCTGGAGAGTCTCTTCTAATGCAGAGCTAAATTCTTCATATTTTCCCGATTTTGTAGGGCAATCAAGAAAAACTCCAATATCACTCCCAATTTTCTCTTGAAAATGAGTTATTTGTTTATTAGTAACCGAGACTTCTCCATATTCCATCAATTGATACGCTCCCGAATCAGTCATAAGAGGACCATTAAATCCAACAAATTTGTGTAATCCTCTTTTTAATGCTTCTTCTTTGTTATTGGAATCTCTAAACAAAAGATAAGCATTTGTAATGAATGCTTCTACCCCATGTTTAACCATCAATTTGGGAGGAATCATTTGTTTATTGGGATTAAGTACAGGTAACAATACTGGAGTTGATATTCGTCCATTCTTAGTTATAATCTCCCCGATCCTCGCCAATCCGTCTTTTTTACGTATTGAAAACATTTAACTTTGATTACTCCTAAAATTTAATATAATAACTATTTTATTAACATATTATGACAATTAGCTTATTTTTCAATATTAGCTCAAATAAATGGTTCTTCCTACAAAAAATAAAGAAAAGAAAAATTATTAGAATTCTCTTAACTTACTATCAATATTTTCTAATACAATGATTAAATATAGTTGAATGGGAAGACGAATGACAATAGAAGCCATTTTAGCACTGAAAGAACCTTTTGTTTTCACTGAACTAGAAACATTAGGTATTTCGATCAATCGAAAAGAATTATCAAGTTTAGTTCAAGAAGGAAAATTAAATCAAAAAAAAGTCGGAAGAATGAATCTTTTCTGGGTTAAAGAAACTGTAGATAGTCTAACGTCAGAAAGTGAGCCTAATGACCAGACTGGGTTTAATTCATATATCAAACAGCTTGAACTGGATTTGAATGAACTAAAACAGGAATTGATGGCAGAAAGAGAAAAAGTAAGAAAATTACAGCTTCAAGATGGAATAGATGAGCCATGGAAAGAAGCAGCTATGGCTATGGCTCGTATATTAAGTGAACAGAAGCAGGTTTCCATGCAAGAAGTTTTAGAATATTTTAATGCCCCGATCGAGTTTTAAGATAAACATTCATAGATTACTTACGCTGTGAATCACGATTTTTCTCAGTTACAACATCAGAAATTTCATTTAAAGAAGATTCAAGATCATTATCTCCTTCTTCTGTATCCACAATTTCAGTCACATTAGCAACAGTTTTGAAAATATTATGTAGATCCTTAACCTTAAATTCAATTTCTTCTTCCTCCTCAAGACCAGTTGGTAATTGAATTTCAGCCCAAATTTCAGTTTCTGAGAAACCAGTGAACGCAGGGTAATGTTGAAGCTCTTTTTCGACAGTTACAGAATCCTTCAAAGATAAATTCTCAAATACAGTTTCAATAAAATTCCCTTCAATATCCATGCTTACTTCTAGTCCATAAGTTTCAGTCAAAGTTTCAGCAATTGAACTAAACATCTTCAAACTATGAATACTAGTATCTTGCGCATTAACAAGACATAAATCCAGTTTTGGCCAGAGTAAAAATAGCTGATCTCGTAAGAAATGAATTTCTATAAGCTGATCGAGACTACCCATTGGTAATACTTCTATCCCTTTAATCAACGTTCTTTTAAAAAAGTCAGACGCAGATCGTAAAGGTTTTGTCTGCTTTTCATGAATTATTTTCCAATAATCATCAATAAAAACATAAATATCAGGAAGAAGCATTTCACCTTCTTGAAAGGAACGTATTAAACCCTTCACTCGTTGAGAGTAACAAAACATAGGCATTTTCTTTTTAGATTCACGTTTCAATAGGAGGATGTCCAAATAGCGACGACCAGTACACTTAGGACGTAACATATTAACTACTTTGTTCGATTGGCACTTTTGGAGACAAAATTCCCTACGGTCACGAACCATTTCTTCCCAAAGAGTTACACCCGATACAAGATTAAGAGTTGCCATCGCTGTCTTTGGGGACTCTTTGTCATTCCATTTCATCTTATTAATGATTCCTCTAGTAAAGGTTTGTTACAAAAACTGAATTTATGCTTATTTTGTTGCTATATAAACCCTAAACACTTCTAATAACTCTAATATCTGTTATTTCTGACCTTAGACGTGAATAAATCTTTGAACATTTTATTCTAGGAGGCTTGCGTTATTACATCAGTATTAGTGAGTAGATGGTTCTATAGTGTAATTAATCTACAATTACTCTAATATAAATGAAATCCCACTTTTCATAAAAATTTTACCTTTTACCAATTTCTTTAGCAGAGTGAACTTATATTTCTAGTATGAGGTTAGAAATAATCTTCATTAGTCAAGAATTTTTCATAAGGAGGTCAATAAAGGAGTATTGAGTAAGTTTTAACGCATTTTGGACTTATTTTTAGGATGAAAATAACCAAAAAAATCGAATCGAAGTTATATAATCAGCATTCGTTAATTATGAAAGAGATCAGGTAATACACCTATTTGAATTAAGAACTCGAGACCTCTAAGTGCATTCCATGTTTTTAATGGATTAACAATGGGAAGTCTTTTCCAATTGATCTGCTTAGAAATTTCTTTTAAATCTTTGAATGCGAAAGTTACCATTTTACGTGTCAATTGATCAATGGTTTCTTCATCTAGACTTGGATTTATATAGTACTTATTAATTATTTTTCGAAATTCTTGTTGGTAATGAAGACGTATTTCATTAGTATCCTTGTTTAATGTTTCACTTTTTGACCTAGCCCGAGTCTTCGAACCACTACGCGTTTCTATTTTGTCATGTAATTCAGAATGGATCGCTTTGTATATCAGAGAACTTTCATGATCCCCTTCCACTCTTCCTCTATTGTTCCCATCAAATTTATCTAATCCAAACAAATCACTGATACGCCAAATAAGTCCTTTTAAATAGTTATTAGTGCTCTTGATATGTTTTGCCTTATTAGCTCCAATCCAATACAATTTCCGCCCTTTACCTCCTCTAATATCCCATCCTTTGAAAAGATTATTAATTTCAATTATAATGTTCTGATCTGGTACATTATGTCTTTGTGCTCTAACTGATAATATATCAACATTTCTGAGAGACATTATCTCCTCCAAGTAGTTTGCATATGCTTGCTTTTGAGCTATTTTGAAATTTCTTTTAAGTGGTTTAATTTCACTGAAGTTTCCTGATCCTATAACGTAAGCAGCAGCTATAACTTCTCTTCCTGTTGTGCTGTATGTTCCGTCTGATTCTAATAAGTTTTCTGTACCTTTAAACTCGTATAGAGAACCTTTCCAACCCTGAAAATTTGCTGGTATTTCAGGAGATGTAAAATTAAGAGCAATTAGTGCATCATTTCCCTGTGGGAATGATCCAGTCAGTGCTGACGCTAAAATACGAACACTAGGAAGTCTTCTTGAACCCCGAGGCATTATTAACATTTTTTGAATCCACTTGTTGGAATAAATCCCCCTTCTTGACAAACGAACTGAATCAGGTACTACAGCTTCAATCACATGATACATTGATATTCTTAGTGGAGCATCAATTTGGTTTATTAACAGAGTAGGCGCTCTAATGTGAAAAAATCTATTTGGCTGTAAGTTACCTGTATGAAACCCATTATTAATGTAATTAATAATCGTTTCTGCTATCCATTCACGATTAAAGCCTGACCGATTATTTCTAGATCTAAATAACAGATCGTAATGTACTCTTTGTTTGTTACTCCTTAGCGTTAGGGATTTCTCTGCTTTTGTCCATTTTATTGCAGTACCATTAGGTAGGTGCTCTAATTGAGGTATTAATACATAGTATTCATGTTTTCCATATTTTATTTCTTTTAATTGAGCCCAAATGTCTAGTGCTTGAAGTGCGGTCATTACAGCTTCAGTGCATAAGTCTTCATGAATTGTGTGATTGGAAGAAGCAGAAGCTTCCTTAAGGTAAAAGAACTTCTCCAATACGAATAGGAGATCTATTGTTCCATGTTTTAAATATTCTAGAGTTTCACCCATTATATTTGATATATATTCAGTAGGAATTTTAGATTGAAATCCTGATACATTCCTTCCAAGATAAATAACTTGGCGAGGAAATAGGGTATTCAATATTGTATCCATTTTATTCCTTAGGATTGTCCGATTACACTCTATATCATCGATATCTGTAATTCCTATTTTTTTTATAGTCTGATTGATAATACTCTCTTGAAAATCTCTATCAGTAGCAAATTGCATCAATGTGAAGATGATTTCTGAACGTCCGACACCTGTTTCATCATTTTTTTTACGATTAATCATTTCATTTTGGATGAATTCATCACTGCAAAATTTCTCAATTTCTCCGAAAGTTTTTCTAATCATTTCAATCCTATTTTTGACTTTTTTGAAAACATTATTTGTACTTTTAAAGATTTTAACTAATATATTTAGCTCATTATAAGGAATTTTCTCTATTGATATATTTCCTAGTTGTTGTATTGTCCTACTACGGAAATCTAAGTCATTAACGTTAATCCCAGCTTTCTGGGCTGATTCAATTACGGAAATAACACCATTTTTTTGGCCAGTCATCACGAATAGGCCAATTTGGTTTTGTTTACTCCCAAATTTTTCTTTGAAAACCATTCCTTGTGACATTCTACTATTTCTCCTCCATTTTTCTTTGAAAGTATCAAAAAACGAGTTACAGGTTTCTCCTGACCCCTCTAGAATGTATCCAAAAAACCCTTTCTTTGCAATTATAGCAACCATGTCATCAATAGTTACCTCATTCGGGTAAATAAGAAGAGCATTGAATTGATTAAAAGAAGACGATCCTTGCTTACATTGAATATCCTTTGTGACATAAGTAGTTATTTCAGGGCCAATTTTTTCTTTTAGAAAATTACGAACGTACTCACAGTTTACCTCACATTCCGTACTTTTTATCATATCCGTTTTATTGTATCCTATTTTTTCAGTATAAAAATTCGCTAGGGCTTCTCTATAAATGATAACTCCTAAACAGTTCTTTTGGAATGCATCTGTGAAGCTTGATAGAAAAGAAATTATTTTATAATAATAGAGAGTCCTGAACAACTCTTCAAAAAGAGTCCTGTCTCAATGTTAGGACAAAAAATTACCTTATTATTGGGTTGAAAGACTTTTCGGAAGCCTAGGAGGAGGAGCGAATCATCTGAAT
>SDBT01006608.1_pt1 | contig 19190 bp, 33 predicted proteins | sample 2277101 | NCBI WGS metagenome assembly SDBT01 (sample SAMN10404973, study PRJNA504765) | marine sediment metagenome | isolation source: marine sediment core GS10_PC15, 103 cmbsf | place: Arctic Ocean: Southern Knipovich Ridge | collected 2010 | reverse complement strand
CAATCCGACTATGCACCGCCCCCACACTACCGGGTGAAAGGGTACCACATATAATTGGCCGAAACGGCTAAGGTAAGGGATAAGTCTGGCGTAAGTGCTGTAATGACACCATAATAGGTACAGTTGACAAATGCCGTTAAATGGGCTAAGTTATCGAATGTTAGACGAAGTAAGGCGGACTTCAGCCCCTAATGATCCCCACTGATCCCCTAATGCCGAATGTTCGGGGCTAAATGCGGCAAATCGACTTAAACGGCTTCATATCAACGATTTTAGGCCGTAAACAACGCTTTTCGCGTTGCTTACCCCCTTGACAAGCACGGTCTTTGCCGCTATCTTCACAGCATGGTAAGCAAACGTAAGGAAACTAGGGAGTCTGAGCATGTATTTGCCTGTTGTAGGCACTGCGATGCGGCCCTTGTGTCTGTTCGGGAGTCTTTCTGGGCCGTACGGACTGGATATGATGGATATATGTTCATTTCAGAGGAAATCCTGTTGTCACATAGGCTTAGGTCCACCAAGTCTTGCGCATGCTAAGCATTACGGTGAAGGAATGGGCCACGCACAGCTTCAAGACTGGCTGTTCCAAATGCTATCTGCGGGCGAAGGAAGCAGATCGGCCCCTCATAGACCTACTAAAGACATATAGGCTGGATTGGACCTTTTCGGATGTGATTACCTCAGGCTACACTGGATACATGTTTACTCACAGCGTCAGAGTCTTTAAGAAGGAAATCACGTTATGTAGCGTTTGTGGTTTTGGCCAAACGAATACGGCAGAGGTATATCCCTAAGGAGGTAAGATGACAGATCCGTGGACCATCATTGGCTGGATAATCCTGTTCGGCCTGGCTGTAATCGGTTTGTTGGAATTTATTGGATGCGTAGTGCAGGCTTTAACCTACGTATGGCATGCTGTGCTTGGGTTTCTGAGGTACTTTAAACGAGAAGGTAGGCGTTCTGGTATGAAGGAGGAATCATGAGTGATGTTGGTATTTTCTACATTGACTTCATGCTTAAGGTCGTTATGGTTGCCGTAGCGCTCACCGGAGTCTGTGTGGGAGTATGGGTACTGTATAATATACTCAGACGGAGATGGGGGAGATGAATGAGACAGAGAGGTTTTGGGAAAAGGTTACTACGGGAGCCGTCATCACGGCATTCATCGTGAGTGTTGCGGGGTTTGTCTTCAGTGTAGTTCTACTGGCCGGAGCAGTAGTAAGATGAAATTTTTCGGAAAGGATTCTTGGGAAACTAGGGATGAGATCCTAGCCTGGACCCTGATGGTTCTGATTGGTGTAAGCGTTCCCCTGGGATGGGGACTTGCCTTTATTGCGATTCTCAATAAACTTGCGGAGGGTTAATATGTCTGAGGTAAATTCTTGTTGTATCGCGTGTGCGGAAATCGTTACACTGAACCGCGAATTCGTTTGTAAACAATGTGTTATGCGCATTGCGTTTCCTAACCTGCAAATCGCTACTCTGGCTCAAGGGTACGTGGTGCTTTGTAATGGGCTGAAGATGCCAGGGGAGCAGGTAGTGGCTCTGTTGGAGGAACATGAGGAACTGCAGCGACTCAAACCAATGGACTATACACTTGCTGATGAAACATTCTGGGAGGCATTAGGATGAATCTACAAGAGGAGATCTATCAGTTAGAGGATGAAATCGGAATGCTTCAGGCAGACTACGGTCTGTTGGAGGATGATTACGGAGAGCTACTATACCGGATCGAAGTGCTGACGGACGCATTGAAAATGTTTGCAGCCTTTACACCTGAGATGGATGGACTACCTGACAATGAGATGCTGCAGTTATGCGAGTCCGGTGGCGATTTGCTCCCTATTTCAAGTCTAGAGGTTAGTTACTTTCGTCGGGCTGCGGAGGCACTCAGATGATCTGGTTAATGCTACAGTCTCTTTGTTGTTGGACACGCGGTGGTCATGAGTGGGGCCTGTATGTTTGCCTGGACTGCGGACTAATGCGAAAATGGAGGATAGATTGAATAAGGCAACACGTAACGCAAATGAGATTGTATTTTGGATCACTTACGGCTTGGCGCTGCTATTCACCTTCGGCCTTTTGGTCGGGATCGTTCTAGGAGGACACTGATGACTGATATGAGAGGATTGAAGAAGTTACAGGAAGCACTGACGGCACGGGATCGTTACGTTACTCGTGAGGAATTGGATGAGCATGCCGAGATTGTAGGTCGGGCCATCTTGCTTATACAGAAGCTGACATCCAGGGCGCTACTTCTAACTACGGAGTTGGACTTACTTTGTACATCAGCACGAAGGTTCGTAGATGCCGTAGATGCTTCAGACGAAGACTCTGTGGGCGTGTATATGATGGCTCAGATTCATAGCAGTCCATATACGGGTAGGCAGCATTGGGAGGAGAAGGCAGAACTGAACATCATGCTGGATACTTTTGAGGAGGAAGAGGATGTACCATCCTGAGGACGACAACACACCACTGTTGTTTCTAATAGGCTCGTTATTGATGATTCTGATTGCCCTAGCTACGTTTGCATGACCACAATACTGAAACCCGTAGCAACTCAGGATACTGCACAGGGAACATGTACCCACTGTGAGAAATCCAAGGACATGGTGCTTACAGAGGTTATAGAGATTGATGCAGATTATCAGGGTTACATGTTTCAGTACCATTCTAGTGTTCGACTAGAGTGGCGTAGTGAGTGCTGTGGTGATATTTGGGCAATGTCAGAAACTGCACGGACACTAAGTGTGGATGACTACGTACCGTACTCCACACCGCCGAGATTCGAGAGGCAATACATCGACAGAACCGGACTTGTGGGGGAAAACATCCTGATTACTCCGGAGGAAGATATAATCACACGCCCTGGTATGACTATGGTGATACCCAAGTATCCAGAGGAGAAAGATGGATCCTATTCTGAAGATTAAGGCGGGAGGTCAGTGCCCCAACAAATGCGGCATTCCTTTGGTATCCGTCATATTGTGTGCGCGTTTGACCCATTGCTCTTACAATGGGTATCTGTTCTGCCATGAGCAGTGGGAACCGGAGTACGATATGAAATACTGCCCGGATTGTAAGTGGGAATGGATCGAACACGAGGACTTGTATGATATGAGTAGACGAGAAGCTATGAAGTGGCTGATGGAAAATCTGCCGCTGAGTACGTCACATTGAATCAAGATGACTACGATGCCCTACCTGGAGCATCGGCATTACGGTGTTGCATAAAGAGCACATACTATTCCACAGAATTGATTAGTGTTATACGCACCAGGGGTAAATATGACGGCTATATATTTACAGCACGCACCTGGGTTGCACAAATGTTGGTCCGGTACTGTACACGATGCAAAACCCAGTTCCGGGCTGGACCTACGGGTCAGGGACCGCGATCCGCAGATTCCATATAGACTTAATAGTATGTGGCTTTAACACAGGGAATTTTTATGTCTATGGCAACAAGCACATTCTATGCAGCAGGTGATATCCCAAAAGGAGCACTCGTAGCATACACAGGTACCGGAATTGTAGCGGCGGATTCCGAGGAAGTAACGATCCATGTAGCACAAAATGCGTGTCTTAACATTACAGGTAATGGGGATACGTGGGAATTTGATAGTACGTCAGATCCAGGATACGTATGGCCTCCAGTACCGACGACAGTCCCAGGTACGCTACCGTGGACTACAGTTCCGGCGACCATACCATCGGAGCATTGGCAGCAAGACACTGCACCACCAAATATTACCATCATACCAGGCACTATTTCGCCAGGGTTCGAATTCGATCTGGATTTAAATCTCATCGAGGAAGTTGTTTCTGATCATTGGATTGGGTACATGCGGTATGTCTTTACAGCAGACCAGCGTGTCTGCATTGATGCCGTTCCGGTATGTGAGTGTGGCTGCACCGAGTGGGAACTTGCTTCAGGCACCAGGGTAGTGATTGTGGAGAAAACCGGGTACGTGAACTATATGTTCGTGCAGGAAGAAGCCATCATCGGACTACCGAAGCTGGCATGCGACGAGTGTGATGAAGAATACTATCATCTATACGTCATGGGTTGACATCCGTATGAAAAAGCATTATATTGGTCCAACCAAGGAGAAGTCGTGAATCGAAGACTTTGCGGAAAAGAAATGGGAAATCTGGACAATGGACGGGGCGTGTATTACTGTGAGCAGGAGAGGCCCTGTCCGAAGCATCGTACCAAGTTGAATGTCACTTCATATCATCATACAGATGGAATGTTCGAGCAAATCATCATGGACGATGTTGAATCGGATAGTTAACTACCTGTTCCCATTTGTACAAGCATCCCTAGGCTCGTTACTATTGTTGACGGGCTGGGGCTTGGTATTCGAGCATCAAATCATACCAGGCATGGTAACCACAGTCATAGGCTTGGTTTTCATGCTACAGAGCCTGGAGAAAAAATGAATAGAACCTTCCGTACCGGATATGCGAAAGAATGTCATATCTATGGGTGTGAGCGAGGCTGTAATGAGTTCGAATCATTCTGTGAGTTCATTCCGGTAATGATCGTTCCCCTTGATGAAGCTGAGATTGAACGTAACCACGTCAGGGGTAGTATGCAGTTTGGGGATGAACCCGGTACGGATCCATGGACTAAACGTGCCCTGGATAATCCTATTCAGCCACTGCGGCAACTAAGTATCAAGGTAAATACCCGTTTAGTAATGTGACGAATCCAGAATTTCTAATTCGTCAGATCGTAGATGCAATTGGTATTACACAAAGCGTCATACTTGCACAGGATCTACCCGAACTTGCTAAAATTGAAGTGACCTTTCATCTACAGCAGATTGATGGTTTTGCTACCCAATTACAGGAGTTGATATGCGATCCTGCTACAAATGTATAATGTTAGAAAACACCATTGCGGATCTGGACTACGATCTCAATACCTTGGAAAACCTAGTACACATCATACAGGTAGAATGGGATAATACCTACCCATACGAAGCTTTAGAATTTGCACTAAGGGCCATAGAACAGTTAGCAGGGGAACGTCTACAAGACCTTCCTGAGGATGAGGAAACGCTAGCCTTACTAACTGAGGCCAGTGAAGTCATAACCCCCAAACTGATGGAGCCAGTAGTTTTCTATTTGACATAAGAGAGGATGAAATGCGTTTCGTAAAAGGGCTGGCAATGATTATGCTGAGCCTAGTAATTGCCAGTGGTTGTGTCTCAGGTTCAGGAACCTACGGGAATGCTCGCCCGGATGATCGTTTACGGGTGTGTATTACGAATTCAAGTATTGATACTCATCGACTACAATACGACGGACGATTTATCGGAAGTGTATACCCAGGAGAAAGTCGTTGGGTGTTTATTTCCGGTGGCATATACAGAGCACAAGGTGATTTACTGATAGCTGTCAATAGTAATACTTATCAAAGTCCCATATACGTAGATATTACTGCCACTGCCGAATGGGTATGGGAACTCACCAACAATCGTATTGTAAATCAACTAAGCCTAGAACCCGCAAGAGGACCCACCCGTTGTGACTAGCACCCCCGAAAAATTGTTAGTACTGAAGGAGCGTTATCTACTTCTGTGTGACTATGATGTAATCGCGGCTGAGCTATTGGCTCGTCTCGATGCTCATGGTACATGGAAGTCTATGACTGAAGCCGAAATGATGGATATGCTGACAGTCTCTGTGAAGTCTAAGCGAGACGTTCGTAACCGCGTTATTAAACTGGAAAAACAGGGTTTGATTGAGGTAAATCGAGACCCACGTACTAACCAATACCGAGTGGCCGTGTCAACTCTTGAACAGAGTGTGCGGTCACTTGAGTTACATCTGGTAGAAAGTTTTGAACTGGAAGTGGACAGATTGGCCGATTTTGATCGAAAACTGATCTTCGGAATTGGTACAAAAAGTGTACCTATTGACGAAAAAGAAGACAAGGTGTCCGATGCAATTGGTACAAAAAGTGTACCTATTGACGAAACAAAGGGTACAGAATCTGTACCTATTGAGCCCATTGGTACAAAAAGTGTACCTATTGGACGTAATAAAGACACTAGTATAATAACTACCACTGACAATGAGGATACCACCAGTGAGGTACCTCGCAGTATTACACCAGACAAGTCTGTGTCTACCACCAGTGAGGACCCCACTGGTGTAACAACTGATTTAATGGGTGAGTCTCAAAAAGGGGACACTTCGAAGAAAAAGAACGATTACTACACCTGGAAACATTACGCCCAATTCACCCCAGAAGATTGGACAAATGCAAAAGCAGACCTGACCATGCCAGGCAAGGAGAGACCGGGAACGCTCCTGATCGGAGCATACCTCCTGGGCATGCATCATCGCCATCAGATAGACGATGGATTGGTGCCGGGGGATTTCAATGGCAAGTACGGCAGGCTGACGAAAGTGATGTTGGAGTTCTTTACCGCGAAAAATAACGGTGATGCCGTAATTGGCTTCAACAAAGCCCTGGATTGGATCCGAGCTTTCCTGAAAGCACCCCCGGATTCCTACCCCGGCAAGGCGGGATGGCCAATACAAATGGCCTTCAACCGAGATCAGTATCGCAAAGGAAAGAAAGGTTTTCACACTCACAGCCAGCAGCGCAACGACACGGGAACGGTTTTGATGACGCCCGAAGCGAGACGCCTGGCCAGACAAGATGTCCGAATAGGAGATGGTACATGATCCGATACGCAGACGAAACACCATGGCTTCCCGAAGAAGTTACATTCATTGCCGAAGGTTTTCGTATTCCAAATAAGTTTGCCCAGGCGAATCTGCGAGACTGGGGAGAGAGTGATGAGGATTATACAGCAGATTTGTGCCGAACGTATGTTACCTGGTTTGACACTGGTACGGACGGTATGTTGTTCTCCGGTCCAACTGGATTTGGTAAGACCCACTACGCCTGTGCCGTGATTAATGAACTGATCAGAGTCTGGAGCGGAGAACTGGCCATCAGTGCGTTCTATTTCAATCTGAACGCAGATCTACCCCGATTGCTGGAAGACAAACAGTTCCGGCGTGATGCTGCATACAATAGTACCTTGACAAAACTGCTGCATTCCGATATATTGATCGTGGACGATTTGCTCCATGTATCGAATCAGGAGTGGGCAAAAGCTGTGCTCTACCGTATCTACGAGGCCCGCTACGCAAGCGGATTACGTACGATCACTACGCTGAACGCTAAAATTGAAGAGGGGGATGAGGGACTCGACTGGAGTCCGATCTCAGACGTCTATAACGATGCGTTTATGCGTAGGGTGGTAGAGGGCGCCGGCAACAACATCGTAAGACTCTAAGGAGAATACAGATCCGCCTATGAGACCACTGAAAGACCTTTCCGACGATTTAGATGCACTAGGTGGTGTTATTTTGTCGGAACATGACCTGATTCAGGCATTCTGGGATGCTGGGATATTTCTGGATCATGAGGCGGATGAAGTCATCACCCTAGGTAAAGTGTATACAGAGCTTAGGCCGGAAGACTTTCCCCGTCCCCGGCCCATACCGCGACCGGGTAGCCAACTACCTGGGTATTGGGACAGGTAGATTTTTAACTAAAGGAAGTAACTTGAATTTCATAGAAATATTTGCAGAGTTATTCTCTGGAACGGAGGACTGTTATGCCATTAGTAGAGACTGGAAAATCGATGGAGAACCCAGACGGGCCTATCTCCCTTCAAATTACTCTGGCCCCAGAGATGGTGCACGGAGAATTGTGGAAGAGGTGGTTAGTGATATCGGCAGCACTACACCTGGGATTGAGTCCGCGACCGCTCATCTTACCGGGAAGCATTTTCTTGGCGTGTACCCAATTCGTAGTGACAGCACTGTTGTATTCTTTGCACTCGATTTTGATAAGGTAGAAGAGGACGCCCGTAAAGAGGCCAAGCGTCAGCAAGATGTGTTTTTATTAGAGGCCGGAATACCAACATACCTTGAGCGTTCCCGTTCTGGTAACGGTTATCATCTGTGGGGATTTCTTGAAGGCCCGGTCAACGCTGGTGAGCTTCGTTTTGCCCTGGCCCCGTTCATTGAGAATACCGATACATATGACCGTATGTTTCCCAATCAGGACGGTACCACTGAGGCCAAGCCGTATGGTAATCTCATTGCCCTACCGCTGTATGGTCCGAACGTTGCCAATGATACAGGCGTGTTCATAACAATCAATGCTGATTATGAAGTGACTGTAGTAGCGGATCAAAAAGCCTATCTGTCTGAGGTATTGAAGATTCCTGCAACAGACATCAAAACCCTCTTCGATAAGCGTACGGAACGTTACGATCCTGATCTGGGTGGTCGGATTCGAAAAGGAGATCCTGAGGCCCTGGAAGGGATATACAAGGTTATTCATCCCGATGTGGGTTGTGAGTGGATTCGATGGTGTATCGACAATCCCACCGACATCATGGAGCCTGAGTGGTACGCCATGGCCTGTCAGTTTGCACAACTGCGTGGTGGTAGAGAAGCGTTCCATGAAGCTAGTAAGGCAGATCCTAGGTATGATCCGGGGTTTTGTGATGAGAAGTTTGATCATGCATTAGAGGTGAATGCACCCCCGGTGTGTAAGTGGATCCGTGATAACCTGAACGGTCCTGCGTGTGAATGTGACAGTAGATTCCTGGATTACAAGGTAAAGCATCCGTACGACCTGGCAAAAGTTCCTTTCCACTTGATGATCGACCAACTCAAGCTGGAGACAGAACCTGAGACAGCGTTTGAAGGTTTGACGAATGCTCTTGCGTATGTGAAGCATATTTATCGAAACCCCGGAGCTTTTGAAGGGTATGCCTATGGCATACCTGCGTTAGATGAATTTACGGAACTTAGACCCAATGATCTGATTGTTTTCGCTGCACGCCCTGGTCGAGGTAAGACAGCCTTCATGATCGATATCGCTTACCGTCTGGCTCTGGATGGTATCCCAGTGTACATCTATTCGATGGAAATGAGTAAAGATCAGTTATGGAAGCGTATGTTGTCTCGTATTGCACAGGTAGATGGTAATCGGCTCAACAAGGGAGACCTTATACGTAGTGAGTTGAAACGATTACTCAAGGCACAGAAGGTATTCGACAAGCTGCCTATAATCGTGGATGACACGACGTATGATTCCGTGGAGGTTGTGAACAAGGCCGCTGCCCAGATTGCAGAGTTCGGTAAAGGGGTAGTGATGATTGATTACCTACAGATGGCAACTAATCATCCACTGGAACGTAATTATGAGAAGGTCAGTCGAGTCAGCCGGGAGTATAAATTATTGGCGAAGGGCATGGAAGTGCCCGTTTTCGCTCTGGCCCAGATGAATCGTGAAGGCGAAGACCTTAATGAGGATTCTGAGACGCTTGACAGCGTGCTAGAGGGCTCTGGGAAGATTGAGCAGTATGCTGATGTGATTATCTTTCAACTGGGCCTTAGAAGGCCAGGAATCGTCCGACGTACACTGGTGCTGCATAAGGAACGCCATCGAGAAGCGGGCCATAGAATCAAACTAGACTTCAACCAGCCCGTCATGACCTTTGATCATGAGGGAGCATGGACAGTATTGGCGAACCAGATCAATGCTCAGACTAAACAGAACACACCTACCAACGCTAGGAAGTTTTTCTCGTGAGGGAATTCATTTACCGAGGGCAGGGGGCTGATGTAAGTCAGTTCAGTTATGCAGACCGAAAGCAGTACGGACTGGCCACGCCTGATACCATAGTGGAAATCTGTGGGGAGGATGACCTCATGGACGAGATGCGAGAGTATTGTATCGAAAAGCAAGTCGTTGGGTACGACACGGAGACGACAGGATTATCGTTCTTCGTAGACAGAATAGTCCTAGCTCAAATAGGTGACCAGGATAGGCAATACCTTATCTGGTTGGACAAGACAGATCCACAACGACTCCTAGATGTATTAACTGATCCTGACATTGTGAAGGTCGGTTTGAATCTGGGGTTCGATCTGAGATTTGGTCTGTATCAATACGGTATGCGAGAGGCCAGGGCACAGAACGTCGTGGATGTGATGTTAACGGCACAGGTTCTGATGTGTGGTATCTATCCCAAGGTAGGACAGACCCTGAGGATGTCAGGTATGCGTATGCAGGCCCAGCATTGGTTGGGTCTTGATATCCCTAAGGCTGATGAGTTAAGAATTGGTTGGGAAGGCTGGGATCCGGTCTGGTTTGAGGAGAGAATGCAAAGACTGAGGGATGATGATGGTTATGAGGGTTATGATAATACTCAGGACATCATTGATCAAACACACTTACGTTGGCAGAAAATACTGTATGCCGCAGATGATGTAACGATTCCCATACAATTGGCCCATCAACATAAGCCTTGGTTACAGAACTTAGGGTTGGTGCCTGTAGTGAACCTGGAGAATAGGTTCCTGCCTGTACTTGCGGATATTGAAGTCCGAGGTCTACCCTTCGATGCCGAGGCCTGGATGGTATTGGCCCGAAAGTCCGAAGAAGGTAGTAAGCAGGCTCGTAGAGACCTGGACGATCTCTTCGATGTTGAGGTAACGATTGACGTTGATCGCAACGGCAAGGCTACGTATAGTCGGGATAAGATGTACACTAGTCCGGAACAACTGGGCAATCTCATGCGAGATTGGATGTGGGAGAATGCGGGTGTTGACGTTATTATCAACAACCAGCACTTCAAAGAGTCCCTTGAACGGTACGGACGTTTGCCCCAACCACGTATTGATTTGCTGTTTACGCCCATGATGGTACCTGATCCTAAGGATCCGAAAAAGAAAAAAAAGCAAGGCTATCCAAAGATGAAGGATATCCTACATAGTATGTGGGAATTGTACCATACATTCCTACCACATGATGCATTCATTTTACCAAACACGGATTCTAAGACCCTGAAATTCTTCAAGGTCATATACGACGCTGATCATGATACTATTCTGTCCGATGCGGAGGTCTTACCTACACTAGTAGGATTTCCAGGTGCTCTAGTGGATCCTATCCTAGCTCTACGCGGCCATACGAAGAGTGCTAGTACGTATGGTAGAAATTGGTTAGGTATGATGGCCCAGGAGGGTAGAGTACACACAGCTTTCATTCAAGCCGCACTTTCCACGGGCAGATTATCTAGTCGTCCTAATATGCAGAATTTGCCTGTAGAACAGTTGTACCGAGCATGCTTCAAGGCAGCATTTGGAAACAAGATGGTAGGGGCTGACTACTCTCAGATTGAACCGAGAGTCCTGGCCCACCTATCGGGTGACCCAACGTATATGAAAGTATTCTGGTCTGAGCTACCGGATAGTGAAGGGTTCAATAGATGGTGTGACTCTGAGGTTACGGAAATCCTGGATCTATATACAGAAGTAGGTAAGGAAATTGGGCAGATTCCGAAACACTACACCAAGACAGACACCAAGGGTGACGCTGCCAAGAAGGATGGTAAGGCAGGACGCAAGCAGGCCAAGATAGCAAACCTGGGTCTTGGGTACGGCACAGGTAAGCCTAAGTTCCATTACATGCTATGTATTGATACCGGCACGTATTTCCCACGAGAGATAACGGATGCGTTGTTTGATACGTATTGGTCTGCCATGATGGTGGTCAAGGGCTTCCTTGACGGCACCAGTGCTCTTGCGGATCCACGTAAGTCTCCTCGTATGGTTGAGCATCCGTATGCCTACAAGGGTGAGGTTTCGTACGCAGAGACCATTATGGGACGTAAGAGGTTCTTTGAAACGTCCAACCCCGCATGGTGGACCACGGGTAGAAATATGCCCATTCAGGGTGCCGCTGGCGGTGACATGCTTAAAATGGCTGCTACGGAATTTACCGAATGGGTATGGGAACAGGATATCGACGGCGGCCTGGTGAACCTGATTCACGATGAACTATTAGGTGAAGTCCGTGAAGACCAGGCAGAGTTGTTTGCGGAAAAGATGCAGTACTACATGGAGAAGGTGGGGCAGGAAATGTGCCCATCTGTACCGATTACCGCCGATGCGTACATAGATAACTTTTGGAGAAAGTAATGACAGACACCTTTTGGGCAGAGCTTAAAATTCCCTATCAGGAAGAGGATTCAAGTTTCCAGTTTGCGAATACCGTAGTAGTTGCACAACACTTTTTGAAGTCGGTGGGTAGGGCTGCACAACTAGGCGAACAGGCAGAGGACTTGACAAGACAGATCGCAAATGTTATTATTCAACGTGAGCGTAAAGAGCGACAGTTGAAGATCTTACGTCGCCAAATACTCGCCAAACATTATGCAGCCTTGGCTAAATCTGCTGCACATGAGGTTAGAGAAGCGTTCATTTTGGCTATGGCCAAAGAAGACGATGTCCTTACCGAACTTCTGGCTATCGAATCCAGTATTAACAGCTTCACTATATTACTGGAGGCTATGGAACCCCAAGTGTCTCAATACCGTGCTAGACTGAAAATGCTGGAGACCACCGTTGAGTGGGCTACACAGTATATCAACTTTGAGAAATTTATGATGAGAGCGGCTAATAGTCATGGATAACGTTGACGCTACGTTCCCAACTAAGGTAACCTGTACGAATTGCGGATCCTCCAAGATCGACGGCCTACCGGGCTGTTTGGATGTATATCAATGCCGAGATTGTGGCGAATTCTTTGAGGATGATGCTTTCGATTTGCAGGATGTACAACGGGATAGAGATAGGCAAACAGCAAAACAGATGCAGGAATACTAGTGCATTGGTGGGAAGCTAATTTACTTGACCACCAAGCGGAAGAGGACGAAATTACCCAGGACTTGCGTAATGCCGTTTTCTTCCGTGACGGATGGCAATGCCAGTACTGTGGTACGGAGAATCTGGATGTACTCGCAGTCCATCACGTAGTGTTCCGTTCTCAGGGAGGAGTGCACCAGATAGATAATTTGGTGACTCTATGTAACCGTCATCATGCCGCTATACACAAGCGCCGGTTACACATCACGCGAATAGCCCATATTTGGTATTTCGCACATTCAACCTAAGGAGTACCCAATGGCAGCAACCAATCTTGAAGATGCTAATGTTATCCTGGGTACGGCAGTTGCCGTACTACAGAAGCACGACAGTATCCTAACGGGCTTAATGGAGTTACGAGTCGATATCGAGGCGAGTCAGGTGGATCCTCCCCCTGATTTTGACCTTAAGGGGTTCTGTAACGGACTTAAGGATAGATTCGAGCTTCTTGAAACATTCCAAACCCGAATACTAGAGCGCGTAGACTTTGACACTTTTCAGGAGTTTAGACGTGTCGTCTCAAGAGGTAAGGTCGAGAATTTGATTATCTCTCAATTCATTGAGCGTCTAGATATCCAGGATTTCTATCTAGGAATATATGCAGATAGTAACACCGTACCCCAGAATCTTGACGATGATGAAATTTACGATGAGGCTGAGGAACTTGACAAACAAGGCAACATAGGCCGACAATACGAAGCCGCTGTACTAAGGTACCTCGACACCGTAAATCAACTTGATTTGGGTGACCCGGTCGTACCTTTAATTGAATCCCTTGGATCCAAAATCATTAAGTAGGAGGAAATATGAAGAACACAGTTATCAGAACACAGATTCCTTGGCAGCAATTAGGTGAAGTACACCTGGCTATCGCCGTAGGGAACCTTGCTGTTGATGTAGGTGAGATCGTGAATGTACGCGACATGACCGACAAGCGACGGTACAACGATCAGTTTGTGCGAGATGTACTGCATGTACAAATTATGGATACGCCTCAGGCAGTATGCGAAGCGTATGGATGTGCGCAACCAGATGCATTTCGTAGGTTATTAGTAGAACGAACAACCATCGGTATTCCGGCTGAAGCCATCATTACTATTGTGATGCTTGGTGATCCAGAGTCTGCGCCACCCCTGTATGCGGAAGAGGAAGAGATCTCGGACCTAAGTATCGATGAGGATATTCCGGAGATGGTTTTCCCAAGGGAAGATCTAACCAGATGGACTCCCGAAGACGAAGAGCTTGACAACTAACCCATAATTCATTATATTAAGGAGCACTAATGCAAATACTAGGCATTAGCGGCAAGGCAATGCACGGCAAGGATACCTGTGCCTTGATTGCCCAAGAGATTGCAGTGGAACTAGGTATGCAATTGGGTATGTGGGCAATGGCCCACCCATTGAAGGCTATAGTATATGGCGAAGCCAATGGGGACCATACCTTTGATGATATATGGCATACCAAGCCTCCGCAAGTTCGTAGAGCCCTACAACTGAGGGGAACGGAAGAGGGTAGGCTGAAATTTGGAGAATCCCTATGGACTCTACAGAGTGAGGCGTACCTAAAACTGTTTGCAACTCACTTTCCCATCGATGGTGTAGTTTTCACCGATATACGTTTCCCCAATGAGGTGGATTTCATTAGGTCCGGAGGCGTAGACCCCAATGTGTATCATATCCGAGCTTTCCGAGAGGAATTAGCTTCCACAGGCTGGACTCTAGAGAAGGATGGAGAACAGGATCCTGAGGACCCGGTAGAATTTGCTGCACTATTGGATGCTGAACAAGCTGCCATGGAACGTGCAAATGCACGTACGGCAGGCCTAATAGGTACGGGACAGGCCCTGTATATTACATCTGACAGGCCAACGCTCACAGGTGAAGCTGCCCAACATGCAAGTGAGACAGCGCTTGACGTATTGGATTTGCAAAAAGATTTCGATGGTGTCATCAACAACGACTTAGACGTTACGTTCGATGATCTACGTGATCAGCTAACTCCATATGTGAAACGTATGTTTGATCTATAACCAAGGACCAATATGACGACTCCTGATTATTCTGATCGCACCCTAGAGGACGAAAGTAGAGAGATTAGTGTTAGGCTGGACGGCGTTCATGAGAACGACCGAGTCACCACTCTGCCAGAATTGTTAGCAGCTTTTGACGTAGACCCGGATGAGTTTGAGGTGACGTATTTCAAGCCCAATTCTTGGGAAACCCATTTTGGCATCAAAGATGAAACGGGTGCCACAACCAGTATCTTCCGTGCTGTTAACTACCAGGCCAAGGCAACGCTGAAGAAGAACCACACCCGGTGGACCACTGAGAAGGTTGCCGAGGTATTCATAGGTCTAGTGAAGGACCATTCTCCCAAGTACAAAGCCGTCAAGCGTGATTACTCTTCAGACGAGGAAATTACTGCTGTTGTGGACCTGTTCGACTTACACATCGGTATGCTGGCGTGGGGCGAGGAGACAGGGGATGATGATTGGGATTCTCGTATTGATGTTGCCGCAGCCGAGGTAGCACTGGATGGATTGTTGTATCGTCTACGGGGGATGAACATCACAAAGTTCATATTTCCTATGGGCAATGATCTACTACACACGGATACGACCATCGCGGGTAAGGGCGGGATGACATCTGGAGGTACACCCCAGGATGTGGATACGCGGTATTTGAAGATGTTCCGTGCTGCTGCATACCTGATGGTAATAATGATCGATAAGCTACGGCAGATTGCGCCCGTTGAGGTTGTCGTGGTTCCGGGTAACCATGACCGGGAGCGTGCTGCGTACATCGGAGAGTACATTCACGCCTGGTATCGTCATGATCCCGAGGTTGAGGTGAACAACAACGCCAGTTTGCGTAAGTATGTTAAGGTGGGAACCACTCTGCTTGGGTTTACCCATGGAGATCAGGAGAAGGCCGAGAACCTACCCATGATCATGGCCTCTGAACAAAAGGTACTGTGGGCAGAGACGGACTTCCGAGTATTCCACACAGGACACTTCCATAAGAAGCGTAAGATGCTATCTGTGACCACAGACACCTATAATGGTACTGAGGTCATCACACTACCCTCATTGGTGCCGCCAGACGCCTGGCACGCCATGAGGGGCTTCGTAGGCGGTGGCCGAGCAGCAGAGGTCCACCTAGTGAGTGAAACCGCAGGCCCCTGTGGTTATTTCCGATACAACCTAGTGAGTAATGGCTAAGAAACCAACCGCAACTTCCATCCCATCCCTGGATGATATAGAAGAAACAGGATCCACTCTAGACCTAACGGAAGAAGTGACCCTGTCTCTGGATATTTCGGGTAGTTGTATAGGCTGGGCACTGGGAGTTAATCGGGAATTGGTTACCTACGGCAAGCACGTATTCAAAGGGCCGGCCACCATAGGAGAGAAGTTGTATTCCTTTGAGGATCTCATAAATACTCTTTTGGGTGCGTATAGACCTAGTGTCTTGGTATTAGAGGAACCTTTGAAGCGAGCCAAGGTAAGGAGTCATTTTGAATTTCTAGGAGTACTACGAGTCTTGTGGAGGCATTACTGTGGTGAGGACATACCACCTGATAATCTAATTGATCCAAGGAAAGTAAAGAAGTTACTGCATGTCCAACCCGGTCGAAACCACAAGGAGAACAAAAAGAGAATGGTGCAGAAGATCAATCAAATGTATGGTTTGAATCTTGCCTTTCAACCCAACAGTGCGCTTCAAAGTGATGATGATATTGCTGACGCCATAGCTGTTCTAGCAACACATTGGAGATTACACGGACCTTATGCAACTTAGCAATATGACTACTTCCTATGAGTATGATGCACGAATATTGAACCATCTGACGGTGGTCAAATTGCTGAACTCCTTGAATGATGAAGAAACTGATCTTATCATACTATGGATGTCAAATGCGTACACGTTGGAAGAGATAGGACGAATAATCGGACAGAAATATCATGGTGAGGATATCAAGCCATCGGTGATTAGGTACCACCGTGATAAGATTTTGAAAACCTTACGTAAAAACTTCAGTATCTAAAGTATTTGCGTAAATGGCTTGACAAACAGACTTAATACTAGTGAAATGGGGTGTATATGGATAAAGAAGACAATCCAACCCCTGACCTTAGGCAGGATTTAGGCTGGAACAACGATCCCGATTGGGTAACCTTCGTTGACTCGTTGAGTGGAGTTATCAAATCCATAGCAGCCAAATACACAGAAGACTTGGATCTACGGCAAGATGCTGTACAGAATGCCAAGATTGAACTACTACAGAAATATCCAGAAGAGGTTAGAGGTTACGAACAGTTTAGCTTAGGCAAAATCACATTTGGACGATGGCAAGAGATCTTAAGATCGTATTGCCTTACCGTGTGCAGGAATGAAATTCTGTCCACGCTTTCGTCGCATAGTACTGGGAACCTGTATATTGGGCGTACCCACGTTACTCGTGTGACACACTCGGATGGAACTAAGAGTAAGATTCGCACCCATGTTCCAGCTAGGTTTATCAGTTTAGATCTCTTGCGAGAAGATTCTGGCTTGCAAGTGTCTGATCGTGGAGAACTTAGCTGGAATTCCTTACATGAGGTAATTATAGATGGCGATGAATGATACACCTAGAATCTACACCGTGGGCACCGGCTCCGATGATGATTTTACACCGGATCAGATAGAACTACTCACTATGCAGATTAGAGACTGGTTTATCAGTGATGAGTGTGATCGCAACTATGCGGACCCGTACAAAGAGGCAAAAGACAAAATCGAACAGTGTCTACAGGCCACTAACGCAAAACGGCAACCATGGTTACGTACGATCCCCAAAACATTCGAGAGTAGGATCAAAGTCAAAACATTGTTCGACATGGAAGATGGAGAACACATTTCCCAGGACAGGGCTAAAACCCCTGCGGCACGAGCCAATCAATCTCATGGTCAGTCTCTAAAGGACAAAGCCACCAAGGTTACCTCTGCCAAAGTTACTAAGTACCAGGATGATGTGGAGCAGGACATCCTGCAGGCCTATCCTGAGTTGGACAATCCAGTCCACAGACCTAATGTGGTACGCCTGGCCATGCTGTACGCTGAGCAAGAGCGTATCAGGATTGAGATGCCTGGAGCACAAGCCGGCGTGCGTATAAAGAAGATTGAGACGCTGGCCCTGCTGGAACGTACCATCAAAGATTGTATGAAGGCATTGGATATCTTCCCCGATCAGATTCGTAAACGAATGGACAAGAACCGTGAGGGATCCGTAGGAGATCTGGTTGCCCTCATTGATGAAGACCTAGATTTCAAGGCACGAGAGAAGCGATGGGCACAAGTCCTGGCTTTGCAGTTATGGTGGATGACTAAGCATCCCAATGGTAAGAAGACCGGTCCACAGATTCATGATTTTGAAATGTGGCATCTTACGAGAACGCGAACCATGCACTATACCTGTAAATGCGGTGTAGAGGTACAACTGGTAGAGGGATTCACTCCGGACGAACTATTGGAGTATTTGGCACAGGAAGGAGTGCTTATAGAAAAGCCCATACTTCCACAACTATATACAGAGGAGGATCTTGATGGCCTTGCAGTATACGACGGCAGTTCCGAGCCCGCCCTTGACGACAACGAAGCGATGGAGTCTCCTGACGATACCGGAGACGCAGTTTCTGAGGGAATATAGAGAAGCAGTTGAGCAAGTAGGGGATGATGATGATATGGTGGTCAACATTTTTGTGGGCAGCCCTGAGAATTGTGATAAACTTTCGTATGCATACGAGGCCTTCCGCCACCTACAGCATCAACATCCTGGTATAATAGTGGAAACATTCGTAGTCCCCGTTCCCGATGATCCGGCTAGTGCAGTGGTGATGAAGAAAGCTCTCATTCATAATATCAATCGGACGTTTGAAGTTGCGTATCCCAAGAAGGAGGACATGAACTAGATATGTTTCAACAAGAACACCAAGTTGTATTAGACCAATACGGTAAGATGTTGTGGACTTTGAGAAAATTACCTTCTCATGCCGCACATTGGATTGCTGGGGTGTATCTACCCCCACATGAGAGATTATGGTTGGGTATTATGTTTTCGGATTACAAAGAGAACAATATCGTAGCCTCTCGTGGAACGTCCAAGTCATTCACACATGCTTCGTTTGCAGCACCTTTGTATGACACGTTACACCGCAACAGTACGACGTTGATAGTTTCGGCCTCTGGATTCAGAGGTGGTAAGTTGTTGTTCGAAGATGCTGAAAGACTATACCGTGGGCAGTTACGTTCTCAGCACCCGCCCGGAGATTATCTACTACGGTGCATCAACAATACCACGGCTGGTAAGGTACTGACCCGCCAACCTGACATGTGGCAGATCAATCATAAGGCCCTGGGTCGTACGTTAACCGTGCCTAC
>SDBT01006607.1_pt1 | contig 19191 bp, 15 predicted proteins | sample 2277101 | NCBI WGS metagenome assembly SDBT01 (sample SAMN10404973, study PRJNA504765) | marine sediment metagenome | isolation source: marine sediment core GS10_PC15, 103 cmbsf | place: Arctic Ocean: Southern Knipovich Ridge | collected 2010 | reverse complement strand
AGTCGCTCCTGCAACCGGGGTACAAAGTCAGGTGACAGTGACACGGAGGCACCATGTTTCAGGTGCAGTTGGATTTTCTGCATATGCGCCAGAATACGGGCGCAGGGCTCGCAATCCTCCAGATGCCGCAGAAACGATCTTTGCTCGGTGAAAGATAGTTCGTAATCCAAATGTGCTGATGCTAATACGCGAAAATCAGAACAATTCATTCAGGCTTTATTTCTCCTGTTTTCATCGAGGTTCGAAAGTATCTCCTGCAGCCGCAAACGCGCCCGGTTAACTCGGGATTTCACTGTACCCAAGGGAATTTTCATAATTTTACTTACCTCATCATAAGAAAGTTCCTGAACGTCCCGTAAAATAACCACTGTACGGAAGTGCAGCGGCAATTGAGCCAGTGCCCGCTGGATGGCCTGTTCCGTCTGGGCCCCTTCGTGAATTTTGGTGGGCGTGTAGTCGGTCGAGGGCAGCTCCACGTCCCGTCCCCCCAGACCCAGAGTGCTCATACTGAAGGTGGCCCGCCTCCGGCGCTTGCGCAACTCGGTTCGGGCCAGATTCCCGGCAATGGTATAAATCCAGGTGGAAAACCGGGCGATCTCCCGATAGGAGTGTTTGTGTGTATATACTTTCACTAACGTATCCTGCAAAAGATCCTCCGCCAGGTCCGTGTCCCCCACGAACCGGTAGATGAACGAAAACAGCCGATCCTTAAATCGCTCCACTAAGTCCAGGTAAGCGTTCTCGTTGCCCGCTTGAAACTGGGTGATCAGCTCCTCGTCGGTATATTCGTGGCCGTTCAAGCCTTTCCTCTGCAAATAGTGGTTATCAGGGCGATCAGTACGGCTTCCGCATCAACAGCCATCGATTTCAAAGTCACGTCGGTGGCCAACAGGGCCCGCAACACCCGGGCCGTATCCCCGGGGGCATACCGCCGTGCCATCGGCCCTATTTCGGCGCTCACCACCTTATTCAGGCCCGTATAGACCTTCAGCGCGGTAGTATGGGACTGGAGATAAAGCAATTGGCTGAACAGGGCGGCGATACCGCTGATGATCGGAGGCGGCCGGACACCGTGCCGAAGCAGCGAAACCAATATTGCCAGTGACCGGGGGGAATCCCGCTGGGCCAGCGCCTGCTGCAAGTGCCACAGCTGGTGCCTGCGATCCGCTCCCACCTGGGTCTCCACCGTGCCCGGATCAACGGCGGCGCCATCGTCCAAGGCAATGAACAGCTTGTCCAGCTCACTGACCACATGACCCACCGAATCACCGACGTACTCCATCAGGATATCCAACGCTTCGGGGTCCAGCTGGTGGCCGTTGCGACGGGCATAATCTTTGGCCCAGGTCCGTATCTGGTCCGGGAACGGCGGCCGGGTGTCAATCACTGCCACAGCTGGGGCCATACGCTTATGAAGCCCCTTGCCGGGTAGGTAGTCCTCCAGCACCAACAACAGGCATTTGTGCGCCGCCGGCGCCGCCACATAGGCCAACAGCTCATCCCGGGCCTTACCGCTCACCCGCTGGGCCTGGCGCACCACCAGCAGTTGCTTGCTTTGAAACAGTCCATAGGCCCCCAGCTCCGCCAGAACTTCCTCCGCCTTATCGTCCTCCAGGGAATAGATTTGCTTGCGGTCACCCGCAGGTAAATAGCGCAGCACCACCTGGGAAATGAAATGGTCCTCAAGGAAAGTGTCGCCGCCCGCCAGCAGGTACACCGGTTCAATCTTCCCATCCTGAACGGCTTGCAGGGCTGCCCGGTATGTTGGTTTGCTCACGCTCTAGCGCCTCTCAGGCATCTAAGTGCGCCTGCTCTCGGCCAGGCTGACCACGACGTTCACCAGCAGGGCCACCAGAAAACCGGGCACCAACGAGTACAGCAGGCCACCCCAGGGGATGTTGTCCCAGATGAGCACCGTAAAAAAGCCCGCCAACATGCCCGCCAGCACCCCGTTGCGGGTGGTCCCGGGCCACCACAGGCTCAACACCAGCGCCGGCCCAAAGGCCGCCCCCAGCCCGCCCCAGGCAAAAAGCACCTTGTCGAATATGCTATGCGGTAGCTGGGCCAGGGCGATAGCCGCCGCCCCGATTACCAGGGTGGCAATCCGGGACACCAGCACCAGCTTCTTCTGGTCCGCCGCCGGGTCCACCATCTGGTGATACACATCCTCGGATACCGCCGAAGTGGTCACTAGTAGCTGGGAATCGGCAGTGGACATCATGGCCGCCAGGGCGCCGCTGATCAGGATGCCGGCAAACCAGGCCGGGAAAATGGAGAGGGCCAGCTCCGGCATCATCATTTCCGGGTCGGCGAAATAGCCACTGCCGAAGTATGCCAGGGCTACCAGCCCCATCAGGACGGCCCCGCCGTAAGACAGCGCCGCCCACACCAGGGCGATGCTGCGGGCCGTGGGTATATCATCCGGCGAGCGAATGCTCATGTAGCGCATGTGCAGGTGGGGCTGCCCCATGTATCCCAGGCCGACGCCGAACCCGCCCACAATCCCTGCAACCAGGTTCCAGCCGCTACGACCGCCGGAGGGGGCGAGCAGCAGGGGATCGATGGCGCCGATCCGCTCGGCCAGCCCGCTAAATCCGCCCACCTGTCCCAGGGCCACCAACGGCAGCAACACCAGAGCCAGAAGCATGATCCAGCCCTGGAAGAAGTCGGTCCAGGCCACGGCAAAAAAGCCCCCCAGGAGGGTATAAAATACAATTATGACGGCACCCACCAGCACACCGTTAAAATGGGGCCAGCCGAAGGTCTGCTCCAGTGATTTGCCGGCTGCGTCGAATTGGGCGGCGATATAAAAAGTGAAGCTGAATGCTATGATAGCGGTGGCCACCAGGCGGATAGTGGGATCGTGCTCCCTGAAACGCAGCTCAAAGAAGCGCGGCAAGGTTAGGGCCCCCAAGCGCTCACTCTCGGTGCGCAGCCGCTGGGCCACTAAGTACCAGGAGACGGTTATGCCGGCTACTCCACCCAACCCGGTCCACAGGGCTGGTTCCAGCTTGGCCCCGCTCGGATCACCCAAACCGGTGGCGTAGGCCAGACCGGTGAGCCCCAACAGCATCCAGCCGCTCTCTCCCGAGGCCCGTTCCGAGAAGGCCACCACCCACGGTCCCAGGCGACGGCCGGCCAACAGGAAATCGGGCAGGGTTTTGTTCAGCCGGGCCGTGAGCAGCCCTACCACCAGGATAACCAACAAGTAAAAACCGAATCCAATACCTACCGGGCCCATTCAATTTGCTCCCTCTAATCGCTTCCGCCATCCTCTGCAGTGGGGAATTTAGCGGCAACTGCCGGATTACAGCCTGAAAATAACCGTTAGACCAAGCAGCAGGGTATAGCCGGCAAAAAGGTACAGTCGCTTTTTGCGGATGATATCCAGCAGCCAGGCGATCACGGCGTAACCGGTAACCGCGGCCACCACCAGTCCCAGTGCCAATCCCGCTGTGGGCGCAACTCCGCTCCGGACCACCTCCAGGGCTTGCAGCAGTCCCGCTCCCAATATAGCGGGCACCGCCAGCAGGAACGAGAAGCGCGCCGCCGCCACGCCGCCCAGGCCCAGCCACAGCCCGGCCACGATTGTCAGTCCCGACCGGGAGATTCCCGGCAGGATGGCCACCGCCTGGGCGCTGCCAATAATCAGCGCAACGAGCCAGGTTATTCGCGCGTCCTCCCGGGAATGGGTAAATCGGCTGGTGACCAGCACTACGGAGGTCACCAACAGCATGGCCCCCACCAGGGCGACATTTTCAAAAGCTACCGACACCTGGTCCGCCAGCGTTAACGCCACCACCACCGCCGGCAGGGTGGCCAGCGCCAGGTAACCCACCTCTCGCCGCACCGCCGACCCGACCCGGCCGGCCAGCAGTGAGCCTCGCGCCAGCCTCGCCAGGTCGCGGCGAAAGTAGACCACCACGCTCAGCAAGGTGCCCAGGTGCAGGGCCACCTCCATCAGCATCCCGGGTTGCTGGACTCCCAGCAACTCCTGGCCGACTACCAAGTGGGCGGAGCTGCTGACGGGCAGGAACTCGGTGGCCCCCTGCAGAATGCCCAGAATCACAGTGGATATAATGTCCATTTCGACGCCTTAACCTTGTTCATAGAAGAAAGCGACCATCCGGCCGGCCCGCTGGCCGTCCCGGCGGTAACTGTGACAACGGGGATCGCACTTGGTGCAGATCCCGGTGACGGCGATGTTTTCTGCCTGTATCCCAGCCTCTTCCAGCCGGAACCTCACCACGCCCGGCAGGTCCAACCGGTAGCTCCCACCGGGACTGGCTGTGAGAAACCGGGTGTCGAATTGCGCCGCCACTTCCGGCCCCACTTCGTAACATTCCGGTCCTATCGCCGGCCCAATCAGCGCGGTGACCTGCCGAGGCTCAATATCACGGTCCCGCAACCGGTCGGCCGTTGCTTCCAATACACCCCCTGCGATCCCCCGCCAGCCGGCGTGCACCAGCCCCCGGGTGCGGCTGGGGGCATGATAAAGGTATACCGGTGGGCAGTCGGCCACCTGGAGCGTCAGCACCGGTCCGGGATTGGCGGTCAGCAGGCCGTCGGTCTGCGGGTAGATACGGCCCTCGTCGGCCCAATCCACCCGCCGCCCGTGCACCTGGTGCGGCACTGCCAGATTACCCCGCGAAAAACCCAACTCCCGCCCCAGAGCTTCCCTGTGCTCAGCCAGCGGCTGCCGATCGTTGCGGGCATCCCGGCAACTGAGCAGCAACCGCAGGCCGGGGGTACCCAGCCGGACGCTGAAATCGAACCAATTGCTCTCCAAACTCGACGGCACTGACAGGCGAAAGTTATTCTACTGTGACACTTTTTGCCAGGTTCCGGGGCTGATCCACGTGGCACTCCCGCAGCACGGCGATGTGGTAAGCCAACAGCTGCAAGGGAATTACGGTAAGCAGGGGCTGAACCAGGCGATGCACCCGCGGCACGTAAATAATATGCTCCGCCAGCCGTTCCAGCTCCGGGTCAGCCTCGTTGGCCACCGCGATGATCCGCCCCCGGCGAGCCCGAATCTCCTGCATATTGGCCAGGATTTTCTCGTAGGTACCGTCTTTTAAGGCCATTACCACCACCGGCATGTTCTCATCGATCAGGGCGATGGGTCCGTGCTTCATTTCCGCCGCCGGATAGCCCTCGGCGTGAATGTAGGAGATCTCCTTGAGCTTGAGCGCCCCTTCCAGGGCGATAGGGAATTGCAGTCCCCTCCCAAGGTAGAGAAAATTCTGGCTGTCCTGATATTCCCGGGCCAGATCCCGGATAACGTCAGACTGATCCAGTATCTCCGCAACTTGGTCCTGAATCGTCGCCAGGTCGTGCAGGACAGCTGCCACCAGCTTCTTTGAGCGGCCCGCCTTCTGGGCCAGCAGCAAACTGATCAATAGGAACAGAGTGATCTGGGAGGTGAAGGCTTTGGTGGAAGCTACCCCAATCTCGGGGCCGGCGTGAATGAACACCCCGCAATCGGTTTCACGGGCGATGGTGCTGCCTACCACGTTCACGATCCCCAGGGTCAGCGCTCCCTGATCGTGGGCCTTTTTCACCGCCGCCATGGTATCGGCCGTCTCTCCCGATTGGCTGACTGCCATCAGGGTAGTGCCGGGACCCACCAACGATGGGCGGTAACGAAACTCGCTGGCGTAGTCCACCTGCACCGGGATGCCCACCAGCTCCTCCAACAGATAGCCGCCGATGAGACCGGCATGCCAGCTGGTGCCGCAAGCGGTGATGTAGATCCGGTCGGAGCCGAGCAGCCGGCCGGCCCAATCCGCCAGGCCGCCCAACACTACCCGATCTTTGGCAAAATCGACCCGGCCCCGCAGGGCGTCGGGTATGGTGTCCACCTGCTCCATGATCTCCTTGAGCATGAAGTGGGGATATCCGCCCTTCTCGATCTGTTCCAGCGTCAAGTCGATTTGCTGCTCGATTTTAGCCACCGGTACGTTCTGCCGGATGTCCCGCACGTCATAGGATTCACGGCTGATAACCGCCAGCTCACCGTCCGCCAAATAGACTACGTTGCGGGTGTATTCGATAATCGGGGAAGCATCGGAGGCCACCAGCATCTCGCCGTCGCCGACCCCCAACAACAGGGGACTGCCCAGCCGGGCGGCTACCATTTCCTCCGGGTCATCTAAACATAAAGCCGCCACACCGTAAGCTCCCACCACCCTGGTCAACGCCAGCCGCACGGCCTCGGGGAAAGTGATATCGTTCTCATCCATCACGTAGCTGATGTACTCCACCAGTACCTCGGTGTCGGTCTCGGAGTCCAGTGAGCGCCCCTGATCCAGCAGGAACTGCCGCAGGGCGGCATGGTTCTCGATAATGCCGTTATGCACCAGGGCGATGCGGCCGCCGCTGTCCAGGTGGGGATGGGCGTTGACGTCGCTCGGTTCGCCGTGGGTGGCCCAGCGAGTATGCCCCAACCCGATGGTCTCACCGCTCGGGGGCGGCAGGGCCGACTCCAGCTCCCTGACCTTGCCTTTCTTCTTGGTGGTCCGCAAGGTACCCCCGTTCAGGACGGTGATACCGGCGGAATCGTAGCCGCGATATTCGAGGCGATGAAGGCCCTTGAGCAATACCTCAACAGCCGGGCGCCGGCCCAGGTAGCCCACTATGCCGCACATTCTACCGGCCTTTCGATTGGCGCCTTTATTCCCATTCGATGGTGCCGGGAGGCTTGGAGGTTATATCATAGACCACCCGGTTGATCCCCCGCACCTCGTTGGTGATCCGGTTGGAGCAGCGGCTCAGCACCTCCGGCGGCATCCGGTACCAGTCGGCGGTCATGCCGTCGGTGCTGGTTACCGCCCGTAGCGCCAGCAGGTAATCGTAGGTGCGCAAATCACCCATCACCCCCACAGTCTTCACCGGTACCAGCACGGCGAAGGCCTGCCAGATGAGGTCATATTGGCCGCTCTCGCGCAATATTTCCAGGTAAATGTGGTCGGCCCGCCGCAGAATATCCAGCCGCTCCGGAGTGACCTCGCCCAGGATGCGCACTGCCAATCCCGGGCCGGGGAACGGGTGGCGGCCGATGATCTCTTCGGGCATGCCCAGCTCGCGCCCCAAATTGCGCACCTCGTCCTTGAACAGCTCCCGCACCGGTTCCAACAGTTTAAAATTCATTTTCTCGGGCAGGCCGCCCACGTTGTGGTGTGACTTGATAACCTGGGTGTCGCCCACGCCCACCCCGGACTCGATCACGTCGGGGTACAAGGTGCCTTGAGCCAGATACTTGACCGGCCCCAGCCCGGTTGCCACTTCCTCAAAGGCCCGGATGAACTCCCGGCCGATAATCTTGCGCTTTTGCTCCGGCTCCTCCACCCCTTGCAGGGCCGCCAGAAACAGGTCGCTGTATTCGTGGTGCCGCACGTTCAGGCCCAGTTCCCCCTCCAGGTAATCCATTACCTGCTTAGCCTCGTCCAGGCGCAACAGGCCGTGATCGATAAAAACGCAGGTCACCTGCGCACCCAGTACCCGGGTCAGCAAGGTGGCTACCACGCTGCTGTCGACGCCGCCGGATAGGGCGCACAGCACCCGGTCATCACCCACCGCGGCGCGCACCCCGCTGGAAATGTCCGCCACCTGCCGGGCGGCGTTCCACTCCCGGCGGCAACCGGCGATATCGAACAGGAAATTTGCCAGGATACGACCCCCGTCCGGCGTGTGCTGCACTTCCGGGTGGAACTGGGTGCCGAAATAGGGTCGCTCCCGGTGCTTGACGGCCGCGATCACCCCATTATCCGACCGGCCCAACACCTCCCAATTTTCGGATATATCCTCGACCCGATCGCCATGGCTCATCCACACCGGAATGCTGGCCGGCAAACCCTTGAACAGCCCGTTGGACGACTCCAGGTGCAGTTGGGCCGGCCCGTACTCCCGCGTTCCCTGGGAGACCACCTGGCCTCCGGTGAGATGCAGCAGCGTATGCAGCCCGTAACAGATGCCCAGGATCGGTTTGCCTAAGTCCAGGACCGCCGGGTCCAACTGCGGGGCCCGGGCGCCGAATACCGAGGCCGGACCACCGGAAAGAATTATGGCGGCGATGTGGTCGGCGGCCAGATCGGAGGCGCTGGTGCTGTGAGCCATGACTTCGGAATAGACCTGCTGCTCCCGCACACGCCGGGCGATGACTTTGGTGTACTGGGAACCAAAATCCAGTATGGCTACTGTCTGACGAGCGGTCATGCCGGTTTGAACAGCTCCCAACCTGCCAGGGCTTCGCGGGCCTGGTGGTCGGTCAGGTCGAAGTGTAAGGGGGTAATACTCACCCGCCCAGCTTTAAGGGCTTCCTCATCGGTATTGCTCTCTTCCTCGATTTCCCGCCGGCGGCCCGCCAGCCAGTAATACGCCCGGTTCTGGGGGTCCACCCGCCGGTCGAAATGGTCCTGCCAGTCGGCTTTCCCGTGAACAGTCAAGTCATATCCCCGGCCCTCCAGCCAGCCTGATGGTAGCTGATCCGCGGGTAAGTTGGGGATGTTCACATTCAAGAGGGTGCCGTTTGGCAGACCGTTCTTCAGCACCCTGGTGGCGATCTGTCGGGCGATAATCTTGGCCGGTTCCAGATCGCGGCATTCCCGGCAGTCCACCGAAACCGCCAGGCTGGGTATCCCCAGTATGGCCCCTTCCGTGGCCGCCGAGACCGTGCCCGAGTAGATCACATTCACACCGGTGTTGCCGCCGTTGTTAATTCCCGACACCACCAGGTCGGGGCGTTGGGGCAAGATCGCCAGTACGGCCAGTTTAACGCAGTCCGCCGGGGTCCCCGAACAGGCGTAGGCCGTCACCCCGTCCAGCTCGAAGTCCACTTCGGCTACCCGCAAGGGGTCGGAAATGGTGATGGCATGTCCCACGGCGCTACGCTCCACTTGCGGGGCCATGACTACCACCCTACCCAGGGGCAGCAGCGCCTCGCACAGCGCCCGCAGGCCGGGGGCCTGGATGCCGTCGTCGTTACTGATCAGTATTAGTGGCGCGCTCATAGCCGAAGAAACCGATCAGGTGGGCCAGGGTGGCCTTCATTTCGCTACGGGGCACTATGTGGTCCACAAAACCCTTTTCCAGCAGAAATTCCGCCCGCTGGAACCCCTCCGGCAAATCCTCCCCGATGGTCTGCTTGATCACTCGGGCTCCGGCGAAACCGATCAGTGCGCCTGGCTCGGCCAGAATAATGTCGCCCAGCATGGCGAAACTGGCGGTGACACCGCCGGTGGTGGGATCGGTGAGGATCGAGATATAAAGCCCCCCGGCCTGGGAATACAAGCTCAACTTGGCACTGGACTTGGCCATCTGCATCAGGCTCAACGCCCCTTCTTGCATCCGGGCGCCACCGGAAGAGGAGATGATCGCCAAGGCATACCGGTGCTCCCGGGCGTAATCGATGGCGCGCGAAATCTTTTCCCCCACCGCCGAGCCCATGCTGCCGCCGATAAACGAAAAATCCATCACCGCCAGCACCAGCGGGTAGCCCTCGATGGTGGCCGAAACGGTGACCACCGCCTCACCCAGCCCGGTTTTCTCTCTGGCGGCGATCAGCTGGTCCTTATACTTCTTGCGAGCCTTGAAATCCAGGGCATCCACCGATATCAAATCAGGATTGAGCTCGGTGATGCTCTCGGGGCCGTCCAGCAGCATGTCGATATATTTCCGGCAACGGATAGGGAAATGGTGGGCGCAGGTGGGACAGACAAACTGGGCCCGTTCCAACTCCTGGCGGTAGATATATTCCCCGCAACCGGGGCATTTGCTCCATAAGTCGCTGGCCAGATCCTTGCGCTCGGTGGAGAGGATCTTCTGCTTGCTGCGGCGAAACCAGGCCGTCATTTATTCCGTGGTAAGTATCTTGGTGTATAAAGAAGCGTCCTGCCCGGGACTGTAAAAATCCTTCCGGGTGCCCACGGCCTTGAAGCCCAGGCTCAGGTAAAGTCTGCGGGCAATGGCATTGTCCTGGCGAACTTCCAGAGTTATGCGCTGGAAATCCCCTTCGCGGCAGTAGTCGTCCACCGCTTCCATCAGCTGCCGCCCGATCCCCCGGCCCTGGTAGTCAGGGTGTACCGCAATATTATGCAGATGCAGCTCCTTGGTCATAATCATGCCGGTCAGGAAGCCCACGATCATTCCTTCTTCCTCGGCCACCATACCGATAGCCACGTCGCCGTTATCGATCTCCTCTTCGAACGCCTCCCGGGGCCAAGGATTGTCGTAGCAGTATTCCTCGATAGCCAGTAGCTGATCGATATCTTCAACGTGGGCTTCACGAATGAGCATTAGTTAACCGTTGAGTTGAAATTCGTGGTGATAATCCGGCACCAGATTGTCCAAGTCGGATGTGGGTCGCAGGTTGTGAACCAGGGCGAATTTACCTACTTTGGTGGCCGATGGACAGGTCTGGACGTAAGTAATTCCGGCTGCGGGCAGGAACCGTTCCAAAAGGTACCCTGCTATCGTTTCTCCGGCAGCCCGTTTGGCGAAGTCCGGCCAGTCCAGGCAATCTATTGCGCCGAATTCAGCCTCACCCTCCCGCCGTTGAGCGTACACCTGCCCCCGGTGGGACCAGGCGGCAATCCAGTGTGGCGGCGTCAGCGGGCTGTCCAGCAGCAGGCTGGCCAGTGTGGGTACCGGATAGACCGGTAGTCCCGCACCCCAGGCCGCTCCCTTGACATAGCTCATGCCAATCCGTAACCCGCTGTAGGAACCTGGTCCGGCCGATACCGCGATGCCGCTCAGGTCACCCCACTGCAATCCAGCAGTTCCAAGTAGTCGCTTAACTGCCGGGGCCAGCAGCTCGTTATGCCTGCGGGGTGCTACCTGCTCCTCCAGAGCGAGTACATCCTGGTCGCTGCCCACCAGGGCGGCGCCACAGACATCGTACGCCGTCTCTATGGCCAGCAGGGTCAAACTCGCACCTCGATCAGCCGTTCGTTGTCCTTTTCCTCGTGCATAAAATACAGGTGAACGGCGTCATCCGGTAAGAGGGGAGCAATGATTTCGGCCCATTCCACCACGGTGCGGGCCTGGCCGTCGAAATACTCCGACAGCCCCAAGGATTGCCAGCGCTTCAGGGAGTGTTCCCGATAGCAATCGATGTGATACAGGCGTGCCGGAGCGCCATATTCATGGATTAGCGCGAATGTGGGCGAGGAGACTTGGTCTTTCAGTCCCAGCCCGGCGGCCATTCCCTTTACGAAAGTGGTCTTGCCGCTACCCAGCTCACCGTGCAGGGCCGCAACCGCACCCGGCGGCAGACCCGCCACGAACAGAGCGCCCGCTTCCCGGGTTTCACCGGGACTGGTGGTTCGGGTTCCCGTCCACATGGCCTAAGCGCGTCTGGGCCGCAGGGTGGCCACCGGGACAATCATCTCTTCTAAGGAGATGCCGCCGTGCTGGAAACTGCCCTCGAAACGCTTCACGTACCGGTGGTAATCGGTGGGAAAGACAAAGAAGTTGCGGTCCCGGGCAATAATGAAGTTGGTGGTAACGTCTTCAGCCGGCAGATGGTATTCCGCGGGCTTTTTGATGGTCAGGCCGCCCTTCTCCGGACTGTTCAGGTTGCGCCCGTACTTGAAACGCACCCCCGAAGAGGTCTGGCGGTCCCCCAGGATGCGGGCCGGCTTGTCCACCTGGATACTGCCGTGGTCGCTGGTGAGCACAATCACCATATCATCCCATTGGGCGATATTCTCCAGCAACTCACGCAGCCACGATTTCTCCAGCCAGGAACAGATAGTAGCCCGGTAGCCCGATTCATCGGGAAGGATCTCCTTGATCACGTCACTTTCCGAACGGTGGTGAGCCAGCAAGTCCACGAAGTTCACCACCAGTGCCAGCAGCTTGGTATCCTGATATTCGTTCAGGCGGGCCAGCAGCCGTTGGCCCTCATCAGCGGTAATCACCTTGAAATACTTGGTCCGGGTGTCGCCCAGTCCGTTGCGTTTCAGGTAGGCCTCCAGGAACCGGTACTCATATTGGTTCTGGCTAGTTTCGCTCCGCCACATATCATCCCAGATGTCGCTGTTCTGCCGTTTCAGATCATCCAGCAGCAGTCCGCTGAAGATGGCGTTCCGGGAAAAAGGTGTGGCTGTCGGCAGGATGGACAGGTGCACCTCCTCCTCGATCTGAAAACGATCCTGCAGGAGGGGTCGCATGGCCTTCCACTGATCCAGGCGCAGGCAGTCCAGCACTAATAGGGCTACCCGCTGGCCTGAACGCAGCTGAGGGGCCACGAAAGTATCCAGCACCCGGTGCGAGAACACCGGCCCCTGCTCCTGTGTTAACCATTCCTTATAGCTGGAGGCCACTAGCTGCCCGAAACGCTGATTGGCCAACAGGTGCTGGTCGGCCAGCAGCTGTCCCAGCCCCAGGTCCCGGTGCTGGTCGAACTCCACGTCCCAATCGGTGAGCTCCTGGTAAATATCGATCCACTCCGGGAGCGTACGGGCGCTGTCCACCCGGGCACTCAACTCCTGGAATATCTCCAGGTAGCGGCTGGCCGCCTTATCGCTGCGGATCCGGGTGCGCTCCAGCGTGGACTTGCAGGCCATGAAGATCTGGCTGGGGTTGACCGGTTTGGTGAGGTAGCCGGCGATATTGGCGGCAATGGCCTCATTCATCAGCCATTCTTCTTCATTCTTGGTAATCATAATGATCGGTAAGGCCGGATTAACCGCTTTGATCTGCTGGAGAGTGCTTAAGCCGTCCATGCCGTCCATCATCTCATCCAGCAGTACCAGCTGGAATTCGCTGCTTTTAACCGCTGCCAGCGCATCCGGGCCGGAATAGACCGGCGTCAACTCGTATCCGTGCTCTTCTAGAAACAGGATGTGGGGCCTTAAGAGGTCGATCTCATCGTCCACCCACAATATCCGGCCGCGCTCGGTAGGCTTTTCAGTCATGTTGGAAATTAGGCCGATATTCGGAGGAGTGCAGCTGGTTGCGGAGTAGCAGTGGCGCTATTTCACCGTCAGGACCCAGACGCCGTCCCAATCGTCCCCGGGCGGGTTGGCCTTGAAATGCCCGCATCTCTCAATGTAGACCTTGCTGGGTGTGGTGGGCCGTTTGGGAAACACTTCCTCCAGCGCGTCGGACTCCTGGAATTTGGCGGTAGCGGCATCCCACTCTTGCGCCCGATAAAGTTCCAGACCGGCATGGAATATATCTTTGAGGCGTAGCAGCTCATCCGGCAGTTCACCCTTTAAGGCCATTATCTCCACCGCCTCCACCGACGCGGTCTTGCCCATTACCCGCACCTTATCGATCTGGCGCCATTCGAACTTGTCGGGACCGGCCATCTCCAGGGTGGGCATGGTGGTTTGGATATAGATGCCGTACTGTTTGGCCGAGGCCTCCAGCCGGGCGGCCGTATTGACCACGTCGCCCATCATGGTGTAGTTCATCCGGGTGCGGCTGCCCATGTTGCCGGTGACGATATCGCCGGTGTTAATCCCGATCCGCATGCGCATTTGTGAAACCACCTCGGGCCATTTATCTCCCTGGTCAGCCCAGGTCTGCCGCAGTTGACCCAGCGCCTCCTGCATTTTGATGGCCACCACACCGGCCCGGTGGGCGTGGTCTTCGAAAAAGATGGGCGCGCCAAAGAACGCCACAATGGCGTCACCCTCATATTTGTCCAGAGTACCGTCGTACTCCAGCAGGATATCGGTCATGGCGGTGAGATACTCATTGAGCAGTTCCACCAGTTTGCTGGCGCTGAGCACCTCGGAAAACGCGGAAAAGCTGGCGATGTCGGTGAAATATGCCGTCCGGATGCCCGACTCGCCTCCCAAGGAGGGCATCTGCTTCTCCTCGTACATCTGGTCGATGAGTTCCGGCGAGATGTAGGTACCGAAAGTCTCCTTCAGGAAATGCTTGTCCCGCTGCTCCAGGATGAAACGGTAGATCACGTTGGAACCGTATGTCAGGGCGATTGAGGCGATCCCCGCCACCACCGGCACATACAGCGAACCGCCAATCTCCGGGGTGCCGATCAGGAACCATTCCGCCAGCGACTCCACCAGTGCCCTGGGCAACAGCAGTGCGCCGGCCAGCTTGGGCAGCCAGAAAAAATCGGCGGTGAAAAAACCTAAGGACACATCCATAAAAATCAGGATCTGGGCCAATACGATCCCGCCCCCCAGGACCGGCGACAGTCGGAGGATCAGCAGGAAGGTGATCAGCGCCAGGATTACGATGATGATCAGGTTGGTGATGAGGGACATGCGGGTCAGCTCTATGGTCCCACCAGCCACCCTGATGAAGTTCCGATCCAGGACCGCCTGTACGGCATTGGCATGGAATTCCACTCCGGGCATGAGCTGCTGGATACCGGCATAATTATAATATGGTGTCTCTTTTACGTCCAAGAGGACATTCACGGAGACACCGATCAGCACAATCTTATCACGGAACGGACTTTCCGGCACCTCGTAGTCGGGATCGAACATCTGCATCATCATGTTTATTTCGCTGTTGGGGTCGAACAGATCCATCCAGTCCGTGTCTTCCTCCAGATACCGCAGGTCGAACTCGGCATCGTCCAGAATGTTGGACAGGGGATAGCGGTCGAACGTCTTCCAGGCCGGCTGCCCGGGCAGCGACATGCCGGAAGAGGGGCCGTAATAATTGATCAGGAAACTGGCTGACCGCCCGTAGGTTTTGAAAGTGGCCGGGCCGTAAGTTATTTCGTAGTCCGCCAGGTTCAGTGTTGGTAAGGTGTTGTCCGGCAGCTGCCAGTATTCCTTGAGGGCCTTCATGCCCAGGGATAAATACCAGATCCCCGGTTCATGATTCATTTCATAAAACAGGGCATACTTCCGGGTGGTGCCATCGAAGTCCTTGAGCTCGTTGATCAGACCGGTCTGCGGATCAGCGGCCATGATCCGCTCCACCGGGGTCATGATATACTGCGGCGGCATCCGGGTGGGTTCGCTGACCAGTTTGGATGCCAATACGATTCTGGTTCCCTTGGCCTGGGCATAGCGGATGGCGTCCGCCAGCACGTCGTCCCCGTGACGAAATTCGATGTTGTACCCCCGCCGGTTCAACTCTTCTAAGTCATTGGATTTCTTGTCGGGGCTGTCAAACTCCATATCGAAGGCGATCACCCGTGCCCCGGCGTTTGTCAGGTTGCGCACCACCCGCGCCCAAACGGCGTCCCGGGGGTAGGGCCAGGTGTAGGGAATCAGCCGCCAGCTCTCGTCGTCAACATCCACCAGGACCACCTTCAGGCTGTCCCGGTCTATGGGATCGCGGGCGGTCATCCCCGCCAGCGGGCCGCGGATTTGGGCGAAGGAGAAATCCAGCAAATTGTAGTTGGGCTGATCAAACAGCCCCATGAAATGCAGAAATATGGTTACTAAAATGGATGCGCCAGTCCACAGGAGACCGGCGCCGTGGGAGGAAATGAATTTCTTCAGGTCCAAGCTGTTGAGCTGTTAGAATTTGTATTGCAGGTTGGCCGAAATGATCGAACTGGGCACCGATTCGCTGCCGTCGCCCGGCAAATCCACCGTCTTGGTACGGAACTCGAAGGCCGCCACCAGCCGGAGCTCGGCGGTGATCTCATATTCCAATCCGCCCTTGATCCCCAGCCGGGTGAAGTTGGGCGGCGCCGAGAGGCTATTGCTGCGGCCGGAGCTGCTCGTCAGAAATGAAAAACCGCCCCTGGCATTCAGATTGAGCGCCGGCAGCCGGTAGATCAACATCAGGTCAATGTTAAACAGGTTCTGAGCTATCATCCCCGGATTTACCACGGCATAGGTGGTATCCCCTTGATCGTCGACGGTTGGCTCGGTTGACAGTTCATCCTCACCTTCGCCGAATTCCGAGGCATTGGTCGACAGCGATATGCTGGTGCGCAGCTGCTCGCTGATCCGGGAATTCACACCGATGGCGGTGATGCGTGAAATGGCCCGTGGTGACCGGGACGTAGTATAAAGGGTATCCCCTGTTTTCCGGTCAGTGTAATCATCGGCGATGTCGTTCCGGGAAATATTCAGGCTCAGGTCATGCCTGGAGCCCAGCAGCTCCAGCTGGTACATGAAGCCCAAGTTTAAAGTCTTGGTGGTGGTGCTTTCACGCCGGTCAATATAATTATCCACTGTATCCGGGCCCGATACAACCGCCACCGTATCCAGGGTGGTGACACCGTTGTCGCGGGTATACGACCTGGTCCCAATGGAAAAGGCCGGTAGCCCTCGTCCCAGGTTGATATTGGCACTTAGATTGGTGGTAACCGTGCTGGTGATCGCCTCACCGGGCTGTTTGACGATGTCATCATCCGTGGTCCGGTATTTACCCGACAGCATCAGCTTGTTGCGGAACAGCCGCAGTCGGTCGGAAAAGGATTTCACCCGCACATTCTTCTGGATATTGGGATTGGCCAGCGAGTTGAACTCCGGCCCTACCTGCCGGTATTCCAGGGTAATGAAATTGCGCAGGTAGTTCAGCTTCACCGAACTGTGATAGGCCATTGAAGGCATCTTAAGCAGCGAACCCACCAGGTTGGTATCCAGCCCGAACGGATCGATCGGCACCAGCGGCACCTGGTTCGCGTTGATATGGAAATGCTCCGCATAGTCTCCCGGGTCCACCGGGATATCGTCCAGCGCGATGCCGTCTTCGCCGCCGATATATCCGTCGGTCGTGTCGTCACCGGGGAACATTGTGTCGAGACCTTCTTTGGTCAGCACCGGGTCCCAGATATTGTTATTGAGCATGCTCAGGGCAAAACCGGACTGGATCACGAACCGGCGTTTGTTGAATGCCAGGGTCAGGTCGCTGCCCAGCACCAGGTTATCCTTGGGGGACTTGCCCGCCCAATTACTATCGGGTAGCTCATAGGTGAAACCGGCGTTAGTGTTGGCTTCATGTTTTATCCGTTCCAGGGTAACGACACGCGTGTTCCAACTGGTAGTGTCCACATCCTGGAAATAGTTGCCGAAGTCCGCATTGTCGATGGTTATCTCACCGCCGTCCAGATCCTGCTCAACCGACCATTTATCGTCCTTGGCTTTCAGGTAAATGAAGGCCAGCTCGAAATTCTGCCCGGACCCGAAACTGGGCCGCACCGCCAGCAGGTTCCGGCGGAAACTGTAACCGGTACGGTTGATCTTCAAGGTATCCGTCTGGCCCTCGATCGCGGGGTTGTCGAAGGTGTATTCGCTCACCTTATAGGCCGATTCGTTTCGGCCATCGATGGCCCGTTCCAACTCACCTTTGACGATCCGCAGGTTGAAATATTTCAGGCGCAGGTCGGCGTCATAGCCGCGGACCCGCTTGCCGTCCAGGGCGAAACGGTTGACCCGCGGCGTGACATCACCCAGCCCCAACGTGAAAATGGACGTTGACAACGAGGCGGAATAACGGTTACGCGGCGGCTTGAACGGGTCTTCCTGAGTAGTCAGTTTCACATTGCTCCGCAGCTTCAACCAGTCCCAGCCACCCCGATATGATAGTTTCAGGTTCCCAACGTCCAGCACCTGCTTGTCAATGTCATCGCGCCGAAAAGCGGATACCACTTTACCCGAGTGGCTATAGGCCCGTTCGGTGGTTATCGAGGCCCTGGCGGCCACCAGGAAACGCCAGGCGGCCGGCTCCTGGGGCACACCGGAGAGGTTACTTACCCCGAGCTCCACCTGGTGGCCCCCCTGGTCCAATTTGCTGGGCATATAGGTCACCAGGTCAGCGCTTACCTCCGCTTGGGCGGTCACATCCCGGCCGTCCAGCATCAGCCGGACCGACTGTTCATCCACATCTTCCACGTTGAATAAGGAGACTGCGATCACTACGTCGTCAGCCAAATAGATCTCCCGTGGAGTAGGCGACAGGATCAGGATAGGTGATTCTTCCTCTTCCCCTTGGCCGAACAAGGCTAGTGGGTCGATTAACATCTCCTCACCCCCGGCCAGCACCTGGATGGATACCGGGTTTAGCTGCGGCTCCTCCACCGGATAAGCCAGCAGACTCTCATCGTCCAGGGTGGCCACCAGGTAGTACTCCAGCCCGGCCTCAACGACGTCCCCGGCGGAAATTGTCCCGAACCACAGCCCCCCGCCGGCGGCCGACATGGTCACCTCACTGTAGGCTGATTCACCAGCCATGCGATGGAGAATCGACATGGACGCTACCGAGCGTCCACTAACTTCCACCACCGCCTCCAGCGTTAAGGGCTCACCTGCCACCACATTCAACGGAACCTGGTGCAGGATTTCGCCCTGTCCATAGAGGTTGACGGACAGGCAGACAAGTAATGAACAAAGCGTTGCGGTTTTGTGAATCGCTAGGATAGTTCGGTCCCCTTCTGTAAAAAGTTCACTTCGGCAAAAAATGACGTTAACAGATTTTATTGATAGATGATTATGACTTCCTTGAGATTCCCGTCCGCGTCCTCTAATTGAATGTGCATCTCATTGAATGACGCGTCATCCATTCCCCCGGCTTCCTCTACTTCCACCTGGATGGCAGTTACCGAGCGATTGTCGTTGGCGGTGCCGGAAACTGTCACCGTGGCCCCCACCGTAGGCGCGGGTCCTGCCCAGGTGGTCTGCTCATCTATGATCACCCGACCGTTGAACTGGACGCCTCTGCCGGACGACGGTTCCATGGTCAGCAGGTTTTCGGACACTGTCAATAGCTCGCTCACCAACAGGACATAGGTGGTCACTTCGGTGGTACCGTCGGGGTTGGAAGAACCCACCTGGCCGCCGCCCACGCTGATCGTGCCGCCACTGATCAGGTTTTCTACCTCGATCAATCCACTGACGCCCAGGAAGATATCGCCCATCACCGGATCGGAGGTGGTCCAGAAGTCGGTGCCTTTCACCGACGCCACCGAGGTGGGCGTGATGATCTGGAATTCTCCTTTGCGCTGCTCGGCCACCTGGGCCCGCAACTTGCCGAACTGCATGTCGATCTGCTTGGATAACGCCCGGCCGGCGCCACTCCCGGTGCTCTCCCCCCCGATAGTTAGGGTGGTGTTTTTCTGGATGCGCAGAATGCTCTTGTCATCGATGAACATGATCACGACGCTGCCGTCGGAGCCCGTGACGATTTTCTCATCCGTGTTTATGGCCGTACCCCGTTTCAGAGGGTTTGTCTGGCCCTCCGGGGTGGTCAGGGTTACTTGGCCGCTCACCTTGGTAGTGAAAGCGATCTTATCGGCACCCC
>SDBT01006606.1_pt1 | contig 19192 bp, 14 predicted proteins | sample 2277101 | NCBI WGS metagenome assembly SDBT01 (sample SAMN10404973, study PRJNA504765) | marine sediment metagenome | isolation source: marine sediment core GS10_PC15, 103 cmbsf | place: Arctic Ocean: Southern Knipovich Ridge | collected 2010 | reverse complement strand
AGTGTTTTTAGTGATGATAAAACCGATACTGTTCCAGACAGGACTGGAAATGCCCAAGTATCTGAAAATACCAGTTCTAGTACAGTGCCTGATAGTAGCGGGCCTCAGACACGAATGAATGAAATGATAATATATGAAGAGATAATTAATAATCCAGTTCTTTCTGGAACACTAGATAATAATCATAGTCTAGTTTCTACGTTTTCTATTTTGGGCAACAGTGTATCAGATCAAGGGCCGGAACTGATGGGCGACAATAATATCTCTACTTATTGGCAGAGTACTGGATTTACAGAAACTGTTACAATTTCCTTACCTACAGCCGCCCCTATTTCCAGACTTGAATGGGAAAAGGATCCACAACTTTCTCAACAATCTAATCGTAGTATAAACTGTCCGGAATCTTTTGAATTAAGAACCACAATTGGAGGAGTGGATACCGTGTTACTTACAGAAACTAGTTTTTTGGGAACTAGTTTTACCGGCACTTTAAATCCGGCGATCACGTCCGATGAGTTTAGATTTGTTGTGAATAAAGTTCAAGGACAGGAAGAAAGTGCTTCGTCTATTCAAATAAGTGAGCTGCGTTTGATAGAAGAAGTATCACAAACGGAACCTCTGGTGATAATGGAGGATACTCCGGAAAGAAGGCCAGGAGGTACTAATTTAACCAGTACTAAACTCATTTATGCTTTAAATGCCGACACTCCTGTTACAATTTCTTTAGACGGTATAGATGGAAATAATGATGAGTTCTTTTCGGAAAGAGATTTCTTTAATCTATGGTTACGAGTGAATAATATAAATCTTTTGGACACTGGATTTGGCCAAATTAGATTAGGTAATAATAACTCGGTTTTCTATGGATGGAATATTTCTGATATGAATCTTCAGTCTGGATGGAATGAATTAAAGTTACAATTTTCGGAAGCTGACGAAAAATCTGCTATACCCTTCCGTCCCGGAGATCAGTTTGATGTCAATACTGGAACTAGCCAGGTAGATTTTATCACCGCCGATCTTGAAGTCACTACTTCTACAGACGGAGTTACTTCTCACAGAGTGGAACAGTCCCCCGGAATTAGATATTGGGCTATTGAATTTAAAGGAATTAAGAGTTCCGAGACTAATTTAGAAATTACAGTCGATGATTTTAATTTTGTAAGAAATAGATTTGATGATGTGTGCAAGTTTGAGGGCTCTCTTTATCTTAATAATAGCGAACTCTTTACCATTTATCTTAATGGAATAGATCTCGCTGCAGGTACTATAGAGTTTTGGTTCAAACCAGATTGGGATATTGGAGGTAGAATTAGAAGAGGAGAAAAAATTCTTCCCGCCCTGTTTAGAATTTTGAGATCAGATGGTAAATTTCTAAGTTGGTTTTATCGCCCCAACCAGGGCTTTATTTGCTCTATATTCGACGGAGAGCAATTATTACAAGCAGTAAGCAATGTAAGATCCTATGAATTTGAGGCCGGAGAATTAATGCACCTTGCTTTATCTTGGTCTGCTAATCGAGAAATAGGTTCGGAAAACGCCTCTATCATGATGTTTAAGGACGGTGAGCCTATTTATGGTACAGATAAAACCTGGATAGGTCAAAGAGAAGGAGGAAATACAATATTTATTGGTGGGGAAATGGGGCAATTATTTGCCTCAAGCCCGCAAAACGCCACGGCTCTCACATTTACTGCAATCGCTACTATCCCTACAAACATTACAACCTCTACTTGGGGGGTCATAGAGAATCTTAAGATTTATAATTATGCAAAGAGATTCTTTGATGATAAAGATGAGCCGGGATTAAGAGTAGAAAATGCCATTACTCCTGCAGAAATGATAGAAATTTCGTTAACAGCTTCAGGAAATGATTTCCACGGTTTAGGTTCTAATAGCCTCCCTTTGATTGCTACAGGAATTTCTTCAGGGGAATCCGTATCTGTATATGTTAGAACTAATATACCTAAAGGATTAGATCCGGAAGCGGAAAGAGATGCATCTCTGAGTGTTCGATGGAAAACGCCTTTAGAGGAGTGCAATTAATGGTCGAAAGGAATCTATTTCGAGAAGGATTTATTAACAATACTCTTAATGCGTCTGGAACTACGTCCGGAAGTCAATTTGTTACCATTCAAGAAAGGGAAGGGTTAGTAGACGGAGATTTTACAACCCTTGCTGTGACGGTCAGCGGTGGAGAATTTATCGCTCTTACCGGAGATTTCGGCGCCAGGTTCAAATTAGATAGAATAGAATATTATACAGACGAAGCTACTGTAAGTGATTTTATTATTTCTATTAGTGATGACGATGTTGATTATAGTGAAATTACCATGACAGGCACCGCTCCCATGTATTCGGGGCCTGTACCAGATACAGTTATCTTGGGTTCCCCAAGATATGTAAGATTAGAACACTCCCCTTCTATTGACGCAGTCTCTCAAGAGTGGAGAGCTGTTAATGATGAAACCCTTGTTGATTTTGGTCCCGATGGCGATCAAACAGAAGTTCAAATTACGGATTCTCCTATTGGGAAACCTTCAGATACGGCCACCGAATTACAATTGTTTAATCAATTTGATAAATCGGCTACGGGTTTTGTATTTATAGATGAAACGGGAGATGTTGGAGACGATAACATAGAAATTGCAGCCGCTGCTACCGGCCCCTGGTTTGGAAGAAATACTCTTAACTCCGTACAGCCAGAAAATACTGCTTGGGAAATAGGTGCTTTTAATGCTAACGAGCTTAGGTTGGTGCCTAGTGGAGCATATACAGTAAATTTTGCTGATGATGTTAGAGGGTGGGGTACGTCAGGATTCACCAGTTCTACTACTAGTGAAAACAGTTTGAAAGGCGTTAATAGTACTAGCACTACGCCAAGTTTCTCGATCAATAACAATTTCGGTGGAGCTAGTGATGCTCAAAGCCCTATAGCTTCTACTGGTACTTTTGGAACCAATCCCACAGCCTTTGGGCTCATAGCATCTGATTATGATAAAGTTAAAGTTAGACTAACTGTTCCAGATATTCCTAGAAGTGATACGACAGAAGGTCCTCGTTTATTTTGGAGAGATCAAACAGACGTTACTTATAATCTTCCTAGATCTACAGTTGCTACTAATTCTGGAACTACTTTTACTGGACAGTTGCAAGATTTTGAATTTAATGTAGGAAATGAAACCACGTGGTCTGGAATTATAAGATCTTTTAAGGTTCAGCCCTGGACTACAGTTACGGGATTAGGATTTTCTGCACACCTTAATAATTTTGATGTTTATCATAGTTCCGAACAAGATCGTTTGGCCTTATTTATAGAACCAGCTTCTTCAGGCATTCAGGTTCTTGGAGGAGCAACCGTGGCGGAAAGTATTACAGTTCTTGCTTTCCATAATGTTGTAGAACATTCTTGTATTATTACTGGAATTGAATATATTATGCATCCTCCCTGTGTTGAGGATAACGCTGCTTTTTTCCTAGCAAGACTTAAAGACGGAAATGATTTTCCTAATGCCAGTCCAGGCAACAATTTTGAAGTTAAACAGATACATTTGATTAAAAACACTGCCGCCGACCAAGCAGTCAGAGTGCTTTCTGTCCACGAAACGGTGTGGTGGGGAGCCGAACCTGGAGACTTCATAGGTTTTGCTTGGTCTTCTGAGGCAGGCTGTGGTGTAGGAGAAAGAGAAAGAATATCTCTTTCTACTGGATTCACAGGAGCTGGTTGGCAATCTGGAGGTCTTATTCCTGTTGGCACAAGTACTAGTACTCTTGAGGCTGATTTAGATAGTAGAACTTTCTCCGATGTTGGTAGAAGGTACAATATACGTTATTCTACAATCAATGATAGTAACAGAGCTAATGGACTTGCCGCCATTGGGACTTATACAACTCCTATTTTTGATACTGCCGCTGCTCCTGGATTAACTTCTGCTAGATTCACTGCTATAGAAGAAGATGGAACTAGTGTAGATATATCAGGCGGCTTTGCTTCCGCTGAAAACACCTTGAATGCCAGGGCATCTTCTGATGTTCCAAATACAACTACTCCTTTAGGAGCTACTGCCGCATTTAGAAATCAATTGAACACAGAAATTGTAAGCTATCGTTTGAACGGAGGCTATTCTAGTACTGTAAGTTCTAATCAAAATTTAGGTTCTGGAGAACGAAATTCTAATGTAACTGGCTGGTCTTTGGGAACAGAGAACACTTTTCTCTCCTCAATTGGTCCGGCGGGGGCTATTGATGGAGATACTTATATTGAAAATTTTGGAGCGGCTTTATTTTATCATGAACAGAAAAATGAAATGTGGGTTTTGAATGTAATGCTAAGCGGAACAGTTCCTAATAGCATGGTTCCTGTTTGGGATAGATATGATCTTAGAACGGGGAGTTTGATTGGCACTGATTCTATGCAAGGGTTTATAAATTATTCCTATTTTCATCCAGAGGGGTCGAGTAACACAGATATTGATGCTAGAGTCTTTGAACCAGTTTGCTTTTTACCCGATTATGATCGTGAAGAAATTTATATTATAACTCGTTTGCCAAAAGAAGGAAGTGGACTTGCTCCTTTTGCAGTAGGCTCTAATAGGTTCTTAGGTGTTAAGATGGATTTAGATGGAAATTTCAAAAGCGTTATTTGGGATTCATTTTCTGCCGCATTTGATACAGATCTTCCAGATACGGGTCTCGGAGATACTAGACGGGCTGTTGAACAGATTAGAGATATTGAATATGATGGTAGTTATTTTTATGTATTAACTTCACAATTTGATACTACCGATGAAGATGGGAAGAACATTTATATTTATAAATGGGGAATTGATGATGGAGCATTCGGCGGTTCCCAACCAGATACATTAAAGTTTATACAAAATATTGAAATTAATGCCATTGTGGGGCTCAGTGCTATAGGCACTAGTGGCCGTCCAGTACGATGGATAACTAAAAACACAAGAGATGGTTTGTTTTATTTGGGAGTTGAAAGTCCAGATGAAGTTTATGCTGTTCAAATAACATCAGATGACAATGAAGTTTTTAGTGCCATCGCCGCGGGCCCTCAAGCCACAGCTATTAGTACCAATCCTTTTCCCTTTCCCTTAGGTTTCGATCGTTTGCCATTTGGTGCCAGTGATGTTTCGCAACTTAACAATTGGGACGGGGCCGGTTCTATTCAGAGAATGCGCGCCATAACTGATGTAATGTATGTGGAAAAAAACAATTCTTTCGTCAGCCTAATCATGCTCAACTCCGATAGATCCCAAGATTGGTTTGATTTGGGACAAAATATTGTAGATCATTTCCGTTGGAAGTATCATAACTATTCTTTTGTAACTGAAGTGGGGGCAGGAGGAACCTTCGAATCTGTGCTTCCATCTAATCCTAGCATAGAGGACCCTCGTTGGGGAACTCTTTCTGGGAGTCTGCCTTATCAAATTTCACAGGAAAATGGAGCACTATTTCCTACTGGCCGTTTCTCCCAAATACAGTACCAATTAAATGCAGATTCCTCACATTCTAGGACTCCTTATTTGACCTCCTCTCAAATTTCACAAGGACTTCGTATTGAGAATGTTCCTGCGGAAGGAACCAAATCTATTTTCCTTAGAACCAATGTTCCAGAAGGCACGGCTGTCGAAGAACAAACAGGCAGGTTGAAGGTCTTTTGGGAACTTCAGGAGTAGTTTATGGCTGACGAATTTAAACGCGCTCAGTCAGCGATTACGACCCCTCTGCTTACTGCATCTGGGGTTAACGATATTTACATCGCAGAGGACCGTTATGCGGTCGTGGCGACCCCTTCTGGGATAGATATAATCGATTTACACTGTGGAGCAACTGTTTCTTCAGGAATTCTGGGAGGCGAGCCGCTTTGTGTGGGAGTTGAATGGACTACCGCCACTGGAAATATGTATGTTGGTACTGCTTCTAGTGGAATCTATTCTGTTAAGTGGAAGCCGATTCGTGCTCCCCATACCGATTTTACAAGTGATTTGGTACAAACCTTCACCACTAGTACCACTCCCGCCCTTACTAACAATCAGGTAAATGATATCTGTGTCCAGCCTACGCGAATCTTTGCTAGCACCGCTGGAGGAGTGGATTTCATCACCGTCATGAATCTGAGAGCTTTTAAAACGTTAGCCTCGGGATCTGATGCTTGCGAACTAACGGAAGCGGGAGAGGTATATTGGACTGTAATAAATTCTGGAATTCAGGCTAATTACGACTTGTTTCCTGCTTCCGGAACGGGTATTATTGATGTAGACTTTGAGTATAATTCTTACAATTCCATTCCTACACTGCCCACGGACGTCGTAAATGATCTTGCGGTTTCTGCGGGCAGCCCGAATTTGTTGGGCTTCGCTACGCCGGAAACAGATTTAATCATTCAAGAATTTCAGGGATCAGAAAGTTCTTCTCTGGTCAAAACAATGTATTCCGGAGAAACTCCCGTTGTTTCTATAGATTTTTCTGAAGGAGCTAGTTTTAACAGCGGGACGGTATATCTAGCTACTAGTAATCAGCTTCCGGAAGGCGACATTAGTGATTCCCTGCGTGTTTTTGGCCTGGTAGATTCTACATCTTCAGGCACTCATTTTCACACTATTCTTAAAACAGAAATTAATACTGTTAATACAAGAGGATTGCCACTTATTACAGGAACCGTCAATATTGCACGAGTTACCTCAGTGGCTTAGAGGAAATAAATGGTAAAATATCCCCAGACATTAGATGATGACGAGAGTTTATTTCTAGCGGTTAATAATCTCCGCACACTTCTCACTCTTGACATGAATGCTAGTGTTACCACAGCTGAAGTTGTTACCACTTCGGGTTTTCCATCGACAGGCTATGTAAGTATTTTGTCGACAGATAATATTTTAGAAACAGAAGCTATTACTTATAGCGGAACTACGGCTACCGAATTTTTAAATCTAGCAAGAGGCTCGGATAATACTAGTGCAGTCGAACATTCGAGTGGTAGTACTGTAGATTTAACTATTGTAGCACAACATCACAATGAGCTAAAAGATGCTATCATTGTACTAGAAGAATTTGTAGGAGCTTCAGGCGCTACAAACTTTGTTCCTAAGGATCAATTTGGTAATGTGCTTATCACTGGAACTTTAGATGTTATTCCAGAAACAGTTACCATTTCTGGTGAATTAAATGTGGGATATGTTACTGTAACGGGAACAGTAACTACTCAGGGGGGTGTTGAATTTAGAGACGATGCAATTGTTAGTGGTACCTTAAATGTGGGAGAACTCCCTGTTAGTACTACACCAATTGCAACATACGCTTTTGATGATTCGATAATTACTAAAACTAGTACTGTTTATTCTAATACTGGAATTACTATTACCCCAGAGACGGGATGGAATCTTGTTTTTTTCCGAGCTAATGCTGGTGAGGGTGGAATATGTAATTTTACAGAGCTTTTTCTAAGGGTGCGTTATTCAGGCGCCACGGTTGCAGAGGTATCAGATGATGGTAACGCCGGCGGGCCCTGGGATACTGTGGATCTTGCTGGTTTTAAACTCATCGATGCTGATGGAACTAGTACAGTTACCGTGCAGGGTAAACTAGGAACTGGTTCTTGTGATATGGATATAAGTTCTCAACAACTCATATCCATACCTTTAGAAGCTATGGCCTTGACATCTGGTACTGATTATTGGTTTCATAACGGAGTTGATACTGATTTCTCCATCTCTGATCCTCCAGACACTTCCAGTGATTCTATTATTATTTCCTCTGTGGATCTTAATGTTCCAGTAGAAAGTGAATATTTAATTTTCGGTTATGGTGAAGTCGAGGAAGTGACAACACGAAATCACACTATTGAATTTTTTGATAACGGCAGTAGGATTAGTGGGAATAGGGTAAGAACTAGTTCTAGTGGTTTCTATAGACATTTTGCATATTCTCAACTAATTACTTTAACTGCAGGGGCCCATACGATTACTGCTGAAGGGTTTGTATTTGCTAATTTTACTTCCAATACTCGTAGATGTAGAATTTGTGTTCTTAGGGCGGATTCTTTTAATCAAATAATTGATGCAGACGGATCTCAAGCCGCTAATGTTGATGGTATTTTTACGGAGATGCCTACTCTTACTCAAGAATACACTCCTAATTTAGCAGAACAGGTTTTAGTTATTGGTTATGCTAATTCTAGAACCACTGATGCGACGGCCCCCAGGGCAATTCCTACTTACAAGATTCGTGATAATACGACAGGCACAGATTATGCCACGGATTTCGGTGGACCAATTCAGACTGTCACCCCCGGATCAGTCGTTCCTACTATGGGTTTTGCCATTAAAGATGGGGCAAGTGCTCTCACTGAATGGCAGATGTATATTAGAGAGGCAAATAGTGCGGGTAACAGTGCCAGCTTTTTGACAGGTAATCTCGTTATTTGGAGCCTCGCTACTGATGCACTTTCCACTTTTCAAATTACGATTATTGATGGAGATGGCACTACAACTCCAACGCTAACTGCGGATAATATCGTTATTAGTCAGGGCGGCACTCTAACTACTTCTGGAGTCCTTATTCAAGATGGGGCAGTAAACATTGATGCCCTAACCGTTAACAACTTAACTGTTACAGGAACCACTGGTGCTTTTGAACAAAGCCTTACTGTTTCAGGAATTCCGGTAAATACTGGTGGTGGAGGAGGAGGGGCTTCTACCCTTCAAGAGGCTTATGATAATGGTGATGGCACCATCTCTACTACTGGCGGTAAGCCTGTTGAATTAACTGGTACTGGAGAACTCACGGCTATTACAGGAACTTTTAGTGCTGGATTAACAGTTGGTGAGTCAAGTACTTTTCTTAATGATTCTTCCATTACTACGGGATCTGGAATTTTTACCGATTCTGTTACTGTAGCTGGTTCTCCTTTACCGAGTTCTTTTGTAAACGCAATTACTGTATCCGGTCTATCAGACATTACCGGCACCATAGACTTCATTGGTTCTGCTGGAGTTAATGTCAGTGCGGCCGGAAATACAGTTACTTTCGATGGGTCAGGAGTTTCTGGTGGTGGTGGAGGAGGAGGAGGAGTCCCTGATCCTTTAGAGCTTGCAGATATAAATGCTACCAATTCTTTGACGGTATCTGGGGTTCCAGTATCTACTGGAATTGGAGAATTTGTTGTTAATCACGAATTCCTTGATTCTTCAGTTGGGGAACTTGTAGTTACTGTTCCTCAACATGGAAATACTCTTGCTATACATGTAGTAGCCCGTTCTACTACCAATACTACGTTTAATTCTTGTAAACTAACATTTAATGGCGACGATGGCGGCAACTATACGCGACAAAGAGTAGTAGTAGTAGATAATGCTACAGTTGACATCAGTAATAGCGCAGTTTTTAATAGTAATTTTGTTTTATGTGGGGATTTGCCTGGTACTCAAGGAGAAACTGGTTCTTTTTCTTCTTTTTCTGGAAATATTACTAACTATTCTTCTAATTCCACGTACAAAGGGTTCAATGGTTTGAGCTATGCTGTTACTACTTCTGGAGCTACCGTAGGTTTGCGATCTAGAGTAATTACTGAAACTGGAATGTGGAGAAATACTGATCCCATTACTACTCTTACGTTTTCCTTAAATGATGAGTTTGCTGCCGGTTCAACAATTACTGTAAAAGGATTTTAAATAAGCAGGAGGTAATAGGAATTGACATATAACAGGTTCCTTTACAATACTGCTCTTTACAATGCTGGTCGTGCCGATGTTGGTGCTATTGCTAATTCTATAATTCAAGCCCATACTGGTCCTCACATTCAAGCAGTGGTGGGGGGCACAAGTGGCATTACTTTTATTTCTGATTTTACTGTTACCGAGGGTCTTGTTACTTTCCCTCCGACATCATATAAATTTCCGGACCTCGCTGCATTCCTGCGAGCAGTCCGACCAGGTACAAAAAATCTTGGAGCAACAATTAGAGGCTTCGGGTTCTTAGATTTAGCGGCGGCTATCTATCCGTCTGACCGTATACCAGATTTACCTGCTGCCATTTTTGGTTTACTACAAAAAGATCTTGGTGCTATTATTGAAGGAAGTTTAGCTATTAAAGATCTTCCTGCGTTTCTTAATGTTCCAGTTGCGGCGTTGCCTGCCATTATTACTAGTTTCTTTGCGCCTCGTTTGTTTGCAGAAATTAAGATAAATCCTCCAGGAAACCTTGGTGCTAGAATTCATACTCCGTTAGATCTTCCAGCAACCTTAGGAGTAGTTAATGCCGCAAATCTCGGCGCAATTATGGATATTATTAGTGTTGGAGACCTTGCAGGCTTTATGTTTGGTAACCCTGCTGGTAATCTTACCGCCTTTCTTAGAAGTTTTGTTTCTGATACTGCAGATTTACCGGCCGCAACCAAAGCAATAACAGAACCAAGCCTCCCCGCCACTATTTTGCCTGTCCCAAACGATTTAAGTGGTATAATATTTCCTAAAGTTACTTCTGGTCTTAGAGCCACCATCAATTTTCCTGTACCTGGAATTCCTCTTGATTTACAAGCTATAATCAATATGATTGGGGCTAAGAATTTAGTTGGTAATATTACTGCTATTCCTTTGGGAGATCAAGATAGATTTTTACCTGCAAAAATAGGATCTGTTGGCAATCAGCCTAATTTGGCTGCCATTATTACATCAAATCAGCCAAAAGATCTTGGAGCCCTTCTTATTTCTAGTTCTGCATCTGCTAATCTCGGTGCTAGATTAGGAGTAGCCGAAACATTTGTTACAGCCATATTAACTATTAGTACTATGGCTTCCAGAAGCTTAAGAGCCACAATAGGTAGGGCTGTCTGTGACGGAGGAACTGGTAATGCCAATCTGTCTGCTTTTGTTCTGCCTAAGGCTAAGGGAGATTTAGGAGCCTTTATTGAATCGCACGTACAAAGAGATTTAGGGGCTGCTATCAATTCTCCTGATATCTTTTATGGAATGGATACTATAGATTTTTCTTTTAATCCTTTCAAGTTTAGATTCAATACGCTCTTTAGAGCTACAGACACTATTCCTATTAGTTTTGTGCCTTTTCGAGGAAAGGATATGGGGGCTTTTATCTTCGGAGAATTAGCAGGTACCAATCTACCCGCTGAAATAACTGTGGTTTTCCCCCAAGCCAGAGTTACTCCTAGTACAAATAGAATACTGTCCGCAGACCTACGTTCAGGGCGAGAACTAAATATTAGAGAAGTTAGATTGACTATGGAAGGCACTTTCTTAGAATACTTTTATGTTAATGGGACAGATCAAGCTTTCATTCGAGACGCTAGTGAAAATTGGTTCATTAATATCGCTGCGTTTCAGGAAATTGCTGAGGATCTTTTCGGAGATTTCGCAAGTTCTCGAATCTGCAGATTGGGAAACATTAGTTCTTTCACTACGTTAGACGAAGCCGTTCGAGCCTGCATTAACATTGTTCTTGGAGTGGACCAGCAAGTGAATATGGGCGCTTCCATTACGGGCACGGGCCAACTTAATGATATGACTGCGAATTTGAATGTTTTGGCTTTCGGTGTAAATATTGGTGATTTCACTGCCACAATCAATCAAGTATTTGAGGATGATTTTGGCGCAACTATTACAGGGATTACTTAATTTAAAGTTGACATTTTAAGATAGATAACTTATTCTTTAAATGTAGGACAGGACTCCCCTGTCTGAAAACAAATGTACCTAAAGTACATTTTTTTCTATTATTCTAGGAGAGAGCTTAAATGAAGTTTAGTCTTAGCGCTCAAGATTTGAAGCGGGCGCTCAACACGTGCAATGAGATTGCGCCTGCTACTTCTGCGATTGCTGACGAGAAGACAGGTGTTCTTATTCGTGCTGAGGGCAAGTCCGTTGTTTTTATGTCTACAGATGAAAATTTGGCAGTCAGGGTAGAAGTCCCTGCGCTTGTTAAAAAGAAGGGAGAGGCTTTAGTTAAATGTTCCTCTGTCGCCTCCGCTGCTAGTGCTACTTTTGTTGATACAGATATTGAAGGGAATTTAAACGACGTAAAAGTAGAAATTACAGCTAAGGACACTCTAAAACTTACAGGAAATAGTAAGTTTACGAAACATAACAAGAATTTTCCCCTGCTCAATGTGGGTTTCTTTATTGAAACCCCTGAATTTGATGAAGAGCAGTCTACTTTATTTTCAGCATTTCAATTTATGGATGGTTTATCTAAAGTCAGCCATGCCGCATCCAATGATACTTCTAAGCCACAATTTAATTGCATATCTTTAACTATGTCAGATAATGAAGTTGTTTTCGCCGCAACAGACGGCGTACAGATTGCTGAATTCAAGAAAGCCGCTGAGGTAAATGGCCTCCGCGGCTCTTTTATTTTGGGCTTAAAATTTGCCACTTTGGCTACTAAATTGATTAACCCTACGTTGGATAATGTGCAAATCTATCAACAAGAAGATACTTTTCATCTTAAGAGTGGGGGTACTGTTTTAATTGGTTCCCTAATCAATACTGCCTTTCCAGAGTACGCTCCTTATTTGGAGATCAAGAAACTTTCGAAAGCAGTTTTTCCGAGAGAAGCTTTCTTTGAGACTCTGAAAAGCATGCAACCTACGGTTGATGTTAAAAGCCATCGTCTAGTAATTGAAGCTAATGCCAAGGCTGGAAACGCAAATGTTTCTACTTCCAGTGTTCAGGGAGCCGCTGATTTAGATGAATCAGCTCGATTGGAAGTGAAGACTCCTGTCGATTTTATTTTACATTTTGATTCTGTTCTTCTACAGAACGCTGCCCAACAGTTAAAAGGAGATGTTTTCAATTTCTTTTTTACTGAAGGAGCTAATTCTAGAGGAGTGGTATTAAACTCTGATAAGGATGAGGACTTCAAGGCATTTGTTTGTACCTTGAAAATCATTGAGTAATGGATCTATATTTTGATGAACAAGAGGCGATAAAGGAACTTAGAAATCTAGGATACAGAGTCGTTAAAGAATCATATCCAGCTTTTGAAGGACTAAGAACAATAAAAGATTTATTAGAGTATTTCTATGCTCGTAGAAAATTTTATAATTCAGAGCGTAAGTTTCCTGCAAGCATAGACTATCAAGGAAACACTAAAATAATCAGCAGCTTTGTTCTCAATCGCCAGAAACTAGGGCTGAATAGAAAAAACGCAGTTAGAGAGTGTGCTGAATTAATAGAGAACATGTTTAAATATGAGAAGCACTTGTATCTTAAAGAGCCAATAATTAGTGTTAATATTTTGACAGTGCGCCCTATTATGGACAGAGTGTGCTCTATTGCCAATGAAGAGAACAGAGAAGTTGAAGCTATTAAAAATGATATATATCTTAGTAAATTTTATGAAGACTATGAAAATAAGTTCGGGGAAAGAGATGACGAAATCGTTAGAGAAAAACGAAAAGAAATATTGGAGGCTTTAGATGTCGAAGAATGAAGGGTCCGCGCGCCTTAGCGTGGCTACCAAAGCTATTGAAAAAGAATATGGACATGTAATTAAATGGTTAGGGGAGGCCGCTTCGCAGAAACGTGAGACGATTTCTACAGGATGCCTTGGCCTGGACAATGCCATCGGTAATGGAGGATTAGAAAGAGGCCTGGTCGCAGAATTTTTTGGAAGCACCGGGTCGGGTAAGAGTTTTTTAAGTTATAGTGTGATTAAGAGTGCTTGTAATTCTGGGTACAAGTGTGCTATCGTTGACGCGGAAAATTCTGTAGATACTCGACTTCTAGTTAAGCTTGGGCTTCCTGAAGATCGAGTGATAATTGCAGATGGAGCTTCTACCGGGGAGGCCAATCTAGAAATCGCCGACACCCTTATGCAAACCGGAGAATTTGCCGTAGTGGTTATAGACTCTGTTGCTGCCTTGGTTCCTAAGGCGCGGACGGAAGATACTTATGATCAGCAAACTATGGGCTTGCATGCCAGACTCATGAGTGCCGGATTACAGAAGATTTTACCAATAGCTAAAAAAACTAATACTCTGTTGATTTTTATTAATCAGATTAGAAATAAAATTGGTGCTTATGGTAATCCGCAAACCACTACAGGAGGAGAATCTCTTCCCTTCTATGCCTCTTATCGTGTTGAAGTTATTGGCAGCCCTCAACAGAAGAGTCGACGTTTAGTTCTTGAGGGAACAGGAGAGGTTTATGGACATAAAACTACTTTCCGAGTGGTTAAGAATCGTCGAGCAGTTCCTTATAGAGAAGCAGAAGTAGACCTTATTTATGGGCTTGGATACGACACTGACGGTGAAATTCTAGATCTAGCGGTCGATGTAGGTATCATTGAAAAAGGAGGAGCCTGGTTAAGGTTTGGAGAAAATAAGTGGCAAGGACGGGAGAAGGCCAAGCTTGCCCTTCAAAAAGATGCTTCACTTCAGAAAAATTTAGCTGAACAAATTAAATCCATTATTACAGGAGATGTTTTTGTGCCTCCTGCTGAAACGAAGCCAAAAGTTGAAGAGGAATCTAATGACAAGCCAACTAGCAAAAAGCGTGCGCCAAAGTCTGAAGCAAGCGTTGCCTAATACTCTGATCAAGGATGAAAAATACGTTAGTTATAAAGGAAATAGACTTTTTTTTGATTTTTATCTTCCTTCTCTGAACATCTATGTTGAAGTTCAAGGCGTTCAGCATAGTAAATTCAACAAACACTTTCATAATTCCGCGGCCTCTTTTAGGGCGCAGAAAAAGAGAGACAAGTTGAAACAGGAGTGGTGTGAGCTGTATGATTATACGTTGGTTACAATTAATTATGATGAAGTCCCTATAGAAATAGAGGCTCTTTTGAATAAAATTGAGGAAGCGCAAAATGGAGGATAGGGTACGTAAGAAATTGAGAGATGTTTCTAATTCTCTTTCATTGCATAAAATAGTTGCTCCTACACAGATAGAGAGTGTTTTCAATTTTGATGTTAGTAATTTAGAAGCGACTTCTTCATTACAAATTTCTCAATACACCATTATGCTTGCGCAATATTTAATTACTTTACAATCTAGGTATAGTACTGCAAGAGTAATTTCTAGTCAGAAAAAGAAAATTTTAGACAGAAGAGTTAAGGCTTTGCTTCAAATCGGGGAAGTTAAAGGAAGTACTTTGAAAGAAAGAGAAGCAAATGCTATTGCTTCTAGCGAAGAATTGAAAACATTAGAATTAGAATATGATGAAGCTGCTGCAGAGAGGGATCTTTTAGAGGGCATTGACAGGCCTATAACAGAGTATATTAATGCATTTAAAACAGAGCAACGCCGCCGTGAAAATGAACGTCACTATATTAATAAGGAACGTAAGTAATGCAGGTAGAGCAGACTAAATCTAAATTTGCACATGCGGGAAACGAGGCGGCTGTCCTCGCTTGTATTTTTAGAGATGTTACTAATTATTTCGAAGTCGACGCCAAGTTGTCGGATCAAGATTTTCTGACTCCGCATCATAAAATTTTGTGGACTATTATTAAGACCTTGATGCGGGCAGATGTAATTGTTTTAGATTTAGCAGCTGTCATGAATCAAGCCAATGTTCTCAAAGTAGAAGAGAATGTTGGTGGGTACGAATACGTTAGCTCTTTGTTTGAGAAGAGTGTGGACCCCGCGAACATTCAGTTCTACATTGACAGAATGGCAGACGCCAGCACCAAATATCAGATTATTCAGGCAGTAGGTGAGATTTCAGATTTAACAGAGAAGAACAAAACTCTTACAGGTGAAACTCTTACTGCAGCGGACTTAGTAGACTTTAGTCAAGATAAATTTATAGAAATTGCCGTTAACTCTGAACGTGGAACAGAAGCTGAAAATCTGGCGGATGGTTTGGAGGAGATGTTAGCGGAAGTCATTGCTAATCCCACTAATGTTAGAGGGTTAAGCACAGGGTTTAAAAGATTGGATGAAGCAATTAATGGATTAGAGCCCGGAACTCTTACGGTTTTAGGTGCGCGTCCTAAGGTGGGAAAATCTACTTTTCTTCTTAATTCCGCCATTAATATTGCATGTTTTACAGGCGTCCCGGTCTTATACATTGATACAGAGATGAATATTCGGGAACAAAGAATGCGATTGGTTTCTATTTTGTCCGGAGTTCCAGAAAGAGATATTAAGAATGGAACTTTCTATAATAATGAAACGGATAGAGAGGCGGTAGAGGAGGCGAAACGATGGGCTTCCCAAGGCATGATTCTACATAAGTACTATCCAGATTTCACTGCCGAAGCCATCTCTTCTGTTACTAGGAAGTATCATCATCAGTATGGTATTGGTTGTTTGTTGTTTGATTACATCAAACTTCCGGATGCAGACTTACAATACATAGGCAATGTCAAAGAACATCAGGCATTGGGATATTTATGTGTAGCTCTTAAGAACTTGGCAGGTCAATTGAATATTCCTGTCTTTACTGCTGCTCAGATTGGACGTATGGGCGCCAATAAAGGACATATTACCGCTTCCGAATTTGCAGATTCTGATAGAATTTTACGATACGCTAACACCTTACTAGGGCTATCACAAAAAACTAAGAAGGAACTCAATGAGTTAGAGGAAGAATTCGGTAGTGATCAAGTTATTAGAATGGGCAGTCATAGACTTCAGATCTTAGATACAAGGGCAGGTGGAACTAATTTTGCAGGATTGGATATTAATTTCCGTAAGAAAACTTTAACAATGAAAGAAGCAGAAGTTCAAATTATGGATCTTAGGCCCATGAGTCCCGAGGAGGAGTAATGAGTTTACAACAACTATTAGATCTCGCTCAGTTGGTAGGTGTAGTGGCTGCCGTAGGAACTTTCCTTTATTTCTATTTCACTAATCCCAAGGTTAAGAAAATAACCAAGAGAGTTTTACAATTTCTCCCAGGTATTTTGAGACTCTTGGCCAGCAGAATTAAAGATGATCCAAATAAATTTGATACTCACGATTTTTTGGTTATCGTTTCTAATGTCGTAACTAAGATACAAGAAATTGTTGCTGATAAGACCAACGTTGAATTTTCTGACGTGCAAGATGAAATAACAGAATTAGTACAAGAAGAATTACAGAGGCTAAGAGACGCCAACGTCCCTGGAGTTCCGGATATTAACGATAAAGGCATTCCGGTAATTGTTAGTGTTATTTTTGATCAAATCAAGGCCGCCACGAATGAAGATTAATCAGGAAACAATTACCAACATCAAGAACCTTGTTGATCCGGAGTCTGTATTAGGGTATCTGGGTTTCAATATCATTAAGAAAGGGCCAAAAGAATTACGAGGCCCTTGTAAGGTTCACGGTGGAGATAACTTCACAGCTTTCCGCTTCAACTTGGAAAACAGAACGTGGTGTTGTTATACACGTCATTGTGAAGGAGATAAAGATCGAGATCTAATAGGCTTGGTTGAAAAAACTACAGGTAAAACTTTCATAGAAAGTGTTCAGTTATTAGCCGACATGGCTGGTGTAGATCTTAATAATCAGTCCCAGCTATCCGAAGAATTTCTTAAGTTGAAACAAAAACAAGAGATGCGTAAAGAAATACAGAGAAACAAACGTACCTCTGTTACAAGTACAGTATCTGAAGGAACTCTAGTTGAATTTGAAGACAAACGATCCGAATATTTTACTGATCGTGGATTCCCAAAAGAGATATTGGATTTTTATGAAGTGGGAGGAACAGTAGACTCCCGAGAAATTCATCGGGAAACTATCCCTATTCGTAATGAGGATGGTGAGCTGCTTACTGTGAGTATGCGGCGCACGGATTCAGACGAAGACCCAAAGTATATACTTCTTAAGAATATACCCAAGGGAGAAACTCTTTATAATTTACATGTTGCCAAACATTATGTTGGAGAAGAACGAACTCTAATAATAGTAGAAGGATTTGTAGATGTTTGGGCTTTATGTGCATTAGGAGTATACAATGTGGTGGCCATTATGGGTACAGATGTTGTACCTAATCAAGCCCGTTTAATTTGGAAGTATGCAGAGAATGTAACAATAATGTTGGATCCAGATACCGCTGGAAGAGAAGGTGTTCCTAGATTAGTAAAGATGTTAGATAAGGGAGCACGTTTACAGATAATAAATCTACCAGATGGAAAAGATCCAAAGTATCTTACTAAAGAAGATTTAGAAATATATTTCGGAGGAATATAAAAATGCAAGAAGGAATCAACAACGTAGTACTACAGGGCGAGCTGTGCTGGCCCGAACTTAAATATACACAGAGTGGAAAGGCTCTTTACAAAGCTAAATTGCGAATCCCTGTCGAAGAACAGAGATCTGGAGATGCTAATAGTTCTTATATGAGAATTGTAGCATGGGAGGATTTTGCAGAATATTTTAATACTTTGCCTCCTAAATCTCGTGTTAGAGTTTCTGGACGTATTCAGGAGCGCTCCTATAATACTCGTGATGGCCAACGTCGATCATCTACAGAAATTATAGTTGAAGGCGTGGAGACTGTAGAAGTAGAGACTGGAGAAAATACTTTCTATCTCAAAGGTGAAATTATTTGGCCAGAACTCAAGAAGGTAGGCCCTAACGAAACTAGCTTATTCAAGTCCAAGGTGGTTATCCCTTATTTCCGTGCAGATGATCCAGAAACTCCTAGAAAATCCTATGTTAAAATTACTGCTTGGAATGAGTTAGCTGAGGATTTAGGTGCTCTTAGTGAAGGATCTCCTGTTGAAGTTTCTGGGCACATGCAGGAAAGAAGTTGGGACGCGCCCGACGGTACTAAGAGGGTTTTTACTGATGCTGTCGTAACTAATTTTGTTCCGGCCACCGTGGAGGCGTGAAATGAACCAAGTAGCAGGCATATCTCCCGGCTTGATTTTATTGCCTGCGCGGGAATATGTATGGAGTTTAAAGAAGAGATTAGAAATCAAAATTCCTAACGAAGGTCTGATAAGTGACCATATTCGCCCGGAAGAATTGGCTAAAGGTGTTAGAATTACAGGAAAAGACAATTTCCTTGTGTTCGAGGATAACTTGCTTTCTCTCTGGGAAATTCCACGTATTTTATTTGCCCATAGACTTTATCCCCAATTGGAAGCTAACCAGGCTTTCAATATAACAACGCTAGAAATAAGTGATGATAAAATCATAATTTATGGAGAAATTATAGAAAGCGTAGAAGAGGAAAAATAATGGCCCAAGAAGATTATCCTTATTGTATTTTTTGTGATAACAAAGTG
>SDBT01006605.1_pt1 | contig 19192 bp, 15 predicted proteins | sample 2277101 | NCBI WGS metagenome assembly SDBT01 (sample SAMN10404973, study PRJNA504765) | marine sediment metagenome | isolation source: marine sediment core GS10_PC15, 103 cmbsf | place: Arctic Ocean: Southern Knipovich Ridge | collected 2010 | reverse complement strand
TCCTGCATATTGCGGCCAGCGACTTCAACCATAATCGCCAGAGGCAACTGTGAGCCGGCCTCAATATCGGTTAATTCTGGTCCGATTACTTCGATCTTGCCGTCCTCTACCTCTTCCATTCGCCGACTGGTTACCCACTCCACCATCGGGGTGCGGCCACCGCCGGCTTCAAGGTAAATATCCTCGCCGCGGACTCTTTCACCCTCAAAAGCGGGGCCGAAGGCAACGGGAATAGGTACCTCGGCTACGGTAACTTTCAGACCCCTCGTCTCGATTGCCTTGGCCACGATTTCGTCATGGGGAATGTTGGAAACGACATGCTCGTAGGTGGTGATGCCGGTGGGGAGGATCTGCGGTATGGGCGTGTCGGCGATGACGGGGAAACCGAAGTTAATGGCTCCGGCAGCATTGGCGTACCATTCGTCGGTTACGTAGCCGAGGGGCATGGCAAAGGCAAAGATGCGGTCCTTATTGTAGATGAGCACCTTGCGGTAGTCGCCCGGTTCAACGCCACCGAAGGAGAGCGCCGCCCTGGTGGCAAAGCCCATGGCGAATACCAAGGACGTAATGTCAGGGCCGAAGGAGACCAGACGGGTTGGCCACCCGATCTGGACGCCGGCCTCAACAAGCTGCTCGGAGAAACGTTTCCCGTTGTACTCCGCCGCCATGAAGACATAGATGTTCTTCTGCTGTAGCTCCTGTGCAATTTTGGCCGCAATCTCACTGGTCGGGGCCGCGCCCAGGACGGCAGCAAAGCCAGGGGCAGTGCCATCAACGAACTCAATGCCCCTCTTTCTCAGGATGACATCATCGGCGGCACCGAGCCAGATATTGCTATCACCGACGTCTTCTCCGGTGAGATAGAAGTCAGGCTGCTCGAGGTAGCGGATAGCTTCAATTATCTCCTCGGCAAAAAAGGTGACCATGCCAGCATCAAGGGCGGGGGCGAGGTAGGGCAGGGGATGTACTTCCCTGACCGGCGGCGGCAGCAGGGCGCGGCACCTCTTCAGGATGCGCTCCATATCGCCAATTTTTTCCACCTTCTCACCCAGGATACCGTATATCACGGGCAGGTAGTAGGCGGTGTTGGGGAAGCCCACGGGTTCGTTGGCGCCCCATTTATCCATCGCCTGTTTCCATTTCTCTTCCGCCTGTTCGACAATCTTATAGGCACCTCTGATTGCGGCTGAAGCAATTATCTTTGACATACTTATTAACCCCCTTCTCTCATCGCTCTAGCGCTCAGACCGATTCCAGCTCGCGCCTCATCTCCATGTCGTAGAGGACGCGCTCTCTGGCCTTGTCAATGCCCAGAGCCTTGCGCTTCTTATCAATATGGTCTATCATAAGTTTCGCCATCTTAATCGGGTCGGTTTCAAAGCCCCACTTGCCACCGTATTTCTCCTCGTATTCCTTGAAGAGGTAATCGGTGACTGTTTTGCTGCCGGTGGTGGGCCAGGTGACTCCGAAAATGGTGTAGACACCGGAGGCAACGAAGTACTCACCGATGGAGATGGCTTTTTCGCTCATCCACTCCGGCGCTGCGCCGGCGACGGGCAGGTCTGAGATATCATCGCCCAGTCCACCGTCCTTAACCATCGCCGTGGCCGCCATCAGGATGCGGCTGTTATCGATGCAGGCACCGAGGTGCAGTACCGGCGGAATACCCACGGCCTCACAGACTGAGGCCAGCCCTTCGCCAGCGTATTCCTTAGCCGCCTCGGGCAACATCATCCCCGCTTTGGCGCAGGCCATAGCGGCACAACCGGTCTCCAGAACGAGCACATCATTCTTGAGCAGCTCCTTGACCAGGGTGAGGTGGACATCGTCGTGGGTGACGCGGGCATTGCTGCAGCCCACCACTCCGGCCACACCTCGAATTCGGCCGTTGATGATGTTATCGTTGAGCGGGCGATAGGAGGCGCGGAAGAGTCCGCCCAGCAGATAGTTGATGGTTTCGTGGCTGAAGCCGGCTATCATGTCGGACTGTTGCTTGGGAATGCGCACGTTCTTGCCCCGATTGGGGTAATTATCTATCACTGCCGTGAGGATTTTCTTGGCCGAGTCCATAGCGTGACGCTCGTCGAACTCCATGTGGGTGGCGCCTTCAATATGGGCTCTGGCGTCGGTGGTGATAACTTTGGTATGGTAGCACTGGGCTACCTCAACTAATCCCTGCATGATGCACTGAACATCGACCACCATGCCTTCCACCGCGCCGGTGACGATGGCCATCTCCTGCTGCAGGAAATTGCCGGCGATGGGCACGCCGTGTCGCATCAATATCTCGTTGGCAGTGCAACACATACCGGCCAGATTGATCCCCTTGGCGCCTTTGGACTTGGCGTACTCGATAATTTCCGGATCCTGCGAGGCTACCGCCAGAATCTCGGCCAGATGTGGCTCGTGCCCGTGGATGATGAAGTTCACCTCATCGTCTTTGAGCACCCCCAGGTTTATCTGGCTGAGCACCGGCGACGGCGTGCCGAAGAGGATATCCTGAAGCTCGGTGGCGATCATGCTGCCCCCCCAGCCATCGGCAAGGGCGGCCCTGGTCCCCTGGTGAAGCAGGTTCTTGTAATCCTGGTCAACACCCATATGGGTGCGGTGCATGACTTCGACCACCTCACGGTCAATGCCGCGTGGGGCCACTCCCTCTTTACGCCATATCTCCTGGCGCTTCAGTGGCGCTCGCTTCAGGAAGAGAAGCTCACCCTCCTGTTTGCCGAACTCATGCAGCAGCTTTTCGCCGATTTCGATGGCGATATCACTATTGCTGCGCTCGCCGATGTTGATATCAAGGTCAAGAGCCAGCTGGAGCAGCTTCTGCTCATCTTTTATCTGAAAGTCGGGAGATTCGCCTCTGGCGGCCATAAGGAAAGCCTCTACCACCCGCCGGCCGTGGTCGCCGTGGGCAGCGGAGCCAGCGGCAATCTTGCGGATAAAAGTGCGGGCGGCGATGGTCTCGGCGGTGGCACCGCAGACGCCGGTCCGCTTCTTCTTTTCTTCCGGTGTTTCCTCTCTGCCCTTGGGCAACGGCACACGGCAGGGGCCCATGGCACATATATTGCAACAGCTACCTTCGGCGCCGATGGGACAGGGTTTCATTGCCTCGGCGCGGTCAAAGACGGTTCTGACCCCGTCTTGAGCTGCTTTCTGGATCATTTCGTTGGTTGCTGCATCAACGCTCTTCACCATTTCCTTTTTCTTCTCTTCTGCCATTATATTCTCCTCCCGGTCCTATTATTCTCAGGCAGCCGTCAGTTCGGACAGCATATCCTTAATCAGCTTGATTGCCTCGGGATGCCTCATGACCAATACATCACCACCCGCTAGAAGCAAACACATGGCGGACATGGCCTCAAGCAGAATACCTCGCTTCTTGGCATCCCCCATTTTGGGGTCTTCTTTTTCCGGAATTTTGACCTCTCTGGTCTTCCAGCATTCTCTGGCGATATTGCAGATAATGGGGAACTGCAACTTGTCATCCTGCTGGGCCAGCGCGGCCATCCGCATTCTTTCCATTACCGAGTAGGCATATTCAATGCCGTAGCCGATACCGCTGACGGTGGGGTCCATGACGATAAGCTCGTCGGGGACACCGAGGTTGCCCAGCAAAATGTTCAGTTGCTTGGCCAGGTTGATATCGATGGGCGATGAGGACACCACGGTGTGCTGGTAGCCAATGGCTGCGGCACCGAGCTGCTTGTGGTCTCCCTCTTCAACCGGGCCGATAATAAGGTTTTTACCGTGGCAGACTTCAGTCACCTTGCGGAAAACCTCAACATCTTTATCATGGTTGGCGGTGCCCAAGACGATGAGCGGGACATCGATCGCATCAGCGACCTTCTTAACCACCTCGGTCGCCTCGTCGGCACCACGGTCGAGGCCATTGGGGTCGGTGCTGACCAGCTGCAGGCATATCATCTCCGCGCCGTAATCGTTGACGCACTTTTTGGCCCAGGCGGCGGGGTCGTCAGCGACATCAGCAAAGGGCTCCAGGGCAGCTTCAGGCCATTCCTCGGGAGGCGTATCGTAGACCTCCATGGCGATTCTGGGCAGACGCGGCATCTCGCCTTCGAAAAGGTAGAACGGATAGCAGCTCTCTCCACCCACAACGACGGCCTTATCACCCTTGCCCAGCTTGATTTCTTTAATCTTACCGGAATAGGTAGTCTTCGGTATCTCAAATGCCATTTTTGTCTCCTTTTCCTAGGCTGGAGTCTTGCGCTTTTCGCTGCCAAACCAGTCTGTTCCGTACCAGTATCGTTCCGCAGTATTCAGGTATTTCAGTTTATCGGCCCGACTTCCCAGTTTCTGCCGCCATCTGCCCATCTCTTCGCCTTCGGGCTTTCCCTTTTCATAGGTTGCCCCGAGTACCTCCACTTTGTCACGATTAGGTGCGCTCGTTTCTTCAATCTGATATTCTTCCATATTCGCCTCCTTCTAAGCCAGGCCTGCAGCCACCTTGGCCGCTCTCACTGTGTTCAGCATCAGCATGGTTATGGTCATCGGCCCCACGCCTCCCGGTACCGGTGTGATGGCGCTTGCCTTTTCCTTCACGCCTTCAAAGTCAACGTCGCCAACCAGAATAGCCTTGCCCTCCGCCGTCTTGCCGATCCGGTTCACGCCGACATCAATCACCACCACGCCTTCCTTGACCATATCAGCGGTAATCGCTTTGGGGCGGCCGGCAGCCACTATCAGTATATCAGCCCTTCGGGTGTGAAAGGAAATATCACGCGTGCCGGTGTGGCAGATGGTGACGGTGGCGTTGGCCCCCGGTCTTTTCTGTAGCAGAATATTGGCAATCGGCTTGCCGACGATGTTGCTCCTGCCAACGACGACAACCTCGGCGCCTTCAATCTGCACTCCAGACCTGATTAAAAGCTGCTGGATGCCGTGCGGAGTGCAGGGTAAATAATCAGGCTCCCCTATCATTAATTTCCCCACATTTACCGGATGAAATCCATCCACGTCCTTTTTGGGGTTGATGGCGAAGAGGACTTCCATTTCATTGAGGTGTTTGGGGAGAGGTAATTGCACCAGGATACCGTGTATCTTCGGGTCTTTATTCAGCCGGTCAACGAGCGCCATAAGCTCATCCTGAGAGGTCTTCTCGGGCAGGTCAATGCGTTCCGAGTGGATGCCCAGTTCGTTTGAGGCTTTTTCCTTACCTCCCACGTAAGACTGTGACGCAGGGTCTTCTCCGACCAGCACGGTGGCCAGACCCGGCACCAGGTCGTGCTTTTCTTTGAGCTCGGCAATCTCTTGCTTCAATTCCTCACGGATATTCCCGGCTATTTCCTTCCCGCTGATAATCTTTGCCGTCATTTTTCACTCCTCTAATGCGTTTTTGTCGCCTGAACTTTATTCTGTAGCAGTCCGGCCAGCAAAGCATCAACCGCATTCGTCGCCCTGCATTCGGGCAGGTCGAGGAGCGGTTTCATCGCCATATCGAATTTACTCACGGTATCATCCAGGGGAATGATGGCGGTGGGTTCAATCCCCAGTCTGGTCATTTCTTCTTTTATATGTGGGTCTATACCGTCGGGGACCAGATTGATGATAACGGACTGCCGCTTCACCACCAGTTTGAGTTCATCCACGAGCTCTTTGATATGGGCGATGGTGCGGACGCCTTTCACCGAGTGATTGGAAACGAGGAGCAGCTCATCTATGTTCTGCGTGGTGCGGCGGCTCAGGTGTTCCATGCCGGCTTCGTTGTCCATAACGATATACTGATAGTTGCCGGCCATGCTGTCCATGAATTTGCGCAGGAGCAGGTTGGGATAGCAGTAGCAGTCGGGGCCCTCTCCCCGGCCCATAGTCACCAGGTCAAGGCTCTTGCTTTCCACCATGGCGTCGTTGAGTTTGACTTCCAGGTACGCCTCCTTGGTCATTCCCGATGGGATATTGATTTTCTCTTCATTGAAGGTGGCAATGATGGAGCCAACGGTCTGCCTGATACTGAGCCCGAGGCTCTCACCGAGGTTGGCATTGGCGTCAGCGTCCACGGCCAGAATCGGCCCCAGCCCATTCTGCTTCAGGTAGCGGACAACCATGCTTGCCACCGTGGTCTTGCCGCTACCGCCTTTTCCAGCTACAGCAATGTTGTAACTCATACTCCGGCCCTCTGCTTTGGGTTATTATTCGACCTGTCGGCCAGCCTTTTGCTCACCATGGGAAATTCCTCGGTGTTGGTGTGCGGCAGAAACAGCGCGGCCACATAATTGTTCATGAAGTCCACATTCTCGCTCAGCTCCAGATTGGTCATCATCTGGGCCACTCTCCGGGCGTCGTCAAGCAGGTCGGTGGAGAACGATGTCAGCCTGGCGCCCAGCAACGACCCATTGCCGATGAATATGAATCGCTCCTCGGGTAGTTCCGGGAGCAGCCCGATGGTGATGGCCCTTTTCACGTCTATATTGCTGCCGAAGGCGCCGGCGATAATCACCTGGTCAAAGTTGCTGCAGTCGATGCCCACGCTTTTGCTCAGCGTCTGGCAGCCGGCGTACATGGCGGCCTTGGCCCGCATCAGATTATCGATATCCACCTCGGTAATCACGATGTCACTGCCGGTCTGCGTTTCCGATGCCCGGGCCAGAACATACTCGTAGCCATCGGCGCTTGGCCTGACCCGTTTGGTGGGCAGGTCACGGTTGAATTTGCCATTCTGCCCGATGACGCCCGTTTCCAGCAGCTCGGCAACCATGTTAATCAGGCCTGAACCGCAGATGCCCTTCGGTTTAACATTGCCGATAGTGCCTACTTCCGGCTCATAGTTTGAAGGGTTGATTTTGATATCCTCTATGGCACCCTCGGCGGCGATGATGCCGTGCTTGATACCGCCACCCTCAAATGCGGGGCCTGCGGAGCACGAGGCGGTGACCATCCAGTCTGAGTTGCCAATGACGATTTCCCCGTTGGTGCCGATATCCATAAAGAAGGTCAAGGCCTTTCTCTGGTGCACACCGGAGCCAACGATACCGGAGACAATGTCCCCGCCCACGTAGCTGGCCACCGCCGGAAAGGTGTACAGATAGGCGTGGTCACCGACTTTTAATCCCAGCGAGTTTGCCGGCACGGGAGGGAAAAAGTTGGCCACGGGCGTATAGGGTGCTAATCTGATGTACTGGGGATTGAGGCCGAGCAGTATCTGGGTCATGGTGGTATTGCCGGCGACCATAATATGGCTGATACGTTCCGTCTCAACCTTGCTCTGGGCGTGCAGTTCGTCAATGACGGCATTGATGGTGGCGACAACCACCTGCTGCAGTTTCTTCAGGCCGCCCGCTTTCTGGCAGTAGGCAATGCGGGTGATGACGTCTTCCCCGTAGCTTATCTGCCCGTTGTAGGCCATGCTGCTGGCAACGACCTGACCGCGATTTAAATCGAGCAGCTGCCCGCAGACAGTGGTGGTGCCGATGTCAAAGGCCAGCGAGTAATGCTTGTCCCTTGTGTCCCCGGCCTCGATATTAATCACGCGCGGCCGATGCCTGTCTCCGGCCCTCGCTTTCACCGCCGTGACCAGCGCGGTTATCGTGGCTTTCCAGTCGCCGTCACGCAGCGTTTTTGCCAGCTTCTGTACCACGTGGAAGTCAATGGACAGGTTGCTCAGATGGTAACGCTGCCTGAGACCCCTGAGCAGACGGGAAAGGTCGCTGGTGTTGTCATCCAGCGTGGGCGGCGACAGCTCTACGAAGTACTTGCTCAAGGGGGGCACAAACCGCCAGCCGGTGGCCAGGACTTCGGAAACCTGCTTCTGTTCGCGGGCCAGGACCGCTTTTTCCAGCCTTGACTCTACCGGAACGTATACGGACAAATCTGAGAGAACCCGACTCTGGCAGGCCTGCCTGATACCTTTACTGAACTCCTCATCGGAGACTTTATCGGTCCGGGTGGTCTCTACCTCTCCCTTTTCTATCTGTACTTTACAGGTACCACAGGTGCCAGCCCCACCGCAGGAAGCGTAAATACGCACTCCGGCAGAAATGGCTGCCTGCAGCAGATTCTCTCCCTGGTCCACCACAATTTCCACGTTGTCCGGGTTGAAGTGGACGTTCAGTTTTTTCTTTCCCGTTGTCCTGACCATCTATTTATTATTGTTACAGGTGATTGTTTAAAAGAGTCCCTGTACCTTGCCCGTGTTGACGTCTACATCAACCCTGCGGAAAGCCGGGTCGGAACTGGTGCCCGGCATAAGGCTGATGGTACCAGCGCAGGGGCAGAGGAACTTGGCTCCCGAGTAGATAAGGATATCGCGGATGGGCAGTGTCCAGCCTTTGGGCACTCCCTTTCGCGCTGGCTCATGGGTGAGGCTCAGATGTGTCTTCACCATCATGGTGGCGTACTCATCGTATTTGTCATCCGATTCAAATTGCTTGGCCTTGGCCTCAGCGTCCGGCGTCCAGGAGACGCCGTCGGCGCCGTAGACCACCTTGGCGATGTTCTCCACCCGTTCTCTCAGTTTCATCTCCATCGGGTAGAGGAATTGGAAGTCGTTCTGGTCATTGCAGGCATCTATCACGGCATCGGCAAACTCCAGAGCGCCGTCACCGCCGTTTGCCCAGTGCGAGGATACAGCGCAGCGCGCCCCGGCGGCCTCGGCCGCCTTCTTTACTATGGCTACCTCTTCCTTGGTATCGGTATGGAAAGAGTTGATGCAGACTACCGGGTTGATACCGGACTTGCGGATAACGCCGATAAGGTGCAGCATATTGGGCAGCCCCTTCTCCACGAGGGCCACGTCTTCCTTGGTATATTCATCAGGAAGGGGCAGGCCGGCCACTACCTTGGGGCCGCCGCCGTGCATCTTCAGCGCGCGGATGGTGGTGGTGAGCACGGATACGTGCGGCTTGAGGCCGCTGTAGCGGCACTTCACGTTCCAGAATTTCTCAAAACCGATGTCTGCGGCGAAGCCGCTCTCGGTGACGTGATAGTCGAATAATTTCAGGCCAACGCGGTCGCCGATGATGGAGGACTGCCCCACGGCGATATTGGCGAAAGGGCCGGCATGAACCATCACCGGTTGGTATTCCACTGTTGAACAGAGGGTGGGGTTGATGGTGTTGCGCATCCAGGCGGTCATGGCGCCGCCCACCTCTAAATCGCCGGTGGTTACCGGGTTGCCCTTTTTATCATAGGCCAGGGTAACCTGGTCCATTCTCGCCCGCAGGTCAGCCAGGTCCCTGACGATGGATAGCATTGCCATCAGCTCGGAACCCACGGCGATGCCGAACTTCGACTGCATCATATAGCCGTCCATGCGACCACCGAGTCCGATGATTATTTGGCGCAGGCTCTGGGCACAGAAGTCCATCACCCAGCCCATCTCTACCCGGGTGGGGTCAATGTCCATCCGGCGCATCTTGGTGAGCCGTTCCAGCTGCTCGTCATCGTAGTTGCGCTCGTGCTGCATCCGGGCAGTCAGGGCAATCATGGCCAAGTTATGGGCGTTGACGATGTCATTGATGTCACCGGTGAGGCCCATGGAAAACTCGGTCATGGGGATGAGCAGCGCGTTGCCGCCGCCGGCAGCCGTGCCCTTGATATTCATGGTGGGTCCGCCGGAAGGCTGACGGAGGCAGCCACCGACATTCATGCCCTTCTTGCCCAGCCCTTCAACGAGTCCCAGCGAGGTGGTGCTTTTCCCCTCGCCGAGGGGGGTGGGGGTGATGGCGGTTACCTCAATATATTTGCCATCGGGCTTGTCTTTAAGGCGGTCGATAATCTTCAGAAAATCTAGTTTGGAGATTCTGCCGTAGGGAAGAATTTCGTCTTTTTCAAGCCCAATCCGCTCACGCCACTCCTCCGGCATCGGCATGTTCGCCTCAGCGGCATCAGCAATCTGCCAGTCCTTCATTTTGGTTGCGTCGTACGCCACGGGGGACCTCCTCTATTGTATTTCGTCGTAGCTAATATTATTTAAATCCGGCGTTTTATTTTACAGATACCAGCTTCTGATAGATATTCATTACCTCGTCCGTGACTATAGAGCTGGCATCAAATAAAGATTTATTGGCCAGGTCGGCATCAACGATTGCCCGGTCGTAGGGGATAAAGCCGAGAAATTCCAGGTCAGGCAGGCTGGAAATGAGGAAATCGCGGTCTGACGGGGCACGGACTTTATTACCCACGATAACCATATTCTCCAGGCCAATGTCTCTGGCCAGTCCATGTATGGAATGAGCGGTTTCCAGGCTCCGCCGCCCCGGCTCCACCACCACAATCAACTTATCAACGGCACCGGCGGTGGCTCTCCCAAGGTGCTCTATGCCTGCTTCCATATCCATAATGATGACCTCATTTCTGGCCAAGAGCAGGTGGCTCATCAATGCTTTGAGCAGCGCGTTTTCCGGGCAGTAGCAGCCGGTCCCTCCCTTCTTGATTCGCCCCATGACCATCAGCCTGATACCATCGAGCCGTTGCCAGTGCTTCTCCGGAAGGTCGTCCACCTTGGGATTAATTTTGAAGTAAGCGCCGGAGCGACCCGGCTGGGTTTCCGTACGCTCGGCGATAAGGTCTTTCATTTCCGAAATGGGGACGATATCTTCCGGATGGGTGAAGCCAAGGGTGGCGGCGAGATTGGCATCGGGGTCGGCATCGATGGCCAGGACGGAATAGCCGGACGCAGCAAAAGTATGGGCCAGCAGGGATGCTAAAAGCGTCTTGCCCACACCGCCTTTACCGCTAATCGCAATCTTCATAATTTGATACGCAGTAGCCCTTATACCTGACTGCTCTGGAGAGGGTATATTTGTTATTTAAAGACGTTTACTTCGCCGCCTATTATACTACCTATTTATTTTAAGTGGCAAGGGTCAGCGATTAATTTTCAATAAGACAGAGTTATCAAACCGCCAGCGTGGAAAGGTGTTTTATTCTTTTCAGCATGTTGGGGTGCGTGGTGAAAATCTCCATCAGCTTTTGGGATTTACTCAGCTTTACCTCTTTCTGGCGCAGCTCCATGAGTTCGTCATATTCAATGGTGCCGCTCATATCCAGGTCAATCTGGGAGAGTTCTTTTATCTCGCAGTAAGACCGTGAGGGATCATTGACGAAGAAGGCCTTAACTCCCTCCACCCGTCGCAATTCCTCACTGTTCCGCATGCGGGTGTTTCCGTAGACCAGCTTATACAGGGCCGTCGCCATGTGGTGCAGTTCCGGCGCTTCTTTTTCCGTTACCCACTTTATCTTCATCGGCCAGCCCACGAGGGCCGGGCTGACCAGGTACTGTATGAGAAGAAAGCCAAAACCGATAATAAGGTAGGTAATGGCGCTCCCGGCACCCATCCAGGTACCGAGGCCGGTGATTACGCCATATAAAATGCCGAAAAGAAGGGCGATGAGCAGGTACATCCTTGCTTGCAGCCACATATTAACCTCCCTATTTATATTTTATAAGATATGCGGTTATCTCACAACTTTTGCTGCGGTATTTGACTGATACCGACCCCACCATTTATTGTTTTTATCATTATGAGAGACTAAAATAAGGCGAGGTGGCCAGGGTAACCTCTGGTTTTCCGAATACTGGTAATAAGGGGGCAGAAGATGGCGAAGAAACTTTATCCGATGTGCGCTCGCTGTACCAATGTGGTCTGCTTTCCACAGATGAAATCAGGTGAAGAGCCTCCCATCGATAAGGCGCCGGCATTCTGCCCGATGAAGCAGATGCCGGAAGTTATCGACCAGGCAATCACCGAGTATGACCTGCCTGAGGTCAGGGAGTTTGCCCGCCTCGCTTCGGTGCAGGAATTCGAGTGCTACGAACAGTTGCCCGAAGGCAGGCGGACCAAAATCCCGCGGGTAGAAGAGCTTTTTCAATTTGCCAATAAGTGCGGCTACCAGAGGCTCGGTATTGCTTTCTGTACCGGACTGGCCAATGAAGCCTGCATCCTGACCGATATTCTGGAGAACAAGGGATTTGAGGTGGTCTCGGTACGGTGCAAGGTGGGAGCGACCCCCAAGGAGAGAATCGGCATCACGGAAGAAGAAAAGATACGTGGTCCGGGCTGGCTGGAGACAATGTGCAACCCTATCGTTCAGGCCGAGATATTGAATGCGGTCAAGGTCGACCTGGCCATCATGCTTGGCCTCTGCATCGGGCATGACACCTTGTTTATTAAATACTGTCGTGTGCCGATGACGGTGCTGGCGGTGAAAGACCGGGTCTTCGGCCACAACCCGCTGGCGGCGCTCTATCTTGCCAATACGTCGTACTACGGCCGCCTGATGGCCAAGACCAAGTAATAATGTTTTATTTATACCGGAAGGAGGCAAGGAAAGATGGCCATTCTTGAGATCAGCGTCATGCCGCTGGGCACGGAGACGCCCTCGTTGAGCAAGTATGTCGCCGGCGCGGTAAAGGTACTGCAGGCGGAGAAAGGCGTGAAATATGAGATGACCTCGATGGGCACCAACATTGAAGGTGACCTGGAACAACTCCTCGACTTGGCCCGGAGGATGCACCTTTCCGCCTTTGATGCCGGCGCGCAGCGGGTGGTTACCACTATGAAGATTGACGAGCGGCGGGACCAGACAGCGACCATCCAGAGCAAGGTGGCGTCGGTGAAGAGGGAACTGGAGAAATAAAACGGCTCATTATCCCAACGTTGCATTTGAATCAAAATTGTGCTATATTTGTATGTTTAGAAGAGAATAATAAACCGCTAGGGGTGCTCACAAGCTGAGAGTCCTTCCGCGGAAGGACAACCCTGCAGACCTGACCTCGGTAATGCGAGCGTAGGGAAGTGGCAGTAACCTGGACCAAGGGTCTTGAAGGAACCGCCGGAACCCTTGGTTTTTATTTTGTGGAGGAAGCCATGACGCAACTGGAATCAGCCAGGAAAGGCATTGTAACGCCGGAGATGAATGTAGTGGCGGAGGCAGAGGGCCTTGACGTGGAGTTTATCCGCGAGGGTGTTGCCAAGGGGAGAATTGTTATACCGGCCAATATCAATCATGAGAATCTGGTTCCCTGCGGCATCGGCCAGGGACTCAAGACCAAAGTCAATGCCAACATCGGCACGTCCTCTGACTTTGGTGACATCAATACGGAACTGGAGAAGTTACGCGTGGCCATTGATGCCGGGGCGGACACGGTGATGGACCTGAGCACCAGTGGCGATATCGGCGCCATACGGCGGGCAATCATTGCCGCCAGCGCCGCTGGAATTGGCACCGTGCCCATCTATCAGGCGGGCATCAAGGCCATAGAACAGTATGACGCTATCGTGAAGATGACGGCGGATGATGTGTTCGCGGTGATTGAAGAGCATGCCCGGGACGGTGTCGATTTTGCCACCGTCCACTGCGGCGTCACACAGGTCGCCATTGACCGGCTCAAAAAACAGGGCAGGGTCGCCGATGTGGTCTCGCGTGGCGGTGCATTCCTGATAGGCTGGATGCTGTACAATGAGCGAGAAAATCCACTTTACGAGCAGTACGACCGCCTTCTGGATATTGCCCGCGAATATGACGTTACCTTGAGCCTCGGCGATGGCCTGCGTCCCGGCAGCCTTGCCGATGCCACCGATCGTGCCCAGGTGGAGGAATTGCTCACCCTGGGCGAGCTGGTGGAGCGGGCGTGGGAAGCCGGGGTCCAGGTGATGGTGGAGGGGCCGGGGCATCTGCCCCTGAACCAGATTGAAACCAATGTCAAATTGCAGAAGACTGTCTGCCGGGGAGCACCGTTCTACGTACTGGGTCCACTGGTAACCGATATCGGAGCCGGTTATGACCATATCACGGGAGCCATCGGCGGGGCCATTGCCGCGGCGGCCGGCACCGACTTTCTCTGCTACGTAACACCGTCCGAACACCTCTCGCTGCCCGATTACGAAGATGTGAGGCAGGGGGTAATCGCCTCACGCATCGCCGGTCATGCCGGTGACATCGTGAAAGGGGTAAAAGGGGCTGAGGAGTGGGATCGCAAGATGTCCATGGCACGCAAAAATATCGACTGGGAAGAGCAGGCCCGGCTTTCACTGAACCCGGAGCGTGCCCAAAAGGTTCATCGCCAGCATGCCACTGTCGGCGCAGCCTGCAGTATGTGTGGCAAATACTGCGCCATGGAGCTGGTGGAAAAGTATCTGGGCATCGGCTCGCCTCGGTGCTAGCTTGACATAATTGTATGGGCGGCGCATTTAGCTTAGGCAGGATTTTCGGCATCCAGTTTCGTATCCACTACAGCTGGTTCGTTATCTTCGTTTTAATCACCGTATCCCTGTCTTTGCAGTATTTTCCCTACGCTTACCCCGAATGGAGCGCGCCGACCTACTGGCTAACCGGCATAGCCACCAGCCTGCTTTTCTTCACCTCCGTGGTGGCGCATGAGCTGGCCCACAGCCTGGTTGGCCGGGCCAATGGTATCCCGGTGAGAAGCATAACCCTTTTTATATTTGGCGGAGTGGCTCATATGACCCGTGAGGCAACCCGGCACGGGGCGGAGTTCAGAATGGCCCTGGCCGGCCCACTGGCGAGTCTGGTTATCGGCGGTCTTTTTTTCCTGCTCTACCTTGTGCTGCAAAGCATCAGTGAACCAGCCGCCGCTCTGGCGTTCTGGCTGGCACAGATAAACGTGGTGTTGGCCCTATTCAATCTCATCCCCGGGTTTCCCCTCGACGGCGGCCGCGTCTTTCGCTCCCTTTTATGGCGTTTCAGCGGCAATTACCAGCGCGCCACCCGCATTGCCGTCGAGGTTGGACGGAGCGTTGGCTATCTTTTTATTCTTGCCGGCATCGTTCTGATGTTTATCTACCCGGAACGCTGGTTTAACGGCCTCTGGCTGGCATTTATCGGCTTGTTCCTGACCTATATGGCCACGGCCAGCTACCGGCAGGCGCGGTGGCAGGCGGCACTGCAGGGAGTCAGAGTAGCTGATGTTATGACCACCACCTGCCCGGCGATATCTCCGGATATGACCATCAGCCGTGTAGTTCAGGACTATATCTTCGTCAGCGGGTATCAATGCTTCATGGTTACCGCCGACCGGGAACTGAAGGGCATACTGACCCTGCAGAATATCAAGTCGGTTGACCGGAAGGCATGGGATACCACAGCGGTAAGCCAGGTTATGACGCCAGTGGAGCGATTAAAAGTAGTCCAGCCCGACGAGGAAGTGCTGAGCGTTATCGAACAGATGGAGGAGTACGGTATCAACCAGATGCCGGTGGCGAGCGAGGGCAGAATCATCGGCCTGGTCACGCGCGATGATGTGCTGAGGCTACTCTATACCCGTTCCAGACTCGGCGTATAGCATTTCAATTTCTTCTTTCCCTTTGCTGTAGATTTTCCGATGATTATGACTTCTATTGACTTTTAAGGTCAGCGTAGTAGAATGGGGACAACACGGAGACTTACTGGCTCAACTGTGAGAATTGTCCTCTTCGATGCATAGTATTTGGTGACTACATCAAGCAAGGAGAACGTTGATTGAAAGCGGTTATCCTGGCGGCAGGTGAAGGCAGCCGAATGCGACCCCTTACCTGCACCAGGCCCAAGGTAATGCTGCCCATTGCCAATAAACCTATACTCGAGCATTTACTCATTGAGGCGATTGCGGCCGGTATCAGCGAGTTCATCTTTGTGGTTGGCTACCATGATGAGGCGGTGCTTGATTATTTCGGCAATGGCAGGAAGTGGAATATAAAGATTGATTACGTAAAACAGCGGAGGCAACTGGGCACCGCAGATGCCCTGAAAATGGTGGCAGACCTGACCGCGGGCGATTTCCTGCTTATGAATGGCGACATGATTATCGGTCGCGGGGACATAAAAGAAATGACCGTCAAAAAAGATACCACGCTGGCGGTTATTGAGGTAAGTGACACACGGGGACTGGGCGTCGTCGAGGAAAACAAAGGCAGGGTGGTCAGCATTCATGAGAAGGAGGAAAACCCGCCATCGCACCTGGCCAATACCGGGCTGTACCTTCTGACGCCGGAGATATTTGACGCGATATCCCGGACCGGAAAATCGCCGCGCGGTGAGTATGAGCTGACTGATTCTTTAATGTTGATGATGGAGGCAGGACACGGTATCGCCTGCCATACCATAAGCCAGTGGCTGGATATCAGCTATCCCTGGGACTTACTGACCGCAAATGAAACGCTAATGTCCGATCTGAAAGCCCGGAACTCAGGTGAGGTGGAGGAAAACGTGGTCGTCAAGGGGCCCGTTGCCATTGGTAAAAATACCGTGGTTCGTTCTGGTTCATATATCGTTGGACCGACCATCATCGGGGAGAACTGTGATATCGGCCCCAACTGCTACATCAGGCCCTGCACCGCTATCGGGGACAACTGCCATATCGGCAATGCGGTGGGGGTGAAGAACTGTATCATCATGAAAAACAGCAAACTTCCCCACCATAACTATGCCGGCGATAGCATAATCGGTGAGGGGTGCAATTTCGGCGCCGGCACCAAAATCGCCAATCTGAGGCTGGATAAAAAGGAGGTCCGGGTTGAAGGCATCGCTACCGGCCGGCGCAAGTTAGGTGCCATAATCGGGGACGGAGTGGAAACGGGGATAAACGCCAGCATCAATGTGGGCAGCATGATTGGCAACGGTACCTTTATAGGACCGGGAGCGGTGGCGAACGGGGTGATATTACCGGAATCAAGAATATTCTGAGGAGAAGACGATGAAACAAGCGGTTATTCTGGCCGCCGGCGAGGGACAGAGGCTGAGGCCATTTACCGTAAACCGGCCCAAGGTGATGCTGTTCATTGCCGGAAAGCCAATTCTGCAGTACGTAATTGAAGCACTGGCGCAGAAGGGTATTCGCGATATCGCGCTGGTGGTTGGTTACCATAAAGAGCAGGTACTCGATTATTTCGGTTCCGGCGAGTCGTTCGGAGTTGACCTGACCTATGTTAATCAGGACCGTCAGCTGGGCACGGCGCACGCGCTGGCCCAGGCGAAAGAAGCCATCAAAGATGATTTCCTGGTCCTGCCCGGAGATAACCTGATTGCCGCCGATACCATCGACCGGTTTACCGGCGTTGAACCGGAGGCGGTGCTGGTGAAGAAAGTGGACAACCCGATGCGGTACGGTGTGGTAACCGTACAGCGCGGAGCGGTAAAGGAAATCCAGGAAAAGCCAGAGGAAGCGGCCAGCAACCTGGTAAGCACCGGGATTTATGCCTTCAGCAGGACAATTTTCGACTTTGTTGAGCCTCAACTCGACCTCCCTGACGTCGTGAACAGGATGCTCAGCCAGGGCCATAAAATCAAAGCCATGGAAACCGATGGGGTATGGCTGGACGCGGTTTATCCCTGGGATGTACTGAACCTCAATGCCGCCGTTCTGCAGCAGGTTCAGGCTAAATCAGGTGGCACGATTGAAGCTGATGTTTCGCTCAAGGGCCAGGTCTCAATCGGGAAGGGTACGGTAATACGCTCCAATTCATATATCGCGGGTCCGGTGGTTATCGGGGACGGCTGTGAAATCGGGCCCAGCGTCTGCATCTTTCCGGCGACCAGCATCGGCAATAATGTGGTCATGGCACCGTTTACCGAAGTGAAAAACAGCGTCATCGGCAACGATGTCAGTGTAGGCGCCGGCAGCATTATTGACGACTCGGTCATTGATAATAGCTGCGCAATCGGTGGGAAGTTCACTGCGTGCAGCGGCCCAGAGGAAATTACCGTCGATAAGGAACACCATCTGGTCAGCTTTGGAGCGATGCTTGGGGAGGGGTGTACGCTGGGCAACAACGTGGTGGCGCAACCGGGTGTAATCGTCGGCAACTACAGCCAGATACGGTCACTGAAACTCATCAGCGGTCGACTGCCTGACCGGAGTCTGGTGGTTTAAATCAGCCTTGGCGGAGTAATTTAGCGAGATGTGCGGCATCGTTGGCTATATCGGAGAAAGACAGGCCAGGCCCATTCTGCTGAACTGCCTGTCTCGACTGGAGTACCGCGGTTACGATTCCTGCGGAATTGCAGTGGCGAGCGGTGATCTGCAGGTACACAAGGATGTAGTCAGGGTACAGACCTTGAAAGAGCAGCTTCCGCGCCGTATCGAAGGTAAAATCGGTATCGGGCATACGCGGTGGGCCACCCACGGGGCACCGTCGCTGATAAACGCTCACCCGCACTGCGACTGCACGGGAAAAATCGCCGTGGTGCACAATGGCGTGATTCATAACTACCAGCAGTTACGTCAACAACTCACCAGAGAGGGGCACACCTTTGCTTCCGAAACAGATACCGAAGTCATCCCTCATCTTATAGAGAAATATTATAAAGGCGACCTGGAGAAGGCGGTGGCAGGGGCGCTTAATGAGATGGAAGGCTCATATGCTATCGCCGTGCTCGTGGCAGACAAGCCCGAACTCATCGCAGCGAGGAAAGACAGCCCCTTGATTATCGGGGTTGGTGATGGGGAAAACTTCATCGCCTCGGATGTTCCCGCGGTGCTGGACTACACCAGCCGGGTCATCTACCTGGAAGATGATGATATGGCTGTGATTACCGGGGAAGGCGTTCAGGTAAAGAGAAACGGAGAAGCCGTTGACTGTAAAACACACCAGGTAACCTGGAGCGTGGAGGATGCGCAGAAAGGCGGCTACGAGCACTTCATGCTCAAGGAAATCCACGAGCAACCGAAGGTGATACGGGATACCATCAGAGCCTACCTGACAATGGGTGAAACGATGGCTGATTGGGATATTCTTAAGGAGAGCGGTGACGGGGAAATACTCTTGCTGGCCTGTGGTACTTCTTATCACGCTGCGCTGGTCGGGAAATATATTTTGGAACAGCTGTTTAAAGTCCCGGTCAGGGCCGAATTGGCTTCCGAGTTTGGCTATCTGGGGCAAAGCTCCTCTCGAAGCCAGACCATTGTCATCACGCAGTCCGGTGAAACAGCTGACGCCCTGAAAGCCATTAAAAGGCTCAAGAGTGAGGGATGTCAGGTAACCGTAATCGCCAACGTCGTCGCCAGCTCGGCCACACGCCTGGCCGACCGCGTTGTCTACACAACGGCAGGCCCGGAGATAAGCGTCGCTGCGACCAAGAGCTATACGGCGCAGCTAATGGCTTTATACTGGCTGGCGCTCCCCTTTGCCCGAATTGACCTGCGGCGAAGAGACAGCCTCGGCACGGCATTAAGACGGTTGCCCGGTAAAGTGCAGCCGATTCTGGACGACGAGGGAGCCATGGCGCAGCACGACCC
>SDBT01006604.1_pt1 | contig 19196 bp, 56 predicted proteins | sample 2277101 | NCBI WGS metagenome assembly SDBT01 (sample SAMN10404973, study PRJNA504765) | marine sediment metagenome | isolation source: marine sediment core GS10_PC15, 103 cmbsf | place: Arctic Ocean: Southern Knipovich Ridge | collected 2010 | reverse complement strand
GGATTGCCCCAGCGTCGGTTTCAGTCCTGTGGCATCTCTTGCATCTAAGGGAATTGCAGTCATGGCACTGGCATCGGTCTTCATCCTGAAGCTCGGCTGCGATAGACTGAGAGGGTAGGAGCATTGACTGGCGAAAGAAGTAGAAGCCGCAGACGAAGCATTGCCTTCTTGATGAATTCGTCATATCACCGTCACCGTCATATTGCCTTTCACCGAAGATTTTCCCGGGTGGCCAGGACGGCCTCTCGTCGCCTGGGGACTTTGTGGGGGTAATCTAGCATGTACATGGAGCCCCTACACTCTTCGCAGCAAAAGGGCTCGCATCTCCAGCACATGCACCGATCTTTGGCGGGCTCAGAGCACGCCCGGCGACAGACATAGCAGATGATTCGATCTCTATTCTCAATCATCTTTCGCCTGAGTAGCCAATATCGCTTCCCGCCGCTCCGGTAGCTCTCCGCGCGCCTTGAGCTTCTCGTAGGTGCCAAAGCAAGAGAAGCAGGATCCTGGATCCACCCAGTCGTTCTGGCAAATCATGCAGTATTCTCCCCACAGGGACTCCGGCACCGGAACGAGGTACGGCGCGCACACGTAGCATCCCTGTTCTAAGCGGCAGCAGTCAGCCATCAGCTTCGGAGTTGCTGTATCTCTTCAGGCCGGGTCCGACCCACAGCCCACGATTCTTCAAGTCTTCCTCGATCTCGTTTAGCATTTTATCAAATTCTTTTGCGGGAAGAGGATTGGGGGATTCTGAGCTGATTGGAGTAATTATCGCCTCTAAGCGTGACACAACTTCAGCCTCTAGATTCTGTGCAGCAGTGCTAATTTGTCTTGAGGGTCCTACCTTGAGGCATTTCTTCAGAGCTTTGGTGAACTTGGTGGGGCACCTCTTGTTGATTCTGAACAGATCCACTATGCTTATGCTGTACAGGCTACAAGGATCATAGGGCCAATCCTCCACCGAAGACAGCGCATACCTCCGAGCACTCTCTTCTCTGTACTCCCTCATATTGGTTATCCCTGCTTTTTGAAGCTCCCTCTTTAGTTTCCGAAAAGACAACATCTTTTTGCTCCTTGTGTGCGAGTTGAGTCGGGTAGATATAACGCCTTTAGACTACAATTTCGCCCGGGTCGCCATGACGGCTTCTCGTCGCCTCGGTCGCTCGCGATGGGCCTTGAACCGTCTCCACAAGGTGACCCAGAAAGGCGGGTACTTCGCAGGATTGCACATCGAGCACCCGTCCGTCCGCGCCTCCTTGTTGCTTGTGCAGCAGCCTTGCGCCATCGCTCAGCTCCCTGCCGGGATAATGGGCTTAGGCTCGGGCATAGCTTCGAATGCTCTGTTGCCCTCTGCGAGCGCTTGGTCGAATGCTGCCTGGGATGTGATTTCGCCCGCTTCGTGTGCTCGCTTGATCTCAAGCATGTTTTCTTCGAAGTCTTTGATGACTCTGGCTCTACACTCGCTACGTTGTTCTTGCTCGTTCATGCTATCTCCTTGTCATACATCGGTTTTTCTCCCGGGTCGCCATGATGGCTTCGCGTCGTCTCGGTGGACTATGCGGCATCAAGCGAGCCAAGTACGGACCCCAGAGCTTCTTGCAATCCTCGCAGCGGTGCTCCGTGCATATGTGGCACTCGCAGCGGTTTGCCGGGTAGGGAAGATCGGGGTGCTCCATGAGCCTAGTGCCTTCTTCGCCGCACGAGCACCTCACGTCTTCTCCCGGGTCGCCATGATGGCTTCGCGTCGTCTCGGTAGCTCGCCTCGTTCCTTGAGTCTCTCGTAGCTGGTTTCGCAACGAGAGCAGCTCTGGTCTGAGTCGAAATCATTTAGGCAGTGCAGGCACAGCATTGCTCTGATTTTCTGCGGTGGTTCTTCCTTGTCGCACACCACGCACGGATCTGCGTAACAGCAGGGTTCATCCACGGTAAAGCTCCTTCGCCCTAGTCGCCAGGACGGCTTCGCGCCGCCTAGGCTTTCTGTGGACAGGGCGCTCCACTCCGTCCGCCAAGGACGAGTCGCCCCAGAATTCCCGGCACGGCTTGCATCTGATAGGGCGGCAGATGTAGCACTGGCATCCATCTGTGAAGAGGATAGGATCGCCTTCCCGCCTCTTGCAGATGCCGCAGATCATATTAGGTGCTCCCGTCACCGTCGCACAGGCAGCCCCGGTTTCCAGGCGGACAGTCCGGGCAGGAGACGAGTTCCGGCGTTGCCGCATGGTTGCCTCTCGGCACCTCGACTGACCTCGACCCGTTGCAGGTCGGGCACAGCTCGGCCTCTTGCCGCCTGATGAGGAATTGCAGATCGGAGATTTGTATGCGCGTGTCTTCTTCCTTGCACATCAGCAAGGCGGCGGCGGGATTGTGAATGTTCAAGCGGTCCCTCTCTTTCGCGAGTCTGCGGAGGGATTCGTGAAGCGCTGCGAGCTTTGCCTTCTCTAGTCGGATGTCGTACATTGGTTTTTCTCCTTTGTTGCCAGGATAGCTTCTCGCCGTCTAATGGGTCTGCGCGCACAGCCGATTTCATGTTTAGCTTCCCACTTTCCAAGTCTCTCGCGCAGCGCAAAGTCCCAATAGGTGGGACAGCCGCAGTTAGCGCGGGGAGGGTCGTCTACGCCATCATGCGAGCCGATGCTACCAGTGCCGGTCGTGACAGGTCGATCCATTATTTGCTTAGTCATAGTTTCTCTCGTGTCGCCATGACGGCTTCTCGTCGTCTGGGTGTCGGAACCTTCGGGCAGATGTGGCCTTCGCCTTCTAGCCAATGCTCGCCACAGAGTATACACTTTACTTTGTGAGCTAGGTGGCGGGCTAGTCGAGCTTCCGCAGCGGCTTCTGAGTGGTGACGCCAGATGCGATTGCACATAGGGCACTGGTAACCGTCTACCGGGTACTGCTTTGTTAGCAAGACGCTAGCGCAGTCGCCGCACAGAGGACCGTTGGACGAGTCCTTCAGTCCTGTGATGCGTATGCCGACTTTGTTACCCCGCTTCATTTATTTTCCTCGTGTGCTCGATGGCGTCGCGTCGTCCCTTCGGCCTGGGCGGCGGATCTTCAGTGCTGTCCACTTGGTAGAATTCCCACGCTAGCATCGAGTGAGCTTCCAGCCCCAGCCAGATTTGCCCATTCCCATACTTCAGACAAACCTCCAGAGTGTGAACGAACGAATAAAGGTGCGCTCTCTGGTCCTCGGTCAGCTTCTTGCTTGTCTTCTCCCAGCGCGTGAGTGCTGTATTGGAATCCTTATTGAAGCTGCGCTCGGGTAGGCACCAGCATGAAGTGCAGCAGCATCTAGGTGCCACGTGTCCGTGCATCTCGTCGCACCCGAGTATGTGTTCACGATTCTTGGCTACCTCTTTAGCTAGGAATTCAGGAAAGTACGATGGCAATTTATGGTTGGAGCATGACCCGTGCCGCCCCACAGAGTAGCTGCCGCAGTTCTTGACCTTACACATCGGGTACGCCTTAGTGGTGTTTGCTACCAATTGAGTAAGATCAGTCATCGAGTTCTAGCCTCCGGGTATGTTCGATCGCTTCTCGTCTTCGGATCGGATTCAGAAGCTCATCAGAACGTTCATCGAAGAGCATCTCTATGATCTCGTCTTGACTCATGCGGGGGTCGGCTACTTGCATCACTTCGAACTCGGTGACAGTGAAGGTCACGGCAACATGCTCGGGAGTTGCCGGGCGGTGAATCCTGTACGTGCAAGATGCACGATCGTGATCTATGCGATCTCCGTACTGAGTGTTCATGGTGTCCATCAGAGCCCCAACTTTCGGCGAGTGTGTTCGATCGCCTCGCGCCTGCGGGGAGGGGGAAAGTTTTCGGCAATCTCCCCGCCGTACATTTCGAAGTAAAGGTCGGATTTACTCTTCAGCTTGTTGAACCCGGGAGCCATCTTCTTCCCGTTTGGATAGATGACGCAGTGACCTTGCTGCCACATCGCAGCCGCCGTGTTGTAGTGCAAGTCATGCGCAGTCATTGCGGTGCCTACAGCGTAGGTACCCTTCGCGATTGTGGGCGTGTGGTGGCTATGTCCTAAGATCGTCTTTTTCATTTTTCGCCTTCGTTGCAGCTATAGCGGCCCGTCTATCGGGCACGGGTTCGGGCTTCAACTTAAACTCGGTAAGGGCCTTCTCCCAGTCGTCGCAACAGTCAACGTCGCAGAAGTATAGTGTCTCTGGTCCATACATCACGGTGAACACATATCCACTAGAGTGCGCGTGTTCTTTGTCGCACTGCTTACAGTGGTAGGTAAAGGTGCCCAACGCCAGTCGTTCCTTCCGGGTATCTGTATCGCCGGAGCCGGGAAGGGGGGACTGGCGTTGGGCCTTGGCCCTCTTGGCCCACTTGGTCTTGATCGCGAACGCCGACACTGCCATCGCCTGTGGCGTGCATTTGGGCATGTAAGGGTTGTCAGGTGTCATCGGGGGCCTTCACAGTCCTCGTGGAATCAAGCGCTATTCCTGCGATAGCAATCCACATCAAAATGTATATTATGCCTGTGATAAGTACAATAATCATTTTGCCTCCATCTTTGCCTTCGTCGCAGCGATAGCTGCTTTTCGGTCGCACTTGGCATCTCTAGATGAGACGACAGAAGGTTTAGCACGGCGCAAAGCTGCGCCGAGGTTCTGCCATTCCTCGCCGTCGAAGACGTAAGCGGCGTTCTCACCTTTCTTGAAAGCGATTTCACCTTCTCCGGCGGTCTCGGGCAACTCGTCGTAGGCTGTCATGACCTTCGAGCCGTCCATTTGGAGCGATGTGGCTTTTGTGTCAAAGGTTATCGCACCGGGGTCGATAGCAGAAGGTGCGGGACCTGTCGCAGCATTAGCGCTGTTTACCAGATTCTTCTGGCCGCCGCCACCAGCAGCACTGTTTACCAGATTCTTCTGGCCGCCGCCACCAGCAGCACTGTTTACGGGGTTCGTCCGGCCGCCGTCATCCACAGGTAGAATCGTCACTGGTCGCGGACTGCACTTAGGGCAATAGGCATCAAGCAGCGCGCCATCACGGGAAACGTCGTGCCACTCCTGTGATCCACAAACACTACACATACTCATAGCGATCTCCAGGCAGACGAGACCCGAGCCGACGGGGGTGTTTGCCGGTCCGGGTCTCTACCCAGAAGAGTTCTGGGTCTCAAGTCCTTTAGTTTACCGTTCATGCACGTCCTCGATACTTTCGAAGTATTGGTCCAGCTTCATGATCTCGGGTCTATCGTATAGCCTGTTCCTGTGGCCGCACTTGGGGCAATCGAATTGTCCTTCGCCTTCGTTCCAATAGTCGCCGCCGTTGCACCCGTGGGGAGAGGTGTACCAGTGCGTTTGAATGTAGACTAGGTTTCTAATCTGGGTTTTCTTGCCACACCCCTTGCCGTTGCAGTTGTTGGTACAGGTAACGAACTTCTTGCCGAGTGCCTCGGCCTGCTCCGCCAAGAGTCTTTTCCGTACTAACTCGACGGCCTCAAGTTTCTCTTCAATCTGTGCTAGTTTCATTCTCTTCTCCATTCACCCACTTCAAGCATCTGAAGATAATCTTCTCCAGGCCCCTGTCGAACACGTCCGCTAGGAACTCTTTCTCGCCTTTATTGCATTCGGCCACGATGTCTTCATCAAGAAGTTTCATGTGGCGGTGCTGGCTGAGGCAGTTTATCATGGATTCCTTTCCGCTTTTTATGTCCGTATTCATCAGCTCGGTTATCATCCCAAATTGCAGGATTCGAATTCTCAAGGTAGCGGGAAGCTCGACCCACGTTTCGCACTTATCGACAGCTAGCGGCTTCTGTACAACCTGCGGGTCCGGTAGCTCCGTCAGTTGCGCCTTAGCGTCAAAGACTCCGAACGAGCCGAGCATGCACGTAATGATGATGGCGAGGTAAACAAGTCCCTCTACCCAGAACATTTTAGGGTGTTCCTTTTGATTGAATATCATTTCCTCTCCTCGGGAAAGCCGCAGTGGTCGCAGCTATCCCAGTCCTTTTGGTATTGGCACACGCCAGTAGGAGAGTCCGGGCACAGCCACCCTTCTGCGCAAGACGGAGAAGCCCACTCATCCTTCTTGCGTTCAGCGACGACTATATCCTTGCGCTCTTTGGCCAGTTTGTCCACGATGTTCGAGAGACCTTTCTCGGCCTCAGAAATCAGATTGTCGCATCGGCTCGCAACCATACCTAGAGGGTCTAGGATGTGACGGGTGCCGACGAGTCCTTCCTTAACCTTCTTGCACTGACGGATGATCTCTGACATGTCCCGGAATATTTTTTCGTTCGGCCGCTTGGCGTTCGGTCGCTTGGCCATTTTAGTTCTCCTCGTAATTCTCTATCGCCCTTTTAACAGCGAGGTTAACGACGTAGCAACAGCCGTGCGCGCCCTTGTGTGCTACACAAGTATCGTGAGCGACCTGCGCTAGCTTCTGCTGCAAAGTCTTTTCTTCTCCCGGCATCTCCTCAATCTCAGCAGGAGTCTTTCCAATCCAGTTTTCGTATTCTTTTGGAGGCAATGCTCCTGTACCTTTTCCGTCTTCCTTCTCACACTTGCATGGACGTTGAATTACGGTAGGCTTGAAGCAGTCCATGCAACGGCACTGCCTAATTACCTTTCCACATTCGCATTTGATGATCTCGTGTCCAGCGTGCATTTTACCAACCCTCATTGCTGTTAATGGTTACGTTATTTAGCTTGATGCCGCACAGGCAGCCCTGGTTTCCGGGCGGGTCATTCGGGCCTCGCGCGTAAAAGTGCAGGACTTCGCATTTGCCCTGCTCGTGCTCGTCATGTTCGCACTCGTGGCACAGAACTACAAACTCGTTAGGATACAACTCTTGCACATCGTCGAGATGTTTGGAAGAGTCAAGCCTTACGATGTTGTAAGCACCGTCTTTTCCCTCAACGGTACCGAGCTGATCTGTCCACGGAGGAGTTTTCACTCTCACCCTTTGGACCGGCATGTACTTGCCGCCAGCTCCGCCACATTTGTCACACGAGTCGAATGGACTGCACGAACAGACAATCCACACGCAGGGTACGGTTTCAGTTTTTCTCATCTTCGATTTTCCTTTTTGTGTGCTCGATTGCGGCTCTGCGGCCAGTCGGGGGCGGTTCGCCGATTGCGTTGATTACTCTGCCGTGAGCGTCCCTTATAGTATCGTCTGTAGTTGACGAGCCAGTGACCACTGTGGTAAATTGATCGAAATTTCCTTCGGCCACGCGCGCAGTTTCTTTCATTCGGGCAAAAGCCTCGGCGCACATCGAGAACGCTTCGATGGGTGTCATACCGAAACACTTGGAGTTCGGTGTGCGCGCCCATGTAGTTCCCTCGAATGCGCAACTAGCCCCCGGCGATCGGGTAGCGGGATGGGCGGGAGAATCCCGGCATGCCTCTGGGCCACGGTTACCGCTTCGATGCGGGTATCCCAACTCATATTTCCCGCCTCGTCTAGCAAGTATTGTGAGCCTGTAACGTCATCGGTTACTAGAAGGTGTTCAACAGTCCAGCTATCGTCGTCTTGATACTCGATAGCAAACACGCCGTCCTTGCCCTCGTATTCTCCTCTGAAGGTCGTCGTCATATCCTTCAGGACATTTGCGGTCATGACAGAGCCCTCGAATGTGCAATCAGGCCACGGCGATCCGTTGTAGGCGTGGGTCTGATCTCCTCGGGCCTGATGTCGGGCACGGGAGGCATTATTCCGGCGAGCACCTTTGCGTGTTCTATTGCCTGATCGCTGGATGGGTGTGTGCCCGAGTAAATCTTCGCGTCAGGTTTATTCGTAAGAACACCTTCAATCGACCACACATCATCAGTATCTTGCTGAAATATGGTGAAATGTCCCAGCGGCCCCCAGATTGAATGTGACACCTTCTTGTCGGGCTCCTCAGATTTGCCCGTAAGGTCACACCAGAGAATGATCGTCAGCCCTAAAAGCGCTGCGACGAAAGTCGCCACGATTGCTATCCACATGACTTCGCCCTCGAATGCGCAATAGCGGCCCGGCGGTTCGGGATCGGATGGATCGGTTCGACCTCCGCACCTGCCCAATTTCTAGCGGCGTCCATTGCATTCGTGCGGCCAAGGAACGTGCCCGCGTGTGTGTCTCCTGGGTCTCTAGGGAAAATCGTTTTGATGTTCGTTTGGTCAGCTTGTGGAAACACGCCCCGGGGCTGTCCTTTATCAACTACCCACAGGTCTCCGTCTTGCGAGACTGAGAAAGCTCCGTTCGGTCCTCTGAAGCGGGTTACGTCGCACAAGGGTCGTCCCGATCGGTGTATTCTGCCTTCTGCTTTATCCATGATGGATTTGAAGAGTTTCCCGAACGCTATAGGAGTAATCATGTCTGCGACCTCGAATGTTCAACTAGACCACGGCGATCCGTTACAGGCACCATTCGGATCTCCTCAGGCCGGAAAGGGGCGATTCCGGCGAGTACCTTTGCGTGCTCTACGGCCTGCTCTCTGGTCGTTTTAATATCCGAGTACATCCTCAAGTCAGATTCGCCCGTAAGAACACCTACAATCGACCATACATCACCAGTGATATCTTTCTGATATACGTTAAAATGCCCCAGCGGACCCCAGATCGACTCTGCCGTCCACACCTTGTTTTGCTCGTCTGGGTCTTTTGTCCGGTCTTTCTTAATTTTGGTGAGAGCATCTTTGAAGAGTTTTATGAGAGTCATGACTTCGCCTTCGTGCGCGCGATTGCGGCCTTGCGATTAGGTAGCGGTTGAACGGGCGGCGTAGCGTTCGTCGCGCCAACGGATTCGCAAAGTTTTCCGAAGGTCGTACAGTTGGTCTTCCCGCATCTGCATAGCCACTCTCCGGGTTTGGAAAATCCGCAGAGATCAGAATCTTCCTTTAGACGAGGCCGTAATCCCCACGAGGCGAGCCTCTTAGATATCCTCGGTTTGTGCTGCATTATTTTCAGCCTGCTTTCCATTTTGTCTTTCGCTCTCATGGCAGCGTAGGCCAAAGCAGCAACTATAGACATTGTGAGAAACGCAAAATCCCAAAGCCAAGAGTAATCAGGTACTTCCACGCCTGTCATGATTTACCTTTCGAATGCGCAACTAGCCCCCGTCTATCGGTTACTGCTTCTTCCATCTTCTGCTCGAAGAAAGGGGTCGAGATTACGATATCGGTTGGCCACTGTGCTACGTCGGTGACCCACTCCTTGCTGTCTTGAGTCATCCATATCCCCGCAACGTCGCCGTTCGTGTTCTTGACTATAGCGAAGCAGATACTTACCGGATTGTCATGTCCCTTGGGCCGCACGCAGGGCATGCCTAAGCGGGGGTACCCCATGCCGCACGCACCGATACGCTCCAGCTTCTCTTCCACGCTCTCTTTGAAGGCAGTGTAGTCTTTCACGGTCGTATAGACTCCGGTACGTTACACATTGCGGCGCACTGTTGGTTGAGCACGCTTGCTTCGCCCACGTCTGTACCTATGGCGTAGAAGAAGCCTGCGACAGCAACGAGCCACCCGTTGGAATCACGGATGATACCGTTTTCCTGAACTTCCACCTCGATATTCTTGCTTCGACAAATGTCTCCGCTCATATGTTCTCCTTTTGACTGGGTTCCATCGGTTTGAGTTTCGTTAAGCTCGGACTCCACACTTTGAAGCTCAGAAGGGGCGAATCCTCTGTGGAGTCTGGGCCGGGACAGCGGGCGCAGGAATTCTTCTTGAACCCGGGTTCCGGTACCCACAACGTAAGAGCGCTTTCGCTCATCCAGATATGTTCTGATTCCGGGTTTCCGCAGCTTTGGCAAGTTTCGCTCATGTCTCCTCCACCAGAGTGCAGCCCCAAAGAAACAACCCCAGAACGGCAACAGCTATCAGAATCTTCAATATCATGTCGATCTCCTGAAGAGGTTGCCTAGGGCATCACGAAAAGGCTGATACTTCGGTTTTGTCTCGGGCGGGAATTTCTGTTCTGGGGCCATGTAGAAAAGGATCCACCCAAAAATTTGGATCCAGATTGAACGTCCAAATGTCCAATCAATCTTGGGCACGATGTGGCCCCTGTCTTGGCGATTGGCTGTCCACCGATAAGAACCTGTATAGCTAGGCATCATGTGCTGAACTCCTTTATGTAGTCTTCGTTGTACGGTGGCGATTTCGGGGGGAGAGAAGCGCGGGTCCGTGTCGGACAGGTCCGTCGTTACACGTCCTCTGGGACGAATCTCGCCACCCGATCGTCTAATTGCTCTGGTCAAAACTATCCGGCTATATCCAAACTCCACCACCATCTCTACCAGCGGCGTTCCCTGCTCGTATCGTTTCCTAAGGGCTCGGCACTTGGCATCAGTAAGTTTAATGGCGGCAGGCATTATGAGGAAATCTCCTTCATGAAGTCCACGTCGCACGGTTCTTCGGGTGGTGTTATCACAAGGCAGAAGAATACCTTTTCCTCCACACCGTCTTCATTGTCATCTGTATATGTCCAACGTCGGCGCGTCTCGCAAATGTCCACTGCGCAGCCCTGGTCCCTAGCATCCCAAATCTCGGCCTGCGTCATATTCCTGTGGCTGTCGTAGTGACCTCCGCAGTGTTTGCACAGGTGCCGGTCCAGAGCTTCCTCCAGAGTCTCCTCCAGAGATTGGACAGCCATACCCGCACCGCAGTCGGTCATGATGAAATGTCCTCCATGAAGGCACTGTCGCACGGGTCATCGGGTTCTCTGTTATTGTATATTTCTTCTATTTCGTTTGAATCCAAGAACTCCTTGTCTAGGTTCATGGCTACTATTTCTAGGTAATCTTCTAGGAGGGGGTTATCCTCTACATCCTTGCAGACGAAGACGCCGTAACCCAAGGAACGCAGAAATTCAACCTCTTCGGCTGTCGCTATTGCGTGCTGTTCCAACTCAAACCCGCACTTGGAACATTGTCCGGGCTGTTTCGTTTTCAAGGTAGCGTAGGGTAGCGAGGAGTCAGGGGTCATGATGAGATGTCCTTCTAGAAAGGGATGTCCGTATCCGCTTCCGCCTCTTTGGCTTCGACGGCGGCGTCGATGGCGTTCTTGACGTGCAGTCCAACCCACCCCGGTATCGCTGGAGAAATTCGAGTCCTCCCCATCATTTCCTGCGGGTCGAATCATTTGCCGCCGAGCGCCTCGTGCAAAGCCTCACACCACTGTTCGTCACGGTTTTCGACAGCGGCCAGGACAAATCGTTGCAGTTCGTGTGCAACTGCGTAAACTGTGTGGTCGCTACTGCTGCTCAGATAGTTGAGCACGGCCTCTGCCGCTACGATCGCTTCGGGTGTGGGTCTAGTCATGTTGAGATGTCCTCCATGAATTCTTCGTCGCACGGGTCATCGGGTTCCGTATCTTCTTCTAGATCATCGAGGTTTAGCCTTTCACTCTCTTCCTTGACTCTATTGAGTAGAAAAGAAAGATCGGGATCCTCCATTTCATAGGGTGCCTCACGGGCAATATCATCGAGAAGGGTTTTGACGGCCCTAGGACCGAGGTTCTTGATAGCCTCGTCCAGAATTTCGCGGCGGAGTTCTTTGAGTACGTCGATCACGAGGAAATCTCCTCCATGAATCCACTGTCGCACGGGTCTTTGGGTTTTGCTGCGGCAGCCTTCAGATCAATCACCCACATGTGACAATCCCCGCCGGGGCTGCTGATGTTCATCTTCTCGATATTCACGACTTCGCCGATCCCGCTATGGATATAGCACTTAGGAACTCTGTAGCGGTCTCCGAGTGATACCGCATCAATGAGTTCGTCGTTGATTCCGGCGGTCAGCAAATTTCTGACCGTATCGTAGCCCATGAGGTCATCCTCTACTAGAACTTTCACGACGAAATCTCCAGCATGTCCTCTACGGAGCACGGGTCAACAGGTGCCTTGGCCTCGCTGTAGACCTTGTATATGCCGCCGTCTTCCCTTCTCTTGTTAGCGACATCACACTTTTGCTTGACTTGTCCGGGTTCTGGCCTCCAGACCTCGAATTCCCGTCTGGTGAGCCAGACGTGCTGGGCTTCGGGTCGGTTGCATTCGGTGCAGAGACCTAGATTTTTCTTCATTTCCTCAATGCTGATCGACTTTCTCACGAGGAGATGTCCTCCATGAAGTCACTGTCGCACGGGTCATCGGCTTTGACCGCGAAGGGACGGCAGACCCAGTAAAACGAAGCGCCGCCAGGGTGGTAGGTACTGCACAGTGCCCACTTGCCTTCACCGGGAGCCTCTACGATGAGTTCTCCGTCCTCCGTGTAGATTTTGACACCATTCGCAAGTTCGCGCGGCTTTGTCATCCCGTAGGGCAGGAAGGGGAACTCCCAGGTCATGTGTTTGGCCGCGAACCCACACGACTCGCATTTGAAGTGCCGGACAGCGAATTCTCTCATGTCGAAAACAACTCCTCGATCAAGAAATTCTCTAGACTCTCGTAGAAGGCGTCTCTATTCTCTGGGAAAGGCAGAAGGCTAAGCTGGTGAAGAAGCTCTACCATCTCGTCCTTGACGACTGCCGCCATCCTCTTCTGAACTTCTTTTTCCGACTCTTCACACTCGCGTATGATTTTTCGGGCGCGTGTCAGTGATTTCGGTGTCATGGTCATGTTGATATCTCCTTCATGAATTCTTCGTCGCACGGTTCATCGGGCTCCTCGGATTCCTTTTCGATGGCGTACCACCAGTAGAAACCGTCCACAATCTTTACCAAGAAGACCACCACAGTAAGCCCGTAATCATTACCCTTTTCGGTGGAAGAGATTTCGTCACCCTTGTACACGGCCAGAGCCGAAAGGCCCTCATAGATCTTCTCTGTTGCAGCCTTGTCTACAAGTTCCTCGTTGAAGTCACCAATCATGTAGAGATCTCCAGCATGTCCTCTACGGTGCAGTTGTTATTGGCCTCATCCTCGTCGGGTTCGCCATTGCCGGATCTGTCGCAGCTTAGACATAGGTTTTGGTTTCGCGTCCTGTTAGGGTCTCCGAGGGGAGGCCAGTAGAACCCGTATCCGCACTTCCGGCAGATCCGTCTCATGATGAGATCTCCTCCATGAAGTCACTGTCGCACGGATTTTTAACCGTCGAAATCAAATACAGCGCCCACCGATTTTCTCGCCTTTCGTAGTCTATTACCGTGGCCACTTTGGTGTGTATTCTGAGAAGGTCATTTAGGCTCGGAGGCACTAGAAAACGTTCACCGATATGAGGCTCCTCTTCGGTTGCGTATATGAAGCCTGCCCTGTCCAACAGGTATCCCGCAATAACTCTCACGACGAGAGCCACACCGCCACCGCAGCGAACAGTGCCGCGTAGGCCACGATCCCAACGAAAGCACAAGCAAAACCAATTAGCGCCTCCGAGTTGGTTTTGTATCGCATATCGAAATCTTCTAGATCGTCGTTCATGACGAGATCTCCTCCATGAATCCACTGTCGCACGGGTTATCGGTTACATCGCAAAAGAATACTCTGTACACTTCTAAGTAGTTGTTCCTGTCAAGTCTCCAACGTTGGCCTGTCCCGTGGATGTTCACCACGCAGCCACGGTTCCGGGCGTCGTCAATCTCCGCCTGCTCCATACCGGGCTCTATAGTATTCATGTTGTCAGTCATGACGAGACCTTTCTCTGGAACCACCGCAACAGGCGATACCTGATCGGTACCGGACAGAAGCGGGCGATGCGGGCCTCGAACAGTCCTCTCTCAGCGTCGGTCATGACGAAATGCTCCTCAGGTACTCTTCGTCGCACGGGTTCTCTATGTCGCGACGGCACATCCACATGCTGTAGGGCAAGCCACCGCGAGTTACAGTATAGCTGAAACAGGGAGCCCAGAAGCCGTGATCGTCGCCGTCATGGACCTGTACCTTGGCAGAGCCGTTCAGCCAGAAACCGGCGCGATTGGGGCCGTGGTCGCCAGGGATCGCGAGGTCTTCCGCGCAAGGTCGCCATTCGGACGGCACGCCGCCCGTCGTGGGAGCGCCTTCCATGTCAGCCGGTGAATGGTAGAAGATGAACGTCCGGTGAGAGTCGGAGAGGATGAGGGCACTGCACGAGTGACAGCGGTCGTCGCCTGTGAACAGAGGATCGCCGTTCCGAGAGATCAGAGGATACTCGTGTTCCAAATATGCAGTGAAGGAGTCGCCGTACAACGCTTGTAGCCGCTGTTGCCTGGACGACTTGAACGCCTCGAACGTAAGCCTCTTCCCCAAGACGATCGGGGTGAACTCAAGAGCGCCATCTCCCCGGGGGGACGGAACGACGGATAGGTCGTGGAAAATTACTGTGCTGCTCTGCTTACCGTTTACACCCATGTTGCTTATCCACCCCCAGCTTTTTCTTCGTTTCAGCCACAGCCTCCCGCCGCCGGATAGCGGTCCTACCAGCTTCCTCTCGTCGCATAGCCGCATCAGACTCTCTTAGAAGCAAGGCTTCGCCTCTTAGACCGGCCAGCTCGTCCTCCATCCTCGCCAATTCCGTAATGAATACAGCACGTTGGCCACCGTAGTCGCCACCCGTCTTGATAAGCAGCTCCAAGTCGGTATACAGCGAGACCAGTCCATTCCTCTTCGGAACTACCCGACACCTCGCCCGCCTATCGGACAGAGCCGCTCGAAACTTTAGCCACGGGTCTGCTAGTCTCAAAAGCAACGCTTCGCCTTTCATAGTCACCCAATACGCGCGTAGAGCACGCTGCTCCGAGCGTTATCGTGGTCTTTTGTCCCGGGCGTCCTCCAACGCTTGATACGCTTCGTCTAGCTTCTTAAAGGCGAAGCTGTCCATGCCGTTCACTCCGTCCACGTCTTCGTTTGCTTCTACATCTCGTAGAGCGTCAACCTGATCTATGACTCGGGAGTATGCTGCAATCTTGTCGTATCTGTCCATTTTTTACGTCCTCTTTCGCGCCTGGGCGCGTTCTGTGGGGCTGGTTACGCTGTATTCTTCATGCAAATTTCGTGCCTCTCGTACTGGGCAGCCCGGAGGCACTGTCCACCAGCCACCGTTTAGCGGCTATTGCGGATAGCAGTGGACGCAATAGCACTCGCCGGGTAATGGGGCTGGTCTTTTCTTGTCCCTGATGAAGTACATGAGGGCCGTTGATAGGGCTATACCCGCTGCCATTCCTAGGAGGAACATTCTGGTCTCCAACTCCTTATCGTTCAGATGAGCGGCCGGGACAGATCCAACCCGACGACCATGCACCCGCGCCCCGGGATGCGCAATCCAGGGGACTTGCGGCGCTCATCCGTTACAGTTCATTCCCTCATTCGCTTATCGTTGAGTCGGGCGTACTCGTCGTTACTCATTGTGTGGGGGAACGCTTCCTTCTTTTTGTCTATCCTGAGATTGAAGAAGATGCAAATACCGCCGACAAAACAGACGAGCGCGGCTAACCCAATCGGTAAGAACGCTATGTTGTCATAAACGAAGTCTGAGTTGAGGAATTCGCTCACTTCTTTCCTCTGATCTTCGCGTACCTGTCGATCTCAAGGACTCTCCTTGCTTCTCCCATCTCGTCCTCCAACATCACGAGCAAGCGTCCATCGTATTTCTCCACGCCTACGATTTCCCAACCGATAAGGCTGGTGAAGAGAGCATCGTTCTTTTCGAGTGCTTCCATGTCAACTGCTCCTTATCTCAAGACGCTTTCGATTTGTTGTTCCGATACTATACCGCATCGTCCGCAAGTCCTTCGCTGGTAGGTACGGGTATACACAGCATCCTCACCATAATGCTTCCAGCCTCTATCGAAGGGATTGCCCCACTGAGGGAAGTCGTGACTCCAGAAGCAATTCTTGTTCAGAAAATTTTTGAGGGTCTCCATGTTACTCTCCTTCGGTCAAATAAGCAAAGTTCTTGACGACCTTCTCAGCAGCCGATTCAATGTCAATGTCACTAGCTTCCGGTAGGGCTTTCTTTACGAACTCCAAAGCGTTCTGTCTTAGGTCTGCCGCAGCTACTTCTTTGTCCTTCGAGAGAAGTTCCCCGAAGATCGAAACGCGCACGCTCTGGTAAGCGTCTATGTAATGGTTGCGCATCTCGCACGGAGGAGCGTTCTTTCTCCAATGGGTGATGCACTTGTCCAAATACTCCTTTACGGCATCTTCTGTGAAGGGGAAGCTCGTGGGAGCTACGGTGCCATCGCTTGCGCAAGTATCCATATTTACTTCCTTTCCGGGGGTGGAGTTGTTTTATGGTGCCGTATTGAGACCAAAGGGTTGGTGACTCGATGGGAGACTTTTCTCCTGACCTCTTTCAAGGCGTCTCCCAAGGCAACGTAACTGACTGTGCAGATCGACAATGCGAATACGATGGCAGCCACCCACACGAAGACTTCGCCTGCATCGGGTATGTTGATTGCTTTTGTCATCTCGGCGAATCCCATGAAGAATTCTTCTTCTGTCATCCTTTCCTCCCTTTGCAACTTATCCTCAAGCACAGTACGCCCACCAAGAGGACGCCACCAAGCGCTCCTAAGGTTCCTGCTGCTGCGTACTCCCCCAACTCATAAGGGGTAAGAGAGGGCCAGTATATTCCCCGTATAAGGTCTGTGAATCCGAGGAAGAATTGGCTCACAGCTCACTCCAGAAAGGGTGCATTTGAAAGATCGGTACGCAGTTGTTGATCTTAGGGCCTCGGGAGAAGATGACAACTCCTCGAACCACTTCCTCTCCGCGATCAGATGCCGCTTGCATAGCGTTCGTCATAGCCGTGCCTGAAGCTAGAACATCGTCCACAACGAGATGCACCTCTGACTCTGGGTCGATGTACTTCTCTAGCGCCTTGGCGAAGGGGAGCCCGCCTCGGGGAATGCCTTCTACAGACTTGAAGGAGACGTGCCCAACCATCTTGGCGAAGCATTCAATGTCTCCGTCCGTTAGATGGTCGCACTCGATTTTGTAGAAGGTGGAATCGCCGTTAGGTAGTGTGAAGTCGAACAGTTGGAAAATGCTCTGCGACTCGCACAGGTTTTTGCGGTGAGACACATACGCCTTGGCGGATAGCTCATCAACAACGTCAGCAGGCGGAGCTAGATTCTTTTTGGTCATGCTATTTCTTTAGTCTAATGGACCAGAAGAGTTGCACATTAGTTGCTTCTATTTTGCTCAAAAATACGAAAAAGTGCGTTTGAAGAGCAACAACTTTCATTGGTTCTATCGGGGATGGGCGGGCGATGGATTGCTATTCGTCTTCGTAATCGGAGTTGACATGGATCCCAAAAAGCTCTTGGTTCTGCTGGCATCCCGCGCGGTCTGCTCCGCATTCGCAAACGGGTCCTAGGTCTTCGGTCGCTTCTTGGGCGTCTTCCTCTCCGTACAGAGATTCGAAATCTTCTCTGGTCATTCGGTCGGGGTCGATCACCTCAGCTAAGATTCTCACGCACGGAATAGCTCCGTATTCCGGGGAATAGGCCACGGTTTGACTTGTACCTATCACCTCGGCATGCTTGAGTCTGCCATCGGAAGCCACGATTTCTATCACGTCTTCCTTATTCGGGGGATCTTCTCCTCCCAGAGGCTCTATCACCTCGATAAGCAAAGCGCCACGATTTTGGCGCTCTTGGACATCTCGGATTCGATCTTCAATGTTATCGAGGACCTGTTCTATGCTTTCGGGAAGGGGTTTATTCATGCTCGTCGGAATCCCACACTATCTTCACGTTCTTGGCGTTGTACAACCCTGTCGGGGAGATGTACTCTCGGCCGAGACCGGCGAGATCCTCAAGGTTTACTTGGAGTCTCTTCTCGAAATCTGCCTGATAGATCAGTTCCGAGCAGTAAAGGGCTTTGACGCCGAAACCGAATTTCACATCGTAAGTCGCGTCTTCGAATTCTTGGCACTTGGCGATCACTTTTTGTGTGTATTCGTCGTCCCAGTCAGTGCATTTGAGAATGATGACCCGATCGGACTCTTTACAGATATCGAAGAAGTAACTCTTTGTGTAGTCGGTATGCGTCATTTCCGCGACTTCATAGTCGCCAGGTGAAGTGGACGGTCGCTCCGCGACGCTCAGGTTGGACACGCACAGGGCCGCGTGGGCAAAGTCGCCGGGGATCAGCATGGAGGTGAGCTTCTTCTTGTCCAGAGTCAGGATGATATGGCCGGGTTCCAGTTTCTCGTAGCCCGCCGTGTACTTGGCTCCCCTCAATGAGGTGTAGTACGTTGTGAATCGGATGTACGGAATGACATGCTTGAGGAGCCAGCCATAAGACTCCGTGTTCATAAGCCATACCAATAGTCTTTTCTTCATAATTCCCTCCTAGCAGGTAGCAAGTTATTCGGAATCGTCTTGTTTGGGTTTGGGTACGAGGCGGACCACTTTTCCCTCGTCTTCGTCATCATCGTCCCTCAACCAGTCGGGGCATTCGTATCCCGCGTCGTCAATCATGAGCCTTACTTCTATCCGTCTCATGAGCATCTCATGCTCCAGCAGAGGACCAAGGTCGTCCCAGATTACTGCGATGGTCTTTACAGCTATCACTCCTAGTCCGCAAAGGCAGATCCCCATAAAGAGAAGTGCAAGTGCAATGCAAAATAGTGCTACTACCATGCCCACGGTTCAGTCAGGAAAGCTATTAGGACCAGAATAGTTAGATGTAATACTTGCATGTTAGTTGCCTTCTATTTTTGGACCGTCTACGTTTAGTATCGTCTAGTTTGAGTTGAAACTTTAGTCCTTTCTGCGAGAACAGCCTCTCATGAGTCACTGTGTTTTCGTCGGCATCGGAACTTCGGGCATGTCGCTCGTGACCTCTGCTGGGCATTGGTTCAACAAGGCCAAAGCCTTGGCCTCGACATACAACTTACGGGAGTTCTTCAACATGTGCGGAGTGTACCCGAGATCGAGGTAATGCTCTATGACCACCTTGTTCGCCATAAGCTCGTGACGAGCTTTTTTGCACTCTGGGGTCCAGTCCTGGGCTTCTACCTCTTCCCATATGATAACGTGTACGAATTCGTGAAGTATGACGGACGCCAAATCCTCAATAGTAGCCAGCATCAGCCCCATACGGCCTATAACGACGTGGTAGACGCCCTCTTCATCTATCCATGCCTCACCCAATCTGCTGCGCAAAAGGTTTGGACTAGCTTGCATGATGACCGGTATTTCGCGAGAGCCTTCAACGTACCACTCGGGAGCAGCAGACTTCACCAGTTCGTCTCCAGCACGCATGGAGTCGTAGTAGCTCATGTCTGGTGTGCGGATTGTAAAGGTGTCATGGCAAACC